>JGI24185J35167_1000120_pt1 | contig 32667 bp, 28 predicted proteins | sample YNPBryunderm2012_FD_35167 | JGI IMG/M metagenome (IMG submission 35167) | reverse complement strand
CATCTTCTCCGGCCAGCACCCGGAAAAGCTTTTTTAGACTTTCATCCTGGATTTCTATCAGAGTGTTAAGATGAATTTTCTCAAACTCTCTTTCCAGCTCCCTTAATTCTTCCAGCATTTGAGGGAGGAGCAGCTTTCTGTTCTCTATTTTAGCCAGCAACTCCTGAGCTTTTTTTTAAGCCCAGAAGCATTTCTTCCTCTGAGATGGCTGGCTGGCCAAAAACTTCCGGCGCTTTGGTCAGATAATTCCGGCCCGTTCTCAGCAGGTTGACGTGTTGATGTTCTTCCTCAGCCAGGCGGGCTAATTCACGGCTTATTTTTTCCTCAGGTGAAAGATCAGCAACCATAAGATAGATTTGATTAATCAGGCTCTCCAGCTCAATGGATAGAGTGATAATTTTGGCTAAGCTCATATTCTCTCTTGTAAATCAGATTTATTTTTGAAGATACAAAATAAACCAATCTGGTCCCAAAATCAATAACCCAGGGCTTGACAATAGGTATTTCTGTTTTATAATGTGAGTGAATATTCACTTCCAGGAGGTTCAGTGAAAAAATCGGTATTTTTCCAGTCTCCGGAAAGCCGTAAGGGCGATATAATTACTGCTGCTTTGCGAATCATCGATCGCAGTGGAATTAAGGGATTGACGGTCTCCAGGCTGGCTCAGGAAGTTGGCTTTGTGGAATCAGCTCTTTACCGGCATTTTAAATCCAAAAAAGACCTGATTCTCTTTATCATAGACAGCATCCTGCAGGAAGCCAGAGCTCATTTTGAAGCTGTGGAAGAAAAAGCTGAAGATGCGATAGATGCTTTGAGAAGACTACTACATCTCCATCTTAACTTTTTGGAACAATATCCTGGCATTTTCAAAGTCGTCTATTCTGATGAGATTCACCTTGGAGATGAGGAACTGCAGGACATTCTCTACCGGCTGATTTCAGAAATAGTTGATTTTATCAAAAAAGTTATACAGAAAGCTAAAGCTGAAAAGAAATTCCGGTCAGATCAGGATTTGACTATAGCCGCCATGCATTTTCTGGGTCTGGTTTATACCGCCTTCTCTTTCTGGACTCTAAAGCAGCGGAAGGTATCGCTGAAAAAAATTGGGGAAGCTCTTTTTGAGCAATTCCTGGTCGGAGTTAAATCTTGATTTACAAATTCTTTGAGACGGAAAAAGCTCCAGTCTAAAAGGATTACAGGTTATGAAGCTGAAATAATTTTGAATGATTAAAGGTGAGTGAAAGCTAAAGCTCACCCTGATAAGACTGGGCTCAAACTGAAGAAGGCTACATCAGCCGCGGAGTGAAAAATGGAAAGAATCTGGTCAAAACTCCTTAAATTTAGCTGGTTAATAATCTTTCTGGTCTTTCTTTTAACTGTTTTTTTTATCCTGCAGTTTAAGCATTTAGCTTACCAGAACAAGTTCACCACCTGGCTGCCGCAGGATGACCCCGTGGTCAGGCTGCTTTTGGACACCGGCGAAAAATTCGGTTCGACCGAGCTGGTGCTGGTGACTCTTAAAGCCAGAGAAGGAGAGACTTTTCGTCCGGACCTTCTCCATAGTCTCAAGGAGGCCACCGAAGAGCTCAAGCAACAGAAGGAAGTTTTTTATGTTACTTCTATCATCTCGGCTCCTAATATTAAGTCTTTGGATGGGGAGGTGATTGTTTCTGATTTCCTAGACGAAATACCTGAGTCAGAAACTGAACTGAAAGCCAAACTACAAGAAGCCCTGACCAAGGAAAACTACCTCAGCACCTATCTTTCGCCCGACGGCCACTGGCTGGGTGCGGCTGTTTATCTGCGTAGCGATGTGGATAGCGCTGAGGCCTTTGACCGGGTGGTAAAAGCTATCATGGAAAAACACCTGGCCGATAGAGCAGAAATTCATTATGCCGGCGAGCCCAGCTTTACCTACTATGCTGACAAATACTTGAAAAAGGACCTCAAGCTTCTGGTCCCGGTCATTGTGCTGACAGTTCTTCTTGTTCTTTACCTGAGCTTTAGAAAACTGCGGGCGGTATTCCTGCCGTCGCTGGTGGTCTGGCTGTCCACAGCCTGGGTATTCGGGCTAATGGCCATCTTCCGGGTGCCGATGAACCTGGTAACCCCGGCTCTTCCGGTGTTGTTGATTGGACTGGGCTCGGCCTATGGAATTCATATGGTTAACTCCATCGATCAAAACAGGACCAATGATATCAGCCGGGTTGAAGGCCTTGCCAGGAGTGCCGGCCGAGTTGCTCTGCCTATTTTTATGGCTTCGACTACGACCATGGTGGGTTTTGCTTCTTTTGTTACGGCCAGGTTAGGATTAATCAGTAATTTCGGAATTTTTGCCGGTGCCGGTGTTATTCTGGCGATGTTAATAACCTTTACTCTCATTCCTTCAACATATTATCTGTTGCCGGATCGAAAGCAGAGGAAGGCAGCTAAAACAATTTCCCTGGTTAACCCTGACTATTTTTACAGCCTGGCCCATTGGGTTATAAAAAGCTCGAGAAAGATTATCCTGGTCGGAGCGGTGGTGTTTATCTTCTTTGTCTTCTGGATTCCGACTATCAAGAGGGAGGTAAATTTTACTTCCTACTTTCCCCCTGACAGTGAACNAAGGAAGACTGAACAAATAGTAAGTGCCAATTTTGATGGGGCAGCTCCTATAAGTATCTATTTTAAGACAGACAATTTGCGTGCTCCCGGCCCTCTCCGCCTGCTGCGACGGGCTGAAAACTTCATGGCTTCTCTGCCACAGTGCGGACTGCCCCTCTCTGTAGCCGAGATGGTAGAAGAGCTTAACGAGAAAATGAACGGTCGTTTCTCTCTGCCTGAGACCGNCGGACAGGTGGCCAATCTCTGGTTTTTTCTGGAGGGTCGGGACGAACTGAGGCAGCTCATCACGGAAGATTTCAAGGAAGGTCTGGTTTTTTCCCGGACTTCTTCTGTCCGAACCGAATTTCATTGGAAATTGAGAAAAACTATTAATGCTTTTATTGATAGAGAATTGCCTCTGGAATTCAGAGAGATTTCTCTTAAGAATTTGCCGAACGAAACTGTTTCTGAGCTCAGAAAAAAGGAAGCTGATTATTTGCTGGATGAGGTGGAGTGGCTTTTGTCAAGGTATGCTCCTGGAGAAGCTTTTAACCGTCAGGAAGCTGAACGGATTCTTGAAGATTTAATAGACAGGTGGCCCGCGGCTTCCGAGTCTGAGGTTACATCCCTCTGGCGACAGGAAGTAGAATCTTATATTTACACGGATTCTTTTGACTTTGAAATTTCCCGGGCAAAAAGAAAAGAACTTGTAGAGAAGCTGTTTCTGGCAGTTACTTCGGGGAGAGATGATGAATCTTCGTTTTTCGAGGTCATCAAGACTGTTGTTCCCTCCAGAATTTTTGAAGAAGAGGTGGGCCGGCAAATGGCCAGTAACTTTTTCCTAAGGCTTAAGGAAGCCAGAGAGAAAGTGGTGGTATCTAGAGCTGAAAAAGACCTCAGAAGTCTTTTGCCGGAGCTAGCCCGGCAGAACTCCCACTTCGGAAGGCGGCTTGAGGGATTGCTGTTTGAACTGGCAGATGATCTGGTTGTTCTTCCCAAGAACAGACTGATAAACTCCGGTCCTGAAGTTGCAGCCAAATCTCGGGCCCTGAAGTTTGAGAAAATTGACCAGAGCGGCCTGCCGCAAGCTCTAACTCAACTTGACCATTATCTTTTTGTTTCCCAGATTCAATCTTTTGCTCTGGCTCTGGCCCTGACCTTTTTCATCATGCTCATGATCAGAAAATCGCTAAAGCTGGGGCTGATTTCTATAACTCCGATTCTTTTTATCCTGGGTGTGGTCTACGGCTTTTTCGGTCTGGCCGGGGTGGAGCTTGATTATGTGACCATGATGGTGGCTTCGGTTTCCATTGGGGTGGGCATAGATTATTCAATTCATTTTGTCCACGGGTTTATGACTGGACTTCGGCAGGGGCTATCGCCTCAGGAAGCAGTGGTTCTGGCTTTCAGGGAAAAAGGCAGTTCTATTGCCGCTAACTCACTAGCGGTTATGCTGGGGTTTGCCGTGCTGCTGCTGGCTTCAATGAACCCGCTTCAAACTTTCGGCGGAATAATGGTTGGTTCGATGTTTCTGGCAGCCTTTTCATCCCTGACCATTCTGCCAGCGCTTTTGCTGAGAGCGAAGGTGAAATGAAATTGGAAAACCGGAGGACAACTTAAGATTTTTAAAGGAGGTTAAAGTGATAAGTAAAATGATAATTAAAATTTTAGGTTTGGGAAAAAAAGGAAGCACTATTAATCCTGACTTTTTAATTATTGTACCTCTGTTTGTGATTTTGAGTCTTTTTGCTCCGCTACTGGCTCAGGATAGGGGACCGGAAATTTTGAAAAAGGTTGAAGACCGGACCATAGGAGACAAAGCTCCGGCCGATATTCAGGCAGAAATGATAATGGTCATAAGAAGTGCCAGAGGAGAGGAAAAGCGCCGAGAGCTTATGGTCTGGACCAAAAAAAATCCAGGGAAAGATAGCTGGCGTCTGATGAAATTCCTGGCTCCGGCCGACATCAAGGACCTGGGTTTTTTGGTTCTGGCTGACGATCTGATGTATCTTTATATGCCTGAGTTCCAGCGAGTGCGGCGAATTGCCTCGCATAACAAAAAGGAGAGCTTCGTCGGTTCGGATTTTTCTTACGATGATCTGGGAACTTCAGGCTATTCAAATTATTACGAAGCTAAACTAAAAGAAGAAAATGACCGATTTTGGGTTCTGGAGCTGGAGAGAAAGCCCGGAGCTAAAAAGCAATATATGAAAATTGTTCTGACTGTGGATAAAGCCACCGAACTTCCGACCAGAGCCGAACTTTATGATGATCGCGGCCAGCTGTTCAAGTTAGAAACCCAGGAAAACAGTCAGATAGGTCAGTACTGGATTCCAACCAAATTTACCATGGATAATATCAAAACCGGGAGTAGAACCACTCTCGAGTTGAAAAACATCAGGGTTGACCAGAACCTGAGTGCTGAAATCTTTACCGAGCGCAACCTAAGGCAAAGTGTCACCCGATAATAGCCTCAAAAGGTCAGAGGAAACTAAGAGATTGTGCTGCGGGATCAAAGTTGAAGGATGAGGCTGATTCGGTGCCTGGTTGTGGTTGTTGGTTTGATGAAGAGAGTCAGGTTTGAAGGGCTGCTGAAACCACGCAGGATTTTGGGCTGGAGAAAGAGTAAAAGCAATGATGAGGAAAGAGAAAAAAGAAAACCCGTCACGGAGAGAGCGGCGGAGCGTCTGGGGCAGGCGATTGGTGGGTCAGCCGGTAGATAGTTAGGATGAGAGGTTGGATTTGAGAGCTGAAATTTGTTTGGATATAATTTTAATAAAGGGAGGGTGCAAATGAAATTAGGTATAGCAGAATTATCTCTGAGGCAAAGCCGGCGATTAGTCCTGAAGAGGTCAGGACAAGGAGTCCGGGCTTCAATTAGAAAAATAATTCCTATCATATTAGTAGGATTTGGGTTGTTTTCTTTTCTCTGCTTTAAGGCCCAGGCCCAGCCCAGGTTTGATTTTTCTGGAATGGTCAAGCTTTTTCTTTCAATTTACAGCACGGATCGCTACTACTGGGCTTTTGATAGTCCCCACGAAAAGGGTGATTTTGCCACCAAAAGGCTGGAGTCGAGGTTTTCGCTGAAGGTTAGTCTTTCCGAAAGTGTTTCAGCCGGAGTGCGTTTAGATGTCTTTTCCAGCCCTGAGGCTTTTTTTGGCCTGAGCGATTTTCCTGAGGGCGGAGAATTGGCTTCGCCGGGAAGAGCTGAACCTTTTGAGCTATCGCTTTTTGAAGCCTACATAAAAGTGAACCATTTTTTACTTAAGAACCTGGACCTGACTGTGGGCAAGCAGCGGATTCAATGGGGAACTGCCGACAAGCTTAATGTAATTGACAATCTAAATCCAGTTGACCTGGCCAATTTTTTGACCTTTGACCCCGATTATTATCTGGAGCGACGTCCCCAGACGGCCTTTAATCTGGAGTATTATCCTTTTAAGGGCAGTAAGCTCCAGTTAGTCTGGCTGGTCAACCGCCAGTATTCACCTCTGCCGTCTGGCTTTTCAGAAATGCTGGTCATGAACCTCCCACCCATGCCTTCGGTTTCTCTGACCGTTTATAAAGAAAAACCAAACCTGAAAAGGACCAATTTGGGGGCCAGATTTTCAACTATTCTAAAAAATGTTGATCTGGGGGTGAGTTACTATTCTGGAAATTACAGTCTTCCTTATGTTGATCAGGTGGCTTTTAGCTACCCTGGAACGGGCAGTACCTCGGTGAATTTCACTTATCCCAGGAAAAAGGTAATCGGTCTTGACTTTTCCAGCGAATTTAAGTCGATCGGCTGGTGGGCGGAAATGGCCCTGGTTCTACCGGAAAAGTTGACAGCTGTTTACGACGGTTTTATTTATTCCAGCGGAGTCTATCTGCCTGTTTACTTTCGATTTCCGTTGATGGAAAAAAAATACTGGCAATGGGTAGCCGGTCTGGACTACACCTTTTCCCTGTTTGATGGGCTCTACCTGAATGTTCAGTACCTGCGAGGGTTTTTTGATGAAGCAAAATTCAGCCAGGAAGCCAGGAACTATTTCGGGTTGAGAAAGGGGATGTGGTTTGGCGACCTTGGCCATTACCTGGCAGGTAGAGCTGAGCTCAGGCTGCTGAGGGGTGATTTGAAATTAAGCTTGAATTCAGTTTTAAATTTCAGGTCAGGGGACGAAGCTAAAGGCTCGGCTATTTTCTATCCGGCTGTAGAGTTCAAGTTGAAAGATGCCCTGTCTTTTCGCGGGGGNGCAATTCTGGGGACAGGCGAAGAGGATCTCTCCAAGTTCGGGCGTTTNCAGCACGATAAAATTATTTACCTCTCTACCAAAGTCTCCTTTTAGCAAGGGTGTGTAGCGGGGGAACGTATACTTCTGTTCTTGAAGACGTGTGCTCCTGTTCCTTTATTCAATACGGGGCAGGAGTGTCTGTCCCCTTTTTAAATAAATGCTGGTAATAATTTTTCAAATATTTTATATTAAGATTGCTTCTCGGATTGAATCTTGAATTTTTAAGGAAAGGAGGGCAATCATGAGAAATAAACACCTCAGGTTAATGGTTCCTATCATTTTGAGCTTTCTTTTAATAATAGGATGCGGGGGCAAGAAAGAAGCGGAAAAAAGCGAGAAAGTATCATTTGCTGTCTCGGAATCAGGAGGCGAGGTCAAAATTGAAGCTGAAAAGGTCGCCACAACCGCAGCTGGAGATTGGAAAGGAATTCCTTTTTACCCTGGAGCTAAAATTGTGGAAAAGGTTTCAGTAAGCCTACCTGCCTCCGAGGAGATGGAGAATTTGGAATATCGTTTTCTGGAAGTTAAAGATGAAGTGGGTCGGATAGCTGCTTTTTACCAGGCTGAGATGCCCAAGAGGGGTTGGGAAGGAGCCTTTTTCATCTCAGAGAATTACGCTATGGGAAATTATCAGAAACAGGACGATAAAATAATTGCCGTTATTACCATCAATAAAGAAAAGGACAAAGTCTCTCTGATGCTGGCTACCGGCAAAGCCAAAGAGTAACCAATAAATTGGTTGAAATTCCAGCTCCTTCTTATAAATATTTGTCAGCCTCAGAGAGGAGCACCTGTTCCCTTTTAGGTGACAAGAGTAAATGTTTCTTAGTAATTAATCTTAGATTTGCCACTCGCCAGAAGTGATTTCTGGAGTTCTGGATTTTTCTTCCCAGACTTTTAGCAGGTAATCTTTGTTATCTTCAAAAATCTGGGCCTGCTGTTCTACTACTTGTTCTGCCTCTGCTGAGGTCATATCCCAGGTTGTCCTGACAAAATCGGCGATTCGAGCATAGTAAAGCGGAGTAACCAGCTCAATTATCTTGAAACGGTTACGGGGCCAGGCATGGAAGGTGGCTGCCAGCTCATACAGAATCTTAACCCATGATTCTATCGGCAGAGAAAATTCCTGAGGGGGTAAAGTAGATGCTTTTTCCACAGCTGAAAAGGCTTCCTCCGAAAATAGCTCTTTCCAGAGGGGAGCAAACTGTTTATAGCCTATTTTAAACCTATAGATTAGTTCAGGTAAGGTCACTTCTACCGGTTCCGGCTCTTTAGTCTCAATTTGCCCCAGCTTATCTACAGGTTGACTTCCTTTTATCATTTTCCAGTATTCTTCATACTGCTCCATTAAAGTGAATAGAATCCAGAGGATCTGTCGGAACATCGGGCCAAGATGTTTAGAGGGGTCTTTCAGGTCGTGAATTTTTACCCCCAGGTTTGCCTGGCAAATTTTGAATCCCTGAATGATGGCGTTGGTGGTCATCCAGATGTCAATTCCATAACGGGCCACATCTGTTTCCCAGACATCCTGGTTGATGTAGAAGTTTGCCACCTGGCGGTTGAAGGCAAAATCCCCTCCGATTGGCTGGCGGATTCTTTTCCCGTAGAGAGCTCTGGTCAGGTTGTAAACAATGTTGTTGGTAATGGTGCCGTCAAATTTGTGGCGGTTGTAAATCGGGGCCACAAAATCATAACCCTTTTCCAGCACCGGGTCCAACAGGTTTAAGACCCAATCTGAAGTTATGCTGCGCAGGTCGGCATCAACCACAGCGCAAGCTTTTACCCGAAGCTTGCAGGCAGCTTCAAAGACTGAACGCAGAGCTGAGCCTTTTCCGCCAATTCCACGATAGATAGAGACAATCTTTTCCTGCCAGGGTTTAATCTGAAACTCCTTGGCTTCCTCCCGGGTGTCGTCGGTAGAACCACCGTCGGCAATGAAGATTAGATTTCTGTAATTACGATAATATTTGTCCAGCCCATGAGTAACCATCTGGATGACATGGGCTATGGTTTTTTCGTTGTTATAGCAGGGGATTCCTACAATTATATCGGCCTGACCGATTTCTTCCAGCCTTTTTAAGGTATATCCGCGCAGTGAAGTTGTATAAGCCACAAATTTATTATCCAAACTAATGATGATTTAGTCAATTAAAAGCTTCATTTCACACCAAACTCTTTTAGCTTAGCTCGTCAAAAAAAGAGAATTATAAAAAACTCATTCTGGTATAAGCATTAATAGTTTTTTCGAAATAGTAAATTATTTTTAAAGAAAAAGCTGCTGTAAGTGACTGAATAGTTATTGCAAATAAGCTTTCAGGCCATCAATCAAAAAAGTTGAAATAGATATTATTTTGCCGGTAAAATTAATTTCTAACGCCTGCTTAGCCACGGGAAATAATTTGTTGACATAACTGAATTAAAACTGTTATGGTGAATTAGACTTCAGACAGCCCCTGTTTTTTAAGTGCTTAAATTGTGGAGTTCCTGTAATGTCAACTCTTTTTGTCATTTTCTCTGACCTGGATTCTACTCTTCTTGACCACCAAACCTACAGTTACCAGGCAGCCAGTCTGGTTTTGAAAAAGTTGAAAAAGAAAAAAATCCCACTGGTTCTCTGTACAAGCAAAACCAGAGCCGAGACTGAAGTTTTCTCTCGTAAGCTTGGTTTAAGCCATCCATTCATTGTGGAAAACGGAGGGGCTATTTTTATTCCTGAAGGTTATTTTCCTGATTATCTTTACAGGAAAGCGGCGGTCAGGGCGATTAAGAGTGATGGATATAGCCTCATCCAGCTGGGGACATCCTACCGAAAGTTGCGTCGGGTATTTCAAATAATGAAGAAGAATGCAAAGGTCAGGCTAATCGGATTCGGTGATTTGAGTTCGGAAGAAATAGCGGCTGTTACCGGATTGAGCCTGAGGATGGCCAGATTAGCCCGGCAAAGAGAATTCGATGAACCCTTTTTCATAAAAGGCAGTCTGGAATTCAGATTAAGCGCAAGAGAAAGGAGGCGGAGCAGGGGTGGAATTAGCCATCGGTCGGTAAAAGCTGAGTCAAAAAAGACTAAACCCATAACAGGGCAAGAAGCAGTTCAAGTGGCAAGATCTAAAGATGAGCTTCAAAAGCAGCTTCGGCAGCTTACCAGGATAGCCCGCTTTTATGGGCTTAAAATTACCCCTGGTGGTCGATTCTTTCACCTGACAGGCAACAGTGATAAAGGAAGAGCCGTCAGAATTCTGAAAAAACTTTATCGCTTCCAGCTGGGTAAAGTGGTAACTATAGGGTTAGGTGATTCGGCTAACGACTGGCCAATGCTTCGGGCAGTTGACCTGCCAGTTCTGGTAGCCCGCCCCGACGGCAGCTGGGCAGAGATACCAGGAATGGAAGATAAAATTTTCAAAGCCAGTCTTCCGGGTCCAGAGGGCTGGGCGGAAGCAGTCAGTTATTTACTGGCAGAATTCATTAAATAATCTTAAAGAAGGGAAATAGCTATAAGTAAATTAAAGATAAAAAATCTAATAAGGAGGTAATCATGGCTGATTTTCATCAAAGCGGTGTGGTCCCGACTTTTCACAGGCTTGGCGAATTTAATCTGGAAAGAATGGAAAAAGAGCTGAAAGTTTATAACCAGCACCGCCCTATTGCCCTGGTTCTTCCGGTGACTCCAGCAGAGCTTGGTTCTCCGGCTTTAAACGGAATTTTGAAGCATCTTAAAGAGATAGATTACCTTAATGAAATTGTTGTGGTTCTGGGACGGACTGACAAAATAGATGATTTTATCAAGACGAAAAAATTGTTCTCGGCTCTTCCGCAGAGGCTTCGCGTCATCTGGGCATCAGGACCACAGCTGGGAGAACTTTACAAAGTACTTGAAGAAGCTGACCTCTCACCTGGAGGTGACGGGAAAGGTCGGTCGGTCTGGGTAGCTTATGGATATATACTGGCCCGGGAAGAAAGCAAGGTTATAGCACTTCATGATTGTGACATTGTTAACTATTCCCGGGAGCTTCTGGCCCGGCTCTGTTATCCTGTGGTTTCTACCCATGTTGACTATGCTTTCTGCAAAGGTTATTATGCCAGAGTTACCGACCGGCTCCACGGACGGGTGACAAGATTGTTTGTTTTCCCTTTAATCCGGAGCCTCATCAAAATCTATGGTTATTTACCTTTTCTGGTTTATCTTGACAGTTTCCGTTATCCGCTGGCAGGTGAATTCTCCATGCTCGCCGAGCTGGCCCGCATAAACCGGATTCCTTCCGACTGGGGCCTGGAAATAGAGACTCTGGCCGAAGTCTACAGGAATTTTTCCCTGAGAAGAATCTGTCAGGCCGAGATTGTCGAAACCTACGAACATAAACATCAGCCTCTATCAGCTGAAGACCCCAGCACCGGTTTGATGAAGATGTCCATAGACATTGCCAGAGCTGTCTTCAGAAATCTGGCCATGGAAGGCATTGTTATGGCCGAAAGTACCCTGCGGACGCTACTGGTCAATTACCAGAGGACAGCCAAAGATTATGTCAAGCGCTACCAGGATGAGTCGGAAATAAACGGACTGGTTTTTGATTATCACAAGGAAAGCCAGATGGTTGAAGCCTTCACCAGGGCTTTGCGGATTGCCGGACAAAAATTTATAGAAGATCCTCTGTATTCTCCCCACATACCAAACTGGAATCGGGTGGTGGCGGCCATCCATGATTTTCTGAACCGGCTTCAAGCTGTGGTCGAAGAACTAAATCGCTGAAAAGAGAAGGACCAGTTCACAGGGAATTTTTATCAGCAGTTGGAAGGTCTGAAGGCGCTCAGCGGGCCTTAAAAATGAGATATCTATCTACCAACCGGTTCTATTTTTTAGCATTTTCTTAGAGTTTGGTTTTTCTTCAATTTGAGGGGAAAAGGTCTGCTTCAGTCAAAGCCAGCTCCAGTCAGAAAATCAGTAAATAATAAGTTTATAAAAATTAACTAAAGCTTAACTATTTCGTTCCTTAATCTTAATTGTTTTTCCTTATCATAAGCACTATGAAAATAGTAGTTTTAATCTTACTCAGCCTTTCCAGCCTTTATCTAATTATAATTACAATTCTGACCATTATTTTCAGGCCGGAAAGAAAAAGCTCCAGATCGGGCCTGAAGCTCAGCTCTCCTGCCGTTTATCCCCCAGTTAGCATTTTGAAGCCAGTAAGAGGGCTTGATGATGAGCTGGAGGAAAATCTGGAGTCTTTTTACCGGCTGGATTATCCGGTTTATGAAATGATTTTTGCCCTAGATGATTGGAATGACCCGGCCGGTGAAATTGTCAGAAAGGTTGCAGATAAATACCCGCATATTCGCACAGTCATTCTGGCTACCGGTCATAGCTCAACCCAGAATCCTAAGATTCACAAACTGAGCCGAATGGAAAGTGAAAGCCGGGGCCGACTGCTCTGGATTACTGATTCCAACATCAGGGTGGAGCCCGATACTCTCACCAGACTGGTGGCCGAATATATTTCAACTGGAGCCAGTCTGGTCTTTTCTCCGATTTTAGGTTCATCCAGCCAGAGTTTTGCCAGTCTGATGGAAAATTCCAGCTTGAATTTTTTTACCTCAGGTAATGTGATAACTCTATGGAAGCTTTTTGCTCAGCCAGTAGTAGTTGGCAAGTCAATGTTGATTGACCGTCTGGCGATCAGAACTTTTGGCGGTTTTCAATATTTCAGGGAATACCTGGCGGAAGATTATCTTATCGGCAAATCTTTTCTTAAAAGTGGCTTTAAGGTCAGTACCAATTATACCTGGGTTATGAACATTAGTCAAAAGGCAACGTTCCACAGCCTGTTTAAAAGGTTAGCCCGCTGGGCCAAACTCCGTTATCAGATAAATCGACCTGTTTACCTGATGGAAATTATCCTGAATCCAATAGTTCTATCCCTGTTTGGAGCAGCGGCTTTCGGACCGATCTTCTGGCAGCCCGTTTTGCTGATTACAGCTCTCAAAATTTTCCTGGAGTATGTAAATTTTCTGGCGGTTAATGTTAAAGACCGACAGCATCTTCTTAACCATCTGCTTTTCCCGGCGGTGGTGGTGGCCAAAGATTTTATGTTCCTGGCAGTTTACCTTACCCCTTTTCTCAGTTCCACGGTAGATTGGCGTGGTGGTAAAATTAAAGTGGGAAGAAATTCTATAATCTGTCAGACACCAGCTTATGAAAGATTTTCCTTCGAAGAAGCCTGATATTGCTCATATTGTTTCCGTTCACATGGGATTGGGCCATCTCAGGGCGGCCTATCCTCTTAGGAACTTTTCCAGAGAAGGAATCATCATCTGGGGTTCCGGAAAGTTTGCCGGTCCTGGAGAGAAAAAATACTGGCGGGCAGTCAGAAAAATTTATTATTTTTTATCGCGCTCTGGTTCATACCCGGTCATAGGCAGGTTGTCTTTGAAGACTATCCTGGCCATCCAGAATATTCCCTCTTTTTACCCGAGAAAAGATAGAAGACGGTCAACTTCAGCGGTAAAGTTTTTGAAGTTATTAATAGAAAAAGCTGGGTTGTGTCGTACTCTGTCCGGGCATCTATCTTCGGAAAATCTTCCTGTAATTCATACTTTTTACGCTACAGCCATTGCCCAGGAAATGCTTCTGAGGAGAGAGAATAAACAGCGGAATATCTATCTGTTAATCTGCGATGCTGATATAAATAGAGTCTGGGTTCCGGAAAAACCACAAGAAAGCCGAATTAAATACCTGGTTCCCTGTACCAGGGTTAAAAGCAGATTGCTCAGTTATGGCGTTAAGGAAGAGCAAATTTTTATGACTGGTTTTCCTCTGCCAGTTGAAAACATTGGAACCGAAACAGGGCTGGAAGTGCTGAGATTAGACCTTAAGGCCAGGTTGAAGCGGCTTGACCCGAAAGGTAAATTTTTTGCCTACCACAGGCATTCGGTCAGCCATCTCCTCGGCAAAAACAATCCCAACGAAACGGTAGATGATCGGCTGACGGTGATGTTTGCTATCGGCGGGGCCGGAGCCCAGGTGAATCTGGTTGACAAAATAATTATAGGTCTTCAGGATTTTATAAGAAGCGGACGGATAAGACTTGTTCTATCCTGCGGGGTAAAGCGGCAGGTCCTGGAAAAAGTTCTGAAGTTCATAAACACCAGGGGTCTTTTGAATCAAATTGGCCGCAACATAGAACTGGTTTTCCACGATGAAGTTTTTAATTACTTTGAGCAGTTCAACTGCTGGTTGAGGCAAACGGATGTTCTCTGGACCAAGCCGAGCGAACTATCTTTCTACTGTGCCCTTGGGCTTCCAGTCTTGATGTCGGAACCTATCGGGCCTCAGGAAGAATATAATAAACGATGGTTAACTGAAATTCATGCCGGTCTCGAGCCGCCTGGCTTGCCTGAATACTGTGGAGAATGGTTGATGGATTTAAGAGACAATGGGCGTTTAGCTGAGGCGGCCTGGGATGGGTTTTTGAAGGCCCGAAAGCTTGGCTACTATAAGATAAAACGACTGATTGAAACAGGCGAATATAACGAAGACATTTCTCCCTTAAATCAATAAACTTTCCGGCAACCTTTTTGCTCCTTCCTTCATCTATACTTACGAGGTAAAACAGATGACCTCTCTAAATCTGCTGGTATTCAGAATGGCGATGGTTGATAATAACAGTAAAACCGTACTGGCCAGCGATTTTTCAGGAGAAAGGCTTTTGGACCCAAGGCATAGAACCCAGATAGCGACTGACCTGACCGAACTTATTCTCAGGTCTAAATCGGGCCACCTGGAGGCCTTCGAGCAGCTCTATAACCTTTATAAAAGAAAGGTTTATGGGCTGGTTTTTAATCTGACCCGCGACCATCAGACTGCCGAAGACCTGACTCAGGAAATCTTTATGAAGGCTTTTGCTGCCATTCAAACCATTGAACAGCCTGAGCTTTTTCCCACCTGGATTTACCGCATTTCGTTAAACACCTGTTACAGCTATTCTCGTCGGGAAAAAACCTTTGACCAAAAGTTTGAGGTCATGGCCCAGGTCGAGGAAGGCAATTCTGATGAAGGCTTCGATTCCCGCCAGGACGATCTGGCCCGAGCGGTCAGTGAGGCGGTAGCTCAGCTGCCCGAAAAGCTGCGGACGGTCTTCCTCCTTCATGAAGTGGAGGGGCTTACCCATGAAGAAATAGCTAAAAACCTCGGCTGTCAGGTGGGAACTTCTAAATCTCAGCTATTCAAAGCCAGAATGAAGCTCAGGAAAATCTTAAAAAAGAAAAACCTCTTGAAAGGAGAAAAACTATGAGATGCCGCCGGGCACAGCATTTAATTAGCGAACTCCTGGATGGAGAACTCCGGGAAAAAGACCGGAGGCAGTTGAAAGAGCATCTTGACTACTGCGAAAAATGTCACAGTCTTTATGAAGACTTGAGTATCATAAAATCTTCTCTGGTGTCCACAGATTCGCTTGAGCCTTCGGGCAGAGTCTGGGAAAAGCTCAAAAGTCGCCTCGAGTCGGAGCTTCTGCCACGTCTTCAAGCAGAAACAAGTGGGCGGTCTGAAGTTAAGCCAGCGAGAAAAATTTTCCGCTGGTTTCAAATACCCGAAGCTACCCTTAGGTATGCCGCAGTTTTCTTTGTCGTGTTTGTTTTTGTGGTCGGAGCTTTTTATTTCGGGCGTTATTACCAGAAGACAGAAAAGACCGAAATTCAGATGGCTTCTCAGAATCCTGCCCTTCAAAAAATCCAGGAAGCCGAATTCTATTATCGTAAAGCCATCCAGTCCCTGACTCAGGCTCTGGAGTCATCCGAGAATGGACTGCCGCCAGAAATGGTTGAGGTTCTGCAGGCTAACTTGAGCCTTCTGGACCGCACTATCGAACTCTGTCAGCAGGCGGTCAACGACCAGCCCGATAATCTTCAGGTCCGAGATTACCTGCTCAGCGCTTATAGCTCAAAACTGAATTTCATGAATAGAATGCTGGAGGCCAAGCAATCTTTTGCCTCTCCTGGGTCGGAGAGTCTATAAAAATGAAAAATAGATTAAAAGGAGAAATAATGATGAGAAAAATGATAAGAAAAGCACAGATCAAATTAAGAAGCTTAAGGATTGGTTTGACTTTGCTTCTTGGACTGATGCTGGTTCTACCGGTAATAGCCGGTGATAATTATCAGGAAAAATTTGAGAGAATTGAGAGCCTGGCTAAAAACGGACGGGTTATTATCAGTAATGTCTCCGGCGATATCAAGGTCCTGGTCTGGAAAGAAGAAAAGGTAAGGATTGAAGCTGTTAAAAAGACCGAAGCCAGTAGCGAAACTCGAGCCAAAGAAAAAATGGATGAAGTTAAGATCGAAGTAAAAAGCGAACCTGGAGCGGTGGTTATCATGACTCAGTATCCTTCATCCAAAAGATTCTTTGGTGGAGACCTCAATGTTTCGGTCGATTACACTATATGGATTCCAGAAGCTGCCTCTATAGAGGCCAGGTCAGCCAGCGGAGATATCAGGGTGGAGAATGCAGGTGGTACGGTTAAAGCTAATGTCGTCAGCGGCAACGTGGAAGTATATGGTGGGAAAAAATCTGTGGTAACCAAGACCGTAAGCGGCAATATCAAACTGGAAGGGACTGAAGGTGACTGCGAACTGAACTCGGTTTCTGGTAATCTCTCTTTAAGCAGGATTAAAGGTTCGGTAGAGGCTGAGGTAGTCAGCGGGTCAATAAAGCTGAGCGATATCAGTCAGGCACGCCAGATTAGCATCAAATCTATCAGTGGCATATTAGAATACCGTGGGCAGCTGGTTCCTGATGGACGCTATCAGTTCAGTTCCCATTCCGGCAATATTAGATTGTTCCTTCCTGCTGATTCTTCATTTGAGCTGGAAGCTTCAACATTCAGCGGCTCGGTCAGCACGAATTTTCCAGTGGAAGTAATCGGCAAGATTGGAGGCAGAGAGATCAAGGGTAAAGTCAATAAAGGCGGTCCGGCTGTTGCGGCCAAAACCTTTAGCGGCAGTGTGGAAATCAGAAAAATAAGCTGAGAACCTGGTGGTAAAAGATAATAAAGCGAGAGTTTTAAATTAGTTTCAGGCAGAAGAAGTTAAATCTGGGGCGGGAAGCTTCCCGCCCCTTATTTTTAAAATCAGAATTCATAAATAAACTCCACATTGGCATTTCCTGATTTGGCTAAAAGTGTAAATTTAGTATAAATTATCAAGTATAAGTATCCAGATAAAATTAGGAAATTAGGAGTAAAGATGATTGAATTTCAATATTTTGAGTGTTGTCCACACTCGGAAGAAACCTTAAGAAATCTGATGTCTCTGGTTGAGGCAGGCTTTTTAAAAGAAGATGAAATTGTTATTAGTGAAGTGTCTGATCCAGAGACCGCACAAAAATTAAACTTTTTGGGCTCTCCAACCATTCTAGTTGATGGTTATGATATTTATACAGAAAGGTTGCCTGAGACATTTAATTTCAGCTGCCGGATATATAATCTTAGCGGAGTTCAGACCGGAGTTCTGTCAAAAGAATTTATTAAGACTCAGATAGAAAAACTAAGAACAAAAACCAAATGATTGCTTCAACAACAGAAAAAATGTAGGGTGTTCCAGTTTTTGATAAAATTATCAGGATGATAGGCCTCTCAGGAAAGGACTTTGATATAATTCTGGTCAGTGGCGACCCCTATGCTGACCACCCCCTGTCGCCAGTTGGCCTCATCGCCCGCGCCCTGGAGGCCAGAGGCTATAAGGTCGGCATCATAGAACGGCCAGACTGGACCTCCGACCGGGATTTTCTCAAGCTGGGACGCCCGCGTCTTTTCTTTGGCGTGACTTCAGGCTCGATAGACAGTTGCCTGGCTAATTATACGCCGCTTCTCCGCCGCCGGGAAAAGGATGAATATGCGCCGTATTCATCAGGAAAGCCTGACAGAGCAGTTATTGTTTATTGCAACAAGATAAAACAATTATTCCCCGGTATTCCGATAGTATTAGGTGGGATTGAAGCCTCACTCCGCCGTTTTGCTCATTACGATTACTGGGAAAACCGGGTGCGGCGCTCTATCCTGCTGGATTCCCGGGCCGACATCCTGGTTTATGGTCCGGGCGAACTCCAGGCCATAGAGATTTCAAGCCGTCTGGACGCCGGCCAGAGCCTTGAAGGTATCCGTGGCACAGCTATAATCAGCCGCAACCTCCCGCCTGGGTTTGAGGAAATTCCGTCTTATGAAGAAGTGTCTTCAGAGCCGGAAAAATTTCTTCAGGCTCAGCGCCTACTCGCCAACTACAAAGGCCTGGCCCAGAAACATGCCAACCGCTATGTGCTGCAATACCCGGCGCCTGAATATACACCTGAAATTCTGGACTGGATTTACAGTTTGCCTTTTACCCGCACTATCCCCCCTGATTACACGGAGCTGGAAATGGGCAAATTTTCCATTGTTACCCACCGCGGTTGTATCGGGCGTTGTTCCTTCTGCTCTCTTTCCCTCCATCAGGGTGACCGAATAGTTTCCCGCAGCGAGGAATCCATCCTTGAGGAAATACGTCGCCTAACTTACCATCCCGATTTTAAGGGCTACATAGATGACTTGGGTGGACCCACGGCTAATATGTACGGTATGGATTGCCACCGCTGTCAGCGCGGTTTCTGCCTAACCTGCAAGAAGCTTGACCGTTCTCACTGCCGACTGATAAACCTGCTGCGCCGGGCCCGGCAAATTCCAGGAGTAAAGAAAATCTTTGTCCGAAGTGGCATCCGCTATGACCTGGCTTTAAGCAGTCCTGAATATGTAAAAGAGCTGGTAAATCATCATGTGTCGGGTCTTCTGAAAATTGCTCCAGAACATGTTTCCCCAAAAGTTCTGCGTCTGATGAACAAAAGTGAAGTCCCGGTGGAAGAATTCCGCCGGCTCTTCCAGAAATTAACCGGTGAGCGCAAGCAGCATCTAAAATACTACTTCATGGTAGCTCACCCTGGCACCACTATGAAGGAAGCTGAAGAGCTTGCTGTTTACATCAAAAAGCTTGAGTCCGAAGGCGAGAAGCCAGTGGAAGGCATTCAGATTTTTACTCCCACGCCCATGACCCGCTCAACCTGTATGTACTACACAGGCCGCGACCCGGAAACCGGTCAAACGGTCTATGTGCCACGTACCTTTGAAGAAAAGAAAGCTCAGAAACGGCTTATCTATAAATACCTTGGTTCAGACTCAAAGCTTCCAGCTCGAACTCAGCCGAAGAAAAAGCCCTTTAAACCCCGAAGGTAAAGCCATCTGATTAAGTCTGTAAACTATCATTTTCCTCTCCTCTGAGTATTTCAAATTTTTATGATTAAAAAATGGATTATAATCTTTTTCAATTAAGGGGCGTTGAATTAGTAATTGTGGTTATGCAGACGACCGTAAATTGTGAAGATATATATCCGATTACGACCATAAAAGATAAAGGCTTCAATTGTCAGTCTTCTTGGCATTAGCCTGTTTGCTCTGCTCAATGGTATTTTGAGCGCGGCTTTTGTGGAAGGAATAATAAAGAAAGTTAAGGTTAAAAGATGCCTTGGTTGCGGGGCTGAACTCAACTTTTTGTCCTGGCCCCAGGCTTGATAAAGGTAGCCTTTTTAGTATGCCTTATGGTCGGGAATATCAGAAACTGCTAAATCTCCTCGGAAGTTATAATTTTCCCGCCACGCTGGTGAATTAGCTCTTTGGCTTCACGGAAACCCTCATGGCTCAGGGCCCGGGTGGCGTCTTCGATGTAGTAAGTTTCAAAGCCCAGCTCTATGGCGTCAAGTGCAGTGTAAAGAACGCAAAAATCGGCGGCCAGCCCGCAGACATAGACCTGCCTCACTCCACGGCCCCTGAGGTAATCGCCCAGCCCGATGGACTTTTTCCGGCCGTTGTCAAAAAAGCCGGAGTAGCTATCTATCTCCGGGTCGGTTCCTTTCCTGAAAATAGCCTCCACCCGGCGGTCGTCAAATCCCCTGGCGAACATGGCTCCCTTTTCGCCCTGGACACAGTGGTCGGGCCAGAGAACCTGTTCCACTCCACCGAGCAAAATAGTCTCATAAACATTTTTTCCGGGGTGATTGGAAGCAAAGCTCAGGTGATTTTTAGGATGCCAGTCCTGGGTGGCCACCACCAGATCAAATTTTTCCTGTATTTGGTTGACCACCGTAATTATCTCATTTCCTTTGGGCACAGCCAGGCTCCCGCCCGGGATAAAATCATTTTGAAGGTCAACGATGATTAAGACCTTCATGGTCACCCTCCTTCGAAATTTGCCTTGAATTTCTCCATAAGCTCATTTCTCAGTGACAAAAGCTGGCCGCTCAGCCCTACTTTATAAACATGAGGGTATTCAAAGCGCTTATGCTCAGACGGCAGTTGAGTCAGGCGTCTTCGGGCATAAGAGGCAATCTCTTTGACTTCAGGCTCCGGTCTGATTCTTCGACCCTTCTCCATAACTTTCTCCAGGAGGGCTTCGGCCTGATAGACCCTGAGGTCGAGTGATTTTCCTGGCTCGAAGGGATGAAACATCCGCTCAGGCAAACCTCCTTCGTCTAAATGAATGGCGTCAGCCATAAAAAAGCCCTGCCTGTCTGTGAACCTTGAGACCTGTTTCCTGCCCGGCAGGGTGGTCTTGGTAAGGTTATCCGAAAGCTTCATCCGGGGCTGTCCGTCGAAGACAGAGAGTTTGTAGACCCCATCCAGGGCGGCGTCGGGCACGCCCGTTACCAGCTTGGTCCCGACGCCAAAAATATCTATCGGTGCTTCCTGTTCAATTAAACTTCTTATAACCTGTTCATCCAGCAGGTTGGAGACCACAATCTTAGTCTCTTTCAGCCCGGCGGCATCCAGCATGGCCCGGGCCTTTTTTGATAGGTAGGCCAGGTCGCCGCTGTCCAGCCTGATTCCTTTTAGCTCATAGCCTCTTCTGATAAGTTCCACTCCTGCTTTAACCGCGTTGGGTACCCCACTCCTCAGAGTATCGTAAGTGTCCACCAGGAGAATAGCTCGCTCGGGGTTAGCTTCAACAAATTTTATGAAAGCCTGAAACTCGTCGCCGTGGCTTTCTATGAAGGAGTGAGCCATGGTGCCGGCCGGTTCCAGGCCAAAAAGCCGGGCTGCTTCTACGTTGGAGGTGCTGTCGAAGCCGCCTATGATAGCGGCTCTTGAAGCCAGCAGGCCGCCCTGAGCTGGTGCCCGGCGTAAACCGAAATCGCTCAAAACTCTGTGGCCGGCCGCCAGCCTTATCCGGGAAGCTTTGGTAGCCACCAGACTCTGGTAGTTGAGCAGATTAAGGAGGAGGGTTTCTACCAGCTGGGCCTCAAATAAACGTCCTTCCACCCTGACCAGAGGTTCAAGCGGAAAAACCACCTCACCTTCTTTAACTGAGTAAACATCAGCTGAAAAACGAAAGCTTCTCAGAAATTCTGTGTAGTCGGACCTGAATCCAATCTTTTTCAGATAGTCCAACTCCTCTTCAGAAAAGGTCAGGTTTTCCAGAGCCTCAAGGAGTGGTTCCAGTCCGGCGAAAATCACGTAGCCACCAGCAAAAGGTATGGTCCTGAAAAAATAATCAAAAACCGCTGGCTTTTCGGCGGTGCCACCCAGAAAATAAGCCTGGCCCATGGCCAGCTGATAGAGGTCAGTATAAAGGGGCGAGAAGTCAAGAAAAGATGAAGTCTTTTTCATTTGATTTAATTATAGTGGAATGGATAAAAGTAAGAAAGCCTGAGGCTCAAGAGCCGGAAAACCACGCTCGTAATTACTTAAATTTGGGCGTTGTGGCTCGGCCTTCTTTCTCTTTAATATTTTCAAACTTTAAGAGATATCTCCCGGATAGTTCAGGAGGGAGGTAACCTATAGATTTTTTAAGCCTGAACCTATATGGTTGACAAAGGTCAGCTTATTGTTTAAGTTAGTCAAAAAAGATTAACAGGGTGAAATGACCAGAATAATTCTTGTCAGGCACGGTGAAACTGAGTGGAACAGGGTAGAAAGGTTTAGAGGCCAGGCTGATATACCACTTAACCAGAACGGCTTGAGGCAGGCTGAACTTCTAGCCAGGCGGATAGCAGCTGAGTGGAAACCAACCGCCGTTTATTCCAGCCCCCTTTCCCGCTCGCTAAAAACGGCTGAGAACATAGCTTCTCTCTTCGGTCTGGCGGTCAAGGTTCATCCGGGACTTTCTGATGTCAATTACGGCGAGTGGCAGGGGCTAACGCCGGAGGAAGTTCGTTCCCGCTGGCCGGAGCTTTTTGAGCGCTGGTCGACCGTTCCCGAAAGTCTTCACTTCCCGGGCGGTGAGTCTCTTAAAGAACGCCAGAGGGTCGGGGTTGAAGCCCTCAGGGATATAGCCGCCAGACATCCGGGTGAAACTGTGGTTGGGGTGGGGCACACCGTGATAAACCGTCTGATTCTGCTCGGTCTTCTCGGGCTGGATATGAGTTATTTCTGGAGAATCAAACAGGACAACTGTGCTTTGAACGTGGTAGAAAAAAAGGGTGAAGTGTTTATCTGGGTTACCATTAACGAAACCGGTCATCTGCTGAATTATTAGGTCGATGGAAAAGCTTTTAATCTGGAAAATTCTGGCCAGCATCATTGGACCGGCTATTTTCTGGATTGGCTATTTTTATTACAAAGACCGCCGGCAGCCTGAACCTCTGGTAAATCTGCTGGAAGCCTACCTCCAGGGTTTTCTTTTTGGTTTTCTCTGCTTTTTAGTTTACCGTCAGTTGCCATTGCTCGGTTTGCCGGCTGGTTTTAATCTGGTGGTAGCCAAAGGGCAGGCTAGAGATATTTTCTATTACTCTCTTGGGGTGGTTGGCCCACTTGAAGAATTATTTAAATTCCTGCCTTTCGTTCTGTTCGTCATGAGAACAAGAGATATAGATGAACCGGCCGACGGAGTAGTCTATGCAGCTTCCATAGCTATTGGTTTTGCCAGTTTTGAAAATCTCGGCTACCTCCCTTATATGACCGGGGTGGCCTTTTTTGGAAGGGCTCTGGCTTCACCTCTAACTCATGCCATATTTTCTTCCATCTGGGGATTTTTTATGGCCCGAGCTCGAATGAGAGGAAAATCTGAACTGGTGACAGCACTTTTCAGCTTACCGCTGGCAGCCTTGTTTCATGGTGTATTCAATGTTTTAACGGTGTCTGAAACCCTGAGAATTTATTCGGCAATTCTGGTGCTTCTCCTCTGGCTTTTAATCATATATCTCCTGGAAAGACACCGTTGATTTCAGTAGTCGACCTGGTCTTTCACTCTTCTTTCAGGACTATTAGCTCCACCCTCCGGTTTTTGGCCCGGTTAGCTTCGGTGTCATTGGAGGCGATGGGGCGGCTCGAGCCGAAGCCCTGATATTTCATTCTTTCCTGAGATATTCCCTGGTTCATCAAAAATTCATAGACAGTTCGAGCCCGGTCAACTGAAAGTTTCAAATTCCAATCTTCTGAGCCAGTAGAATCGGTATGGCCTTCTATACTTAGTTTCATATCAGGAAATAACATCAGGATTCCAGCCAGCTTGGCCAGCTTCAGCTGGGATTCAGTTTTCAGAGTGGCCTGGTTGAGGTCAAAAAGGACTCCAGCCAGGTTGACTATCAGCCCACGGGCTGTATCGGTGGTTTCGGCTACTGTAGAGAGGGCCCCCTTCAATTTTGAAGCCAGCTCATCCCGCTCTTTTTTAATTGCTTCTCGCTCGGCAGCTAGCCTTTCTGTTTCAGCTGACAGTAGGTCTCTTTCTTCGGCCAGTTCTTTCGCCTTGCGAGCCAGCTCTTCCATCTCCCTGGCCAGGGCGGCACGCTCTTTCTGGATGGTTTCCAGCTGACGGGCCAGCTCCTGGGCTTCAGTTTCGGCCAGGGTAGCCCTTTGCATCAGGGCCTCTTTTTCTGCTCGACGACGGGCTTCTTCTTCAGCCGCGGCCTTTTCTTCTAAAAATTTCACCGTGTCTTTGATGGCTTTAGTGGCGTGCTGAACGGCTATTCTGGCGGTTTCGGCCATTGCCTTTTTATCCCTGACGTTCTTAGCCCTTTCTAATGTGTTGATGGCCTCTTCGACAGCTCTGGGATTTATTTCCCTGGCCTTCATCTTTTCGGCCAGCTCAATAGTCTTTTCAGCCTGCTTCAAGGTAACCGGCAGGTCTGTGCTGTATTGAATCACCGAAATGCTGTCAAGAGCCGGGGCGGCTTCTTGCCCGAATTCCTTCAATCCAAAGGGAACGATTTGTACTCCTTTTTCTCTGGTCTCTCCGTTAGTGAAAAGGATAATCTCCGAAGGTCTGGAAACAACGTTGTAGGGTTCAGCTGTTATCATCAGAGCCAGAATTTTCCCCCGGGCGAAAAACTTCTGATTGCCAGAGGCTTCTCTCCGGTCAACTATTAATTCACCCAGGTTTTCCAGCGTTCCGACTGGGCTTACAGCCCAGAAGACATAAGAGGTGATGTTGCCAGCAAAAAGAATAGCCGGCTCCATTTTCTCAAAGCTGAGATTAATGGTGGTGATACCTTTTTCGAACGAAAGTTCTGCTGACAGGCTTGATTTAACCGGAGCCCGTGGGGTCTTGTTGAAGGTGATTTGCAGTTTTTTACCTTCAACCATGGTCAGAGCCTTCAGCTGGATTTCAGCCACGGAGGAAGAAATTAATATGGTCAAAAGCAGGAAAGCAAAGACCAGGAATCTTGCCTGTCTCATTTCTGCCCTCCTTCTTTATCTTTATTCAAAATAATAACACTGGCAGAGCACAAGAGGCAAATTTTTTGGGCTAATAAATTCAGAGCCTAAAGGACTGGAGTTCATTTCCTGTAGGAATTAAGCCTTAACCAGAGCTAACTGGAAGAGCTAGCAAGAACTTTAAAGTCTGGAGTCTGTTTGGACGATTTTCAGGGAAGGCACTGCATTTTCAACGATAAAAATAACCCCAGGAATAATCTTAAGGGATATTGACATTGATGGTCTGGCTCTATATAAATAATGCNGACTACTGGATTTACCTTTTTGTTAGCGAGTTAGGAGCTGGATGGAAGGCAAAGCAGATTTGAAGCGATTAAAAAGTTCGGTTTTCTCAATCTTTCTCCTGCCCATCATTATTCTGGTTGTGACTCCTTACGGGATTTTTCCGTCTTCAGCGGCTTCGGCCAGAGCTTCAGCTGGCACTTTAAGTTTTGAAGAAAAAATGTCGCTCTACAGTCTGAGGCAGGAAGGCTGGGAAATAAACTCCCGACAAATTCTGCAGCGGCTCTCCTCTTTCCACGGCGAGGTTGGGCTGGTGGTTAAAGACCTTAAAACCGGCTGGACTTTTCTTCATAACGACGAAGCCCTCTTTCCCGCAGCCAGTCTGATCAAGATACCGATAATGGTGGCCTGCTTTAAGGCTTTTCAAGAAGGTCTTCTGGATCTCAATGAGAAATATGTTCTCAAAAGGAAAGACCGGGTCAGCGGTTCCGGGATTTTGAGACGGATGCGGAATGGTGGCGCTTTTACATATGAAGAGCTTATTAATTATATGGTAACCCATAGCGATAACATCGCTACCAATGTTTTGATAGAGAAGCTGGGTTTTGATTATATCAACGGTGTATTCCGGGAGCTTGGTCTGAAGGAGACAGTCTTAAACCGAAAGATGATAGATTTTACAGCCAGAGAAAATGGCCTGGAAAACTATACTTCAGCCAGCGAGATGGCTGAGCTTCTGGAAGACATCTATTCAGGACGGGCTTTGACCCCGGAAATTTCGGAAAGATGCCTGAAAATTCTTAAAGAGCAAAAGATAAACGACCGTCTGCCGCGCTATCTGCCGCGGGAAGCAGTGGTGGCTCACAAAACTGGTCTGGAAAGGGAAGTCTGTCATGATGCTGGCATAGTTTTTAGCCCTCATGGCGACTATGTAATTGCAATTCTGGTCCGCACCTGGTCAGGTCCTCTGACAGCTAAAAATTTCATCGCTCGCCTGAGTTCCTATTTTTATCAGGTTTTTAAGAGCTGAAAAGATAGGTTGTTTTTTTTCATGGTTTCTTCTAACCAGGCTTATCAGCTGAATATCTGGTTTTTTAAATCTCCTGAATTTTTGAACAGTCAGCCTGAATTTTAGCTTTCACTGCCCTTGAGTTTGTCTTTTTGGATTCCTTTTAACGGTATCTGATTAAAAATGATTGAAGCCACTGTCGGAAGATCTCCCGAACAAAGGTTGACGAAAGCCTCGGTTTAATATATGAATATATTATCATATGAGAGGTAAGGTTTTTGATGAAACTTAACACAGTTTTAGCTATGTTCAAAGCTCTTTCAGAAAAAAGCCGATTGCAGATTTTTCTTCTTTTGATTGAGTCGGAGCTCTGTGTATGTGAACTGATGGACCGGCTCAGGTTAGAGCAATCCCTTGTGTCCCATCAGCTTCGAATCCTGAGGCGGGCAGGACTGGTTGAGTCCCAGAAGAGGGGAAGATGGGTTTATTACCGAATTTCAGAAGACTACCGTCAGAAATTGGGATCGCTGCTTAAAAGCTGGTTGGGGAATGAATTAAGAATTAATAGGAAAGTTCTTAAGATAGCTGCGAGAAGGAGTGCCTGGCAGTTTAGTTCTGGGAAAGAAAAAAATAATCAAAATAGACCTAAAATTAGAAGGTCATTCCAGCCTGGAGAAAAAAGAATTAAGAAGAAGCTATGAATAAGAAAAGCCGCTGCCAATGGAAACAATTATAATGATATGAATTGGCCTGCTATCTTCGACCTGATAATAAGAAAGAATAAGTTTCTTGTCGGCAAAATCCTAGGCTGAATTTATGGTCCTGAAACAGAGGAGAAAGACAAGATGCGTAATCCTGAGGAAGTGAAACCTGACAGAGCCAGTCTTGAAACCTCATTAACAACGCCAGTCAGATTTGAGGTTAAGGTCGGCGACGACGGCAGTCTGCAGCTACCTCCGGAAATCCTGGAGGCTCTGGGTGCCGGGAGTGGTTCCATAGTTCGNTTGATTAAAGAGGAAGGCCAGATCCTGATAGAGCCCGATCTCCATGTTCTCCGACGACTTTATATTGAACCTACTTCTGGCTGCAATCTAAAGTGCCAGACCTGTATCCGCCATACCTGGAATGAACCTTTTGGGAATATGAGCGCGGAGATTTTTGAAAAGTTAGTTAGAAGCCTCAAATCATTTCCACATCTTCAGTCTGTGATGCTGGCCGGGTTTGGGGAACCACTTTTCCATCCTGAGGTGGACAGGATGGTGTTCAGGTTAAAGAAAGAATCAAAGGCTCGAGTTGAAATTACCACCAATGGTACCTTACTTCAAGAAGACCTGGCCCGAGCTCTGCTGGAAGCTGGTTTGGACCGACTCTGGGTCTCTTTTGATGGTACTTCTGAAACCAGCTTTAATGATATTCGCCATGGTGCCAATTTCCGGACAGTGCTGAGGAATGTTCAGAGAATGAAAGAGCTGGCGACAGTCATGAATTTATCGCTGGCTATTGGTATTTCCTTTGTTGTGATTAGAGATAACATTGATGACATAAAAAATATTGAGGAGTTAATAAGAGAGGTTGGAGCAGACAAGGTTATCATCAGCAACGTTCTGCCATATACGGAGGAGATGGAAAGGAAAATGCTCTGCCTACTGGCCCTAACCTGCGAAACCTTTGCCAGCCTGCCTGGTAAGCCACAGATCAGCCTGCCCCGTCTTGATATCAACTACCTGACCAAAGAGCCGATTTACCATCTTTTAAAAGGTTACCAGAACCTCTTTATGATCAACAGGGCCATCAGTGCCCCGACTCGCTCTTGTCGCTTCATCAAAGACGGTACGACTTTTATTCGCTGGGACGGGAAAGTAGCTCCCTGTATGGCTTTGCTTCATGAACACCTTACCTATCTTTACGGGCTGGAACGCCGGATTAAACCCTATTTTTTGGGAGACTTAAACCAGCAATCGCTTGAGGAAATCTGGAGTTCAAGGGAGTACCATAATTTCAGGGAGAAAATTTACCAGTTTGATTTCTCACCCTGTCATATCTGTGGAGGTTGTTCTTACCTGGAAGGTAACGAAGAGGATTGCTTCGGTAATACTTTTCCGGCCTGTGGTGGCTGCCTCTGGGCTCAGGGTGTTATTCAGTGTCCTTGATTTTAATTCCAGTAAAGAACCGGCAATTGAATTTTCTGGCTTTGGTCTAGCGAAGCAAGGGAAGGGAGTATCCGAGAGTTTCTGGGGAAAGAGTTACGGGCCAGCTCATATTTCGAGAGGGATAGGAGAAAATATTTTATCTCTGATTGCGGTCGGCAAAATTTTGCATAAGACTGTTAAAGTAAAAATTTATTTTGAACGTCGTTTTTATTTAAAAAAATCTGGAAGGAAAGTGCTCTGCTGGCCAGTTTCTACCGGTTTACCAAATTGAGGGTTGAGGTATAATAAAATTAATATTATTTACCCTTAGAGGAGAATCAAATGTCCATTCTCGAAGTTAAGGAAGTTTCTCTTATGGTTAACTCTACGGCTATTCTGAACGGATTGACCATGGAATTCTGGGAAGGTTATGTCCATGCTGTGGTCGGTCCAAATGGAGCCGGAAAATCGACTCTGGCCAACGTCATCATGGGTCTTCCCGACTACCGCCGCCACAGCGGTGACATCCTGTTTGAAGGGAAATCCATAAAACATCTCAACGTTGATGAACGGGCTCGCCTGGGCATTACCCTGGGCTGGCAGGAACCGGCCCGGTTTGAAGGATTAAAGGTGAGTCAGTTTATCCAGGCTTCGGCCCGGGAAAAAGGCCCCAAAGAAATTGACAGGGTTCTGGAGCTAGTCGGTCTGGAACCGGTCCGCTACCGTAACCGGGCGGTGGATAAAACCCTGAGCGGTGGAGAAAGGAAAAGAATTGAGCTGGCCAGCATTCTGGCCATGAAGCCCAGGCTGGTGATGCTGGATGAACCGGATTCCGGAGTGGACATAGAGGCTATTGAACGGATTTTTGAAGCTATTGCTCACCTCAAGAGAGAAGGTGCCACGGTGCTGCTCATCACTCACAGTCCCCGGGTGCTGGAGAAAGCTGACCATGCTTTTTTAATCTGCAGCGGGATGCTGGTAGATAAAGGAGAAACATCTAAAATTCTGGACTATTTTAGTGGCAAGTGTCTGCCCTGTCCGCATAAAAATTTGCCTGACCTCAATTCTATAGAAAAAACAGGAGGGAAAAATGCCTGAAGATCTGGTGGAACAAATTTTGCAATCGATAAACCTGCACCGGAGTTTTGAGCGGGGAAGTCCGCATGTGGTTATTAATGCTAATAAGGTACTGAGTTCTCAGGTGGTAGATGGCCTGGTGATTGAAGCCGAAGAGCTGACTGAAGGTGTTAAAGCCCGGCTGAGGGTGTGCCAGGGTACCAAGATAAAGCAGCCAGTACACCTGTGTTTCGGGATGCTGCCGGAGCGTGGTCTCCAAAAAATCCTGCTGGATGTGGAAATTGAGACGGATGCTGAGGTCAGTTTCATGGCCCACTGCACCTTTCCCAATGCCGTTGATATCCAGCACCTGATGGAAGCTCAGATTAAAATCGGGCGGAATGCCCGATATTCTTATTTTGAACGCCACTGGCACAGCGAGGAAGGAATGGTTAGGGTGATGCCAATGGCCCGGGTCCAACTGGCTGAAGGAGCCCGCTTTTCCACCGAATTTGAATTGCTCAGGGGAAGGGTGGGAGTTATCGATATCGATTATCATGTCGATTGCCAGGCCGGTAGCTCAGCTGAAATGAAGGCCAGGATTTTCGGTCGCCAGGATGACCGAATAAAAATCAAAGAATCAGCTTGCCTTGATGGCGAGGGCAGCCGGGCAGTGCTTATTACTCATATCGCAGTCAGGGACGAAGCGACGGCCGAGATAAAAAACGAAATTATTGCCAGAGCTCCTTATTCCCGCGGTCATGTAGATTGCAAAGAAATAATTCAGGGGAAAGGGGTGGCCAGGGCCGTGCCCATAGTTGAGGTCAGACATCCTAAGGCTCATGTAACCCATGAAGCGGCCATCGGCAGCGTTGATTCCAAGCAGCTGCAAACTTTGATGGCCAGGGGTCTGAGTGAAGATGAAGCTGTAGACCTCATCATTGAGGGCCTGCTGAGCTAAATCGGACGGGTGTTTTTTCCTGGATGTTACCTACAAGCCCAGGATAAGTCTGGCTACGCTGAAAAAGATAAAAAGACCGGTAATGTCTACAATAGTGGTCAGCATTGGGCTGGCTACTACAGCCGGGTCAAATTTTAGCGAAGAAGCGAAGAGAGGCAGAAAAGCCCCGATTAGAGTTGAGGTTATAACTTGAATGCCCAGAGCTATGGCTACTGCAATTCCAACCTTTAGAGGGGAAATGGTCGCAGCTGTTGAAGATTGTCCAATAAATAGCAGAACTCTTAAGTAAGCGATCATAGCCAGGACAATGGCCATCAGGAAGGCAATCTTAAACTCTTTTATCAGAATTTTCAGAGCATCTCTCGTGGAAATTTCTTTTAGGGCTAAGGCCCTGATTACCAGAGTGGCGGATTGGCTACCAGCATTGCCTCCGGTGTCTGCCAGCATGGGCATGAAAGAGGCTAAGATGGCTACCTGGAGCAGAATGCTTTCATAGCTCTGAACGATGTACCCGGATATGAATCCTAAAATGGCCAGCCCCATAATCCAGGGGATTCGGCTCTTGAAATGATCCCAGGTGGAAAGCTTCATGTAGGCTCCGACTTCGTGAGAACCACCGATGGCCATCAACTTCTCAACGTCTTCCTGTTGTTCCTGGGTGATGATGTCCAGGGCATCGTCGTGGGTGATGATGCCGACCAAACGGTTGTTTTCATCAACTACAGGGATGGCCAGCAGGTCATACTTCTGAATCATCCTGGCCACTTCTTCCTGGTCATCGTAGGCTCGGGCATAGATTACATCCTCATGCATAATGTCGGCCACTTTGGCCCCTGGTGGGGCCAGTATCAAGTCCTTCAGTGAAACAAAACCAATCAATCTCTGGTTTTCGTCAGTAACGTAGCTGTAATAAATCGTTTCTTTATCGGGGGCTTCTCGCCGCAACTTGGTTATCGCCTCATCCACAGTTAATTCAGGGGTTAGCACAGCATAATCTGAGGTCATGACCGACCCGGCCGTACCTTCCGGATAGGCAATCAGCCGCCTTAAATCTTCGCGCTCGGCCTGGGCCATGGCTGGGATGATGGCTTCTTGCTGTTTTTTAGAAAGATGCTTGACCAGGTCAACCCGGTCATCCGGGGGCATTTCTGAAAGCAGCTTACCCATTACTTCGCGGCCCAGTGTCTGAATCATCTCCAGCTGGACATCTTCGTCAAGGTGGCTGAAGATTTCACCACGGAGAGAAGGTGATAGAAGACTCAGTATTTGCCATATTTCCTGTGGGTTGAGAGCTGAGAGAAATTCAGCTACCTGAGCCGGATGGGTTGATTCACAGAATTCACGTAGCTCGTCGTATTTTTTATCAGATAGAAGCTCTCTCAGTTCTGGAGCCAGTAAAGGATTAACCATCGTTCACCTCCGCCATCAGCCGGCTGGAGGTGAACACGGAGCTTAGGCTCCTGCCCGGCTCACCCCCGGAGCCGGCAAAAGGGCCAGAATAAATCCTTTATTTCCATCTATCTTAGATGGGTATGGGTCACCGTCTTCACAGTAACTCATTTCCCTATCCTTTTTTATATTTTCAATAATTTTTAGCACCTATGCCCTAATCTGTCAACTGAAAAGATAAATAAAATGGCAAAATAAATTTTTTGACTTGCCTATAAAAGAGAAATCTTAGCGAATAAAAAATGATATTTCTAAACTACTTTGAAACCCTGATAACAATTTAATTGAACCTTGAACCCGAATAGAGGCAGCGGATAAAATTAAAAAGACGGAAAAAGGTAAAGAAAAAAATGGCTTATGAGATAAACCTGGGCCAGAGAGTATCTTAAAAGTCAGGTTGGTTTATTGGCTGGCCTTAATTCTTCAGGCTTGAATTCAGGGCGGAAGGCTTGATGTTCAGCGGGTTTTTAAGTTTTAAGTTTCTGGTAAATTGCTTTGATTTTTTGACAGTATAATTCTTTGATTTTTCCTTCGTCCTCGCCCAGAGGACGGGCCGGAATTAAATCCATGACTTCTTCCGGGCTCAGACCGGACTCGGCCATGGTCCTAGCCGCTCCAATGAGCATGCTGCTGACGGCAGCCAGTGATTGTTCCCAGGTGAGGCCGAATTCTTCACCAAGCCTTACCAGCTCATAGAATAAGAACCAGAGATAACTGGGCCCCATAGCGGAAATGGAAGCATAAACTTCTATCAGCTCGTCTTTAACTTCTGGTACCTGTCCCAGCAGGACCATCTGGCTGAGGAACCTGTTCTTGTCGTCGGCCGACAGGCCAGGACCGAAACTGGCGGGGTTATAACCAGTGTTGACGTAGGAAGTGGCCAGAGGATTCATCCTGATTATCTTGTTGTGCCCGCCCAGGGCTTCCATTAATTTAGTCAGGCTGAATTTGGGGACAAAAGAACAAATAACCATCTCCGGCTTGAGAATTTTTTTAAGTTCTTCCAGAACCTCAGGCAGCACTGGAGGATGGACAGCCAGGAAGATTATTTCAGACCCGGTTAAGCCTTCCACCTTGCTCCCCAGCTGAACTTCCTGGAACATGGTTTTAAGCTTATCTGCTACTTCTGCTTTAATCTCGGTCACCCTGACCTCAGGCGGTAGAGCCTTCTTCCTTTTCCAGGCGTTGAGCACGACTCTGGTGATTCGCCCTCCACCGACGAAGCCTACGCTTTTATAAAACATTTTCAGCCTCCTCTATTTT
>JGI24185J35167_1000101_pt1 | contig 35689 bp, 21 predicted proteins | sample YNPBryunderm2012_FD_35167 | JGI IMG/M metagenome (IMG submission 35167) | reverse complement strand
CCCCCGCCGCGGCACCTGCGCCACCGCCGCCCCCGGCGCCCGCGGTCGAGGTCGCTCCGCCTCCTCCACCGCCGGCGGCCGCTGCCGCGCCGCCCGTCGTGCGCGAAGCGCCGCCCAGCCCGCCCGAGGCCCCGCCTTTGCCGCGACCGGAAGCCGCCAAGGTGCGCATCGAGCCCATGAGCATCATGCGGCAGAAGATCGCCGAGCACATGATCATGAGCCGCCGCACCTCGGCCCACGTCACGACCATTCACCGCGTGGACATGACGCGCGTGGCGCGGATGCGTGAGCGTTACAAAGCCGAGATCCAGCAGCGCTATGGCTTCTCGCTCACCTACCTGCCCTTCATCACGCGCGCCGCCGCGCAGGCCCTGCGAGCCTACCCCCTGCTCAACGCCTCCATTGACGGGACCAACATCGTCTACCACAACGAGATCAACATCGGCATCGCCGTGGCCCTGGAAAACGGCCTCATCGTCCCGGTGATCCGCAACGCCGACGAAAAGAGCGTGATCGGCTTGCAGCGCGCCATCGTGGACCTGGCCACCCGCGCCCGCTCGCGCCAGCTCAAGCCGGACGAGGTGCACGGCGGCACTTTCTCGATCACCAACTTCGGCAGCTTCGGCAGTCTGACCGGCACGCCCATCATCAACCAGCCGCAGGTGGCCATTCTGGGCGTCGGCACGGTGGAGAAAGCGCCCGTCGTGGTGGATGACGACAAGATCGCCATCCGCTCCGTGTGCCTGCTTTCGCTGACGTTCGATCACCGCCTGATTGACGGCGCGCTGGCCGATCAGTTCATGCTCAAGCTGAAGTCGGTGCTGGAGAACTGGTCCGAAGAAGTTCTCTGAGGCGCCNCGCCCGGGCCTGACGAGAGATCAGCGCCGCGCCAGCAGCCAGAGAATCAACGTCAACAGGACGCTGAGCAGGATGGATGTACCCAGCGGGAAATAGAACACCCAGTTCTTGCCCCGAAACACCAGATCGCCCGGCAGCTTGCCGATGGGAATGGGCAGGCGCGGCAGGATGCTGACGATCGCGCCGATCAGGATCAGAACCGCGCCGAGCAAGATCAGGAACCGCCCGATGCCCATACGACACTATTTTCGCGAGCGGGCCCGGCCTGGGTAAAGCGGCAGCCGCTCAGCGAGCAGGTCCCCCGCCGGCCGTCTGCCAGAGCATGAAAGCGATCTCGTCGGCCAGGTCCTGCGCCCGTCGGGAGACGGGCATCCCGGCCGAGTGTCCCGCCTGGGTATCGTAGCGCAGCAGGATCGGCTTGCCCGAGGCGGAGGCGGCTTGCAGGCGCGCCGTCATCTTGCGGGCGTGCAGCGGATCCACGCGCGTATCCGCGTCGCCGGTGACCAACAGCACCGCGGGGTAGCCCACCCCTTCGCGCACGCGGTGATAGGGCGAATAGGCGTAGAGATAGCGGAACTGGTCCGGGTCGTCCGCCGAACCGTATTCGGAAATCCAGTAGCGCGCCACCAGGAAGCGGTGATAGCGCAGCATGTCGAGCAGGGGATAGCGACAGACAACCGCTGCGAACAGCTCCGGCCGCTGCGTCATCGCCGCGCCCACCAGCAGGCCGCCGTTGGAAGTCCCGTAAATGGCCAGGCGGGAGGGTTCGGTGTAGCCGTTCCGGATCAGCCACTCGGCGGCGGCCAGAAAATCGTCAAAAACGTTCTGCTTGCGATCGAGCATCCCCGCCTGGTGCCACGCTTCGCCGAACTCGGCCCCGCCGCGCAGGTTGGGCAGGGCGAAGACGCCGCCACGCTCGGCCCATGCCACGGCGAGCTCCGAAAACGACGGCGTCATGTTGATGTTGAAGCCGCCGTAGCCTGTGAGCAAAACCGGGCGACGCCCGTCGCGCACCAGCCCGCGGCGATGCAACAGGAACATGGGCACGCGCGTTCCATCGCGCGACGAGTACCAGACCTGCCGCAGCTCGAACTCTCCGCTCCGAACCGGCACGCGACGACGGAACCAGTCTTCGGAGCGGTCCCGCGCCACGTCGCAGCGCGCGATCACAGGGGGCACATGGAAGGAGGCGAACGTATAGAAAATCTCGCTGCTTTCCCAGCGGCCGGTCAGGTCGGAGACCGCGCCCATCGCGGGCAGCCGAATCTCCCGCAGCGGTTTGCCCTCGGCGTCGTGGACCCGAAGCCGCGAATGAACGTTTTCCAACGCGGCGACCACGATGCGACCCCCGGCGGCCGCCACCTGCTCGATCACAGCGTCACCTTGCCGGATGACTTCGCGCCAGTGGGCCGGCTCCGGCCTCGACCACTCGCCCCGCATCACCCGCCAGTTCGGCGCCTGCCAGTTCGTGAGCGCCAGAAAGTGCTCGCCGGCAGGGTGAATGAAAAAGGCTGCGCGAACGTCGCGCACGATCGTGCGGATGGCGCCCGCCTCGCGATCCAGAAAGAACGCGTCCGTACGATCGCCCGAAGCGCCATAAAGCACGTGGATCAGAAGACGGCGCTGATCCCCGCTCAGCCGACAGGTGATCGCCGTCTCCGTGCCGTAGCCCTGGCCGAAGAGCTCGCGCTCGCGGGAATCCATCGGCGCGCGCACGTAGAGCCGCGGTCCCTGCGACGTGTAGCGGCTGTAGTACAAGCCCTCGCCACCCGACAGCAGCGCCACCGAATGGTAGCGCGCCCGCGGCAACGCGAACGCCAGATCGCGCCGCGCCTCGACGTCGAAGAAACGGACCTCGACTTCATCCTCGCCGCCGCGTCGCACGCCATAGGCCAGCCACGCTCCGTCGTGCGCCACGTCCATCAGCCGGACGGAGGTGGTGCGGTCGGGGCTCCACGGGTGCGGATCTATCAGCAGTTCGTCCCGGCCGCGCGGGCCGCGGCGCATGTACAGCACGTACTGCTCCTGGCCGGCGCTCTTGCGCAGGAAGAAGTAACGCCCGGCGCGTTCCACCGGCGTCTGTGCGGCATCCACGCGCAGCAGTTCCCTCAGACGCTGCTCGATCGCCGCGCGTTCAGGCAACCGGTCGAGAATGCTCCGGGCGTAACGATTCTGCTGCTCGATCCAGGCGCCGGTTTCGGGGGCCGAGCGATCTTCCAGCCAGCGATAGGGATCCGCCACCTCCACGCCGTGCAGCCGCTCGCGCAGCTCGACGGTGCGGGTGGGGGGCGGCGACTGAAGCCACAGCAGGACNAGCAAACAGGCCAGCATGTCAGCNGCAACGCGGGCGCACGAAGCGCGCAATCAAGCGCTCGTCGCAGAATTTTCGCCACGCCTCGGGCGACGGTTCTTTCCCATGCGCCACCAGGTGGCGGCGGTACGCGTTCTCATCCGCCAGCTCGCGCAGCAGATCCAGCAACAACCGGGCCCAGCTTTTCACCTGTCTCATATTTCCTCCGGTTTCAGGCGCGTCATCACAAAAGGCGCTTCCAGCGGCCTGGCCTCCTTCCTGCCCGTGAGCACGCCGTACCAGACGCGAATCGAATCGCCCAGGATGAGCAGGACCAGAACGAGGAAAATGGCGCAGACCACCGCGTCCAGCCTGGCGTTGAAGATCAGGGCGTGGGCTTCGGCGACGTTGGCCACCTTTCCCGCCTGCAAAGCCGCTTGCAGTTGGGCGGCCTGAGCCAGAAAGCCGATGCGGGGCTCGGGCGAGAAAATTTTCTGGTAGCCGGCCGTGAAGGTGACCGTGACCAGCCACGCCAGCGGCAAGCAGGTGATCCACATGTAGCGGACGCCGTGCATCTTGATCAGGATGGTGGTGGCCACGCACAGCGCCACGGCGGCCAGCAACTGGTTGGCGATTCCGAACAAAGGCCAGAGAGAATTGATGCCGCCGAGCGGATCGAGCACTCCCTGATACAGGAAATACCCCCAGGCCAGCACGATGACGGCGCTGGTGAAGATCACGCCGGGCATCCAGCTCGTCCGGCCCATGGGTTTCCAGATATGGCCGAGCAGATCCTGGAGCATGAAGCGCCCGACGCGCGTGCCCGCATCCAGGATCGTGAGAATGAACAGCGCCTCGAACATGATGGCGAAGTGATACCAGAAGCCCAGGAACTGGCGTCCCACCGAACTGGCGAAAATATGGGCCATGCCCAAGGCCAGCGAAGGCGCGCCGCCCGTGCGGTGCAGCAGGGTCTGCTCACCGACCTCGCGGGCCCATTGCTCCATTTCGAAGGCCGTCACCGGGAAGCCCCAGGAGCTGATGGTCGCGGTGGCGGCCTGGGGCGTCTCACCCACCACGGCTGCCGGCGAGTTCACGGCGAAATAAACGCCCGGCGGCAAGGCACAGGCGGCGATCATGGCCATGATGGCCACGAAGCTTTCCAGAGCCATGGCGCCGTAGCCCACCGGCCAGGCATGCCACTCGCGCGCGATCAGCTTGGGCGTCGTGCCCGAGGCGATGAGCGAGTGAAAGCCGGATATGGCGCCGCAGGCGATCGTGATGAAGCAGAACGGGAAGATCGTGCCTGCGAAGATGGGGCCGGTGCCATCGGCAAAGCGCGTCAAGGCCGGCAGTTGCAAATCGGGACGAACCAGCAGGATGCCGCCGGCCAGCAGGAAGACCACGCCCAGCTTGACGAAGGTGCTCAGGTAATCGCGTGGCGCCAGCAGCAACCACACCGGCAGCGCGCTGGCGAAGAAGCCGTAGATGATCACGGCGATGGCCAGGGCCGGTCCGGAAAGCGTGAAGACCCTCGCCCAGGAGGGTGATTCCGCGACCCACTGACCGCCGATGATGGCCAGCACCACCAGCACGAACCCGATGAGAGAAACCTCCAACACCTTGCCCGGCCGCCAGTAACGCAAATACAGGCCCATGAAGACCGCGATGGGCATCGTGCAGGCGATAGTGAAAGTCCCCCAGGGGCTGTCCCTGAGCGCGTTCACCACCACCAGGGCGACCACGGCCAGCAGGATGATGATGATCAGCAGCACGGTGACCAGCGCGGTGACGCCGCCCACGCGACCGATCTCCTCGCGCGCCATCTGTCCCAGCGATTTGCCATCCCGCCGCATGGAGGCGAACAGGATCATGAAATCCTGCACGCAGCCGCCCAGCACGGCGCCGATGATGATCCACAAGGTGCCGGGCAGGTAACCGAACTGGGCGGCGAGCACCGGCCCGACCAGCGGTCCGGGGCCGGCGATGGCGGCGAAATGGTGGCCGAAGACGATCCACTTGTTGGTGGGCTCGTAATCATGACCGTTGCGCAAGCGCTCGGCGGGCGTGGCGCGGTCGTTGTTGAGTCCCATCACGCGCGCGCCGATGAAACGCGCATAAAAGCGAAAGCCCACCAGGTACGTGCACACCGCCGCCACCACCAGCCATACCGAGTTGACCGGCTCGCCGCGGTTCAAAGCGATGCCCGCCAGGGCAAAAGCAGCCAGGACGGAAATGACCGCCCACAACAGGTGACCGAGAATCTTCCGCATTGAAACGATCCTACCCCAGCCTGTCGGTCGGATGCCCCTGTGCGCTCAACCGTTCTCGCCCGCCAGCCGGGCCATTTCCAGCACGTAAAACCGCAACAGATTCTGCCGGCGCGCGGGCAAGGCCTGTTCTTCGATGCGGACCAGCCGCTCGACGTCCTTCTTCATGGCGCGCACCACATTGGTGGGAAGTTCCAGAGCCCCCAGCGGCGCCGAAAGGTATTCGAAGGCCGCCAGCAGGAACTGCTGCAGGGAGTCCTCCTGCGTGCTGCGCAGATGACCCATGGCCTGGCGCAGCGTGGGAGGAGGCGCGGCCGTCGCCTCCGGCGGAGCGTGCCGCCTGGCCACCGAGTGCAAGGCAACGGCCAGCTCGACGAAACGCGAAACGCGCTCGGAGATGGGCTCGAGCAGGAGTTCCCAGGCGCGGGCGCGCAAGGTCCGGATGCGGGCCGGTACGCTGAGCAGGCGCTCGACCTCGCGGCGCCAGGAGGCAGCGGGCGTGAATCCGATCTGATCGAGAAGGAGCTCGATGTCCGTGTTGAAGAGATCGGGCTGCAGCAGCACAGCCAGATCGGGCCGCAGGGCGGGCAGCAGGCGCGGGATGAAACGATCGCCTTCGAAGAACTCGGCGGCCGGCAGGCCATGTCGGCGCACCAATTCTTTCTGCAACCAGGCCACCGCCGGGCGAATCGCGTCCACGTCCTCGCGCAGCACGACGAAGGCGGAATTGCCGGCCGGGAAGGCGCGTTCCAGTTGCCACAGCCAGCGCAGCTCCAGATCCTGATACAGGCGCAGGCTTTGCAGGATCTCGTAGACGGGCAGGTGGGGCAGGATGCGGTCGGCCAGCAGCAATTCAGCCTCGCTCTCGCCCACGCGGGTGCGCGCGAACCAGTCCAGCGATCGGAACAATCCCGTAGTCAATTGGTTGATTCCTAGCAGGAAGGTCTGCGCCTGGTTGTGACCGATGGCGCGCAGCGAGCTGCCGTAGCGCGAAAAAGGGATGGTGGCTGCGATGCGCTCGACGATGCGCTGGCCGCGGCTGGAAGCGGGTCCGCTGGCCGGCCGCACGGTGGGACGGTCGCGCAGGGGCGGCAGCGTGCGCGCGAGGAAGTAGGAAATCACGTAGATGCCGACGACGTCCTCCTCCCGCCCGTAAAGAATGTGACGGAAGTTCTCCGTGCTCAGCCGTGCGAACTCTTCCAGCAGCTCGTCGCGCGGCCCCCGCGTCAGTCGCTCCAGCTCCTGCAAGCCGCGTTGGGTGAACTGCAAACGCGTTTCGGTGAGGGGCTCGGCCGCCCGCCGCAACTCGCTCAGGTAGAACGCCTGCGCGTGGCGGACGTGGTGCAGGACCTGCACCAGCTCGGCCGCAGGCAGATGTCGCAGCCGTTCGGAGAGATTGCTCTGGAAGGTGATCAGATCGCTGGCCGCGAACACGCCGAGCAGGGGAGTGGTGGCGTAGCGCGCGCTGCGCTTGGCGGAAGCGCCCACCGATTGGCCCAGCAGCAGCTCGCTTTCCGGTCCCGCCAGGAAAGCCGGCTGTCCCGAGACGGGGGCGTAATAACAACCCTGCCGCTGCATCGGCTCGCCTGCGCCCAGCTTCACGCGGACCTCGCCCGTCAGGTTCCGTTCCGCCAGCCAGCGGGCGATCTGGAATTTGGCCTCGCGGAAGGCCAGCAACGCCGCCGTTTGCCCCACCTCCTGGCTGAGATCGGAGCCGGCGATGAAAACCTCGCAAACCATTTCGGCCAGTCTTTGTTCCGGCCGCTGGTTCAGCCGGCGGCTCTGGACCGCGTACTCCCACAGCTTGTCCAGGTAGGCGCGCACGTGCCGCACCGTCTCCAGGCCCTCGAACAGCGGCACCAGCCAGATGGGGGGGATCTCCGCCTCCGCCGCCCGCAGAGATTCCTCCCGCCGGGCGCGCAGCTTGCGATCCAGCGCGATCAGCGACTCCGGTTCGGTGGCCATGCTCACTTGCAGGGCCAGCACCATGCCGGGGTTGCCGTGGCGGCCCGCGATTTCGTTGATCTCGGTCAGATTGTGCGCCGTGGTGTCCACAGCGAACGGATCCGCCGAGGTGATCATGTTCTGATGAATGCGCGGCGTAATCACCGCACGGCTGAGAAGATCGCGGTACGAGGCCGCCGCCAGCTCCGCTTGCCAGGATCCTCGCAACCGACGTACCGCATGGAGATTGGCCCGCAGGCAGGAGCGCAGGGAGGCGTTCAGGCGGAAGTAGTGCTCCAGCATGCGCCGGCGGCGTCGCCGCAGCTCGAGCATGCGCCGCTCCAGGCGATCGTTGTGTTCCCAGAGCACAACCACCGGATCGCGCGCCAGGTGAAGCCGCATGCCTACCTTGCGCAGCGCTCCCGGCTGGAGCTGCCAGGGCAGCAGGCCGCGATAGCGTCGCTCGAGCTGGTGCGTGAGCTGGTTGATCTCATCGAACAGGGCGCGAAAACGACGTCCGGTCCCAGGCAGCCGCCGGACCTGCTCGACCAGCTCGGCATCCACCCGCAGATCCGGTTCGGCGCGCAACAGCAGCTCGAGCAGACGGCCCATTTGCTCCACATTGGCCATCAGGACTGTGGCCACCAGGTGGTGTCCCTGCCCTGAAGGACGATTGCTCCCGTCCCAGTCGCCCCAGTAGGAAAGGAACGTGCGCTCCTCAACGCCCGCACGCAGCCGCAGCAGGTCCTCGGCCGCGATGCGGGCCGACAAGTCGAGCAGCAGCTCGTCGCCCTCGGCGCGCGAGGGGATGGCCACGTTCAACCCCAAGTACTCGCGGGCGAGTTCCCGGGCCAGCGGCTCGACCACATGCCGCCAATCCGCGCCTTCCAGCACGGTAGCGATCGCCTGCTCCCAGGCCAGCTCCGCCGCGATCGAAAACATCTGGGTGGGATGCACGGTGCGGTCGGCTATGCGGGTGCGGAAGCATGCCTGGCGACGGGCCAGCCCATCGGGCTGAAGCTCCCGCTCCAGCCACTCTTGCAGAACCCTGCCCTCGCGCGCCTCGGCCAGCGCCAGCCGCTCTTCGGCCAGCTCCAAACGATCGCCGAAACGCCGGCGGAAGCAGGCGAGGCGATCGCGGAAAAACTCCGCCGGCCGCAAGGTCGGTTCGCCGCGCCTTGCCGCCAGTCCAAGGCGCTTCATCTCGGCGGCGACGCAGGCGGAAAACACCTGCTCGAGCTCCCGTTCCAGCTCGCACCAGGCTTGTCGGCGGGCCGCCTGATCCAGACGGGCCGAGGGCCAGGGCGCCCGCAGACTGATGCCCCTTCGCGTGTAATGGGCCTGCTCTTCGGCAATGATCCGGTTCAGATCAATGAGAACGCGCCGCGTCTTGGCCAGCAGGCGCTCGGCGTCGTCGGCCCCGCCCAGGGTCAACCGGAACGACTTGCGGCCGATCTCCATGCCTTCCTCGGTTCGCGCGAAAGTGGACAGCGGGATCAGGCCTACGCCCTGGCGGGCCAGACGGGCGGCGATCCAGTCCAGCGAAATTCCGGCCGGCAGTTGCTCGACGACCAGGCGGGGATACATACTGCCCTCGGGGCGCAGCACCGAGATGCCGAACGGATTGCGCTCGGCAGGCAGGTTGCGCGCCGCCTGTTCCAGCGCGCCCATGCGTTCGTTCAGGATCAGGTTGCGCAGCCGCCAGTAAGTGTTCGTGCACTGGGCTTCGCGGCGGTAAAAAAGGTAGCCCAACAGCAGCGCCCCCACGTTCTGCGCCACCGTGGCATTGACGCGGTCGAAACGCGCGCGCAGTTGGGGATCGCGGATTTCCACCACGCACAGCCGCGCCCCCGCCAGGCAGTCGGTCTTCGACAGTGAATGAACCGTCACCACCCGGTTCGCCTGCTCCCGTGAGAGGTAGCCCAGGCGCGCGAGTTCATCGGCGATCTGGCGGGCCGTGGCGGGTCCGTGAAGCTCCTGCGACGGCGCGACGTTCTCATAGGAAAGATCGTCGATCACCAGCACCCCGCGCTCCAGCAGCCCGCGCAGCAGGGGACGCACGGCGGAGTCGGGGAACGCCCGCCCGGTCGCATTGTGCGGATTGTTCAGAACGAAAGCGCCGCACTCGCGCCAGGCGGGTTGCGTGCGCAAGCGCTCGTCCACCCAGGCGAGAATGCGTTCGACATCGAGCTGGAAGTCCGGCGTCAGCGGCACGCAGCTCACCTGGGGAAAACAATGCTCGTAGGTCCAGCTCAGATCCGGGATGACGGCCTCGCGGACGCCGCAGTGAAAGCCGAGCAGGCCGAGTGCAGTCCGCGCCGACCCGCTGACGACAAAGGTCGCCTCAGGCTCGTACTCCGGATGGTGACGCAAGAAGGCCGCACGGAAGGCGGCCGCCAGCTCCCCTGCGCGCTCGGGCAACGCCCGGAGGATTTCGCGAAAGCCCAGGGGTTCCAAGGGATCTTCCACTCCGGTCCACGCGACCGAGGGGTGCGCCAGTCGCTCCCACGTGTGCCCCGCCCGCTCGGCAAGACGACGCAAACGGACCTCGAGCGCCGCCGCGCGCCCGCCGGCAAGCTCGTCCAGGCGGGCCGACACCCGGTTGAGCGTTTCCATCGTTGCCCGCTGCAACGGCCCCAGCCGGGCGTCCTTTTCCAGGTACAGCGTCGCAGCCCCATCGCCTGCCGCGCGCCCGCCCGGCCGCGGCTGCTTCAACAACCAGGCCGTCAGTTCGACCTCGGCTGCGGACGGCGTCCCTTTCAACTCGAAGTGGACCCGTTCGATCAAGCGCACGAATTCGTGGTAGCCGGCGACGAAAACGATGGACAGCGCGGCCAGCTCGGGAGCGAAAATCGCCGGCGTCAACAGGCGCAGCGTGCGATTCATCATGCGCGCCTCGCGCGCCAGCGAGGCGTGGTTCGGCGCGTTGTTGAGCTCCACCACGAAAAGCGGAAAATCGCGACACAAACGCCTCAGCCCGCGGCGCCACTCCTCGGAAGGAATCGCGCCCAAAAGCAGGAACGACGGCGCGGGCGCACCATGACGCAGCGCTTCTTCCACGGCCTGAAACGCCGCGCCCTCGGCCGGCGGAAGGGACAAGAACTCCAGGCCCGCGAACTCTCGCAGATGCTCCGGCAACTCCATCCGGTACAGAAGGACCTTGGCCGGCAACCGCTCGAGCGAGCGCGAAAGCCCGTGGAAGAACACGCGCAGCGCCTCCCAAATGCCGCCGGAAGCCAGGATCACCTCGCGCCGACCCGTGGCTTCGCCCAGATCGTAAGACAGCGGTTCGCCCTGGCCGGCCAGCCACTCCAGAAAGCTGCGCACGATTTCCACCGGCTTGTTCTTGTGGAAGCCGCCGCGAGGCAGGTAAGGGCCGCTGCGCCGGATGGCGGCGAGCAGAAACTCGATGGCCGGCCGCTCGGTCTCGCTCCAGCCCAGCTCGCGCCGCAGAACCTCGGCCAGGTCCTCTTCCCCAACGGCGTTGCGCGGTTCCAGACCCAGGCAGATGCGGGCATACAGCTCGACCAGCCGCGCGTCCTCGACCGGATTGCCGATGTGAAAGTTGACCCGCTGCTCGGGGGGCACGGGCGCAGCCGCGGTCGCTTCGCTGATCTCGGAGACCACGGCGCCCTTTGCCGGACGCAGGCTGAACATATCCGCCCACGCGGCGCCGGCTTGCGGTGGTACGGATCCCGCAGCAGTCGTTTCCGCGCCTGCGGCGATAGACATCGAGCCGGCCCTTGGCAGTGTCTTGATCATTCAGGGTAACAGAGCCGGGTTGACATGCGCTATCGGGCTGGGCTGCGGTGGCGCCGCCGGACGCTGCGGTCGGTTGCTAGACTACCGGCTGATGAGCGAGACGACTGCGAAGGACCCCCGAGGATCCAGGTATCCGGAGCCGAGACGCGTGCGGCCCGCTCGCGTCGGAGTGTTCGCCGTGGGGTTGGCGGCCTACTGGCCCCAGTTTCCTGGTCTGAGGGAGCGGCTGCTCGGCTACCTCGGCGAGGTGGAGCGGCGCATCGCCGGTTTCGGCTGCGAGCTGGTTCGCGCCGGTCTCGTGGATACGGCGCAGGCGGCCCGGCAGGCAGGCGACATGTTCGCGCGTGCGGGCGTGGAGCTGCTGGTGTGCCATACGGCGACTTACGCCACGTCCTCGCAGGTGCTGCCTGTCGTGCAGCAGACGCGAGCGCCGGTCGTGGTGTTGAACTTACAGCCGGCGGCGGCTCTGGAGTACGAGCGGACCGACACCGCGGAGTGGCTGGCCAACTGCTCGGCTTGCTGCGTCCCGGAAATCTCCAACGCCTTTGCGCGCTCGGGCATTGAGTTTCACGTCGTCTCCGGGATGCTCTTCGACGATCCGGTGGCCTGGGGGCAGGTGGAGCAATGGTGTCGGGCGGCAACGGCCGCCGGCTCTTTGCGGAACAGCCGCATCGGCTTTCTGGGCCATACTTACCCGGGCATGCTCGACATGTACTCGGACTTCACCATGGTGCACGGCCACTTCGGCGCCCACGTGGAGGTGCTGGAGATGTGCGATCTGGCCAAGGCGGTCGAGCGCGCCAGCGACGCCGAAATCGAGCAGAAAGTGGCCGAGGCGATGCAAATTTTCGAGCTGGCCGAAGGAGTCGCCGAGGAAGATTTGCGCTGGGCGGCGCGGGTCGCGGCAGGCCTGGATCGTTTGGTGGATGAGTTCGATTTGAACGGCCTCGCTTACTACTACCGCGGCCTGGACGGCAACTTGTACGAGCGGCTGGCGGCCGGGATGATTCTGGGCAACTCGCTGCTGACCGCGCGCGGCGTCCCGGCGAGCGGTGAAGGCGATTTGAAGAATTGCATCGCCATGCTGGTGATGGACCGGCTGGGCGCGGGCGGCTCCTACACCGAGTTTTACGCCATGGATTTCCGCGAGAACTTCGTGCTCATGGGGCACGACGGCCCCGGCCACATCGCCATCAGCGATCGCCGCCCCGTCCTGCGCAGCCTGGGCGTCTACCACGGCAAGCGTGGTTACGGCGTTTCGGTGGAGTTCAACGTCAAGACCGGTCCGGTGACGATCCTGGGGCTGACCCAGACGCGGGAGGGCCGCTTCAAGATGATCGCGGCCGAGGGCGAGTCGCTGCCCGGACCTATCCTGCGCATCGGCAACACGAACTCGCGCATCCGTTTCTCACTGCCGCCGGCGGAGTTCGTCAACCGTTGGTGCCTGGAAGGGCCGACCCACCACTGCGCCTTGGGCGTCGGACATCGCCTGGGCGAAATCGAAAAAGTGGCCCGGCTGCTCGGAGTCCCCCTGGCTCGCGTGGGTGCGGCGAGCTGAAGCCGGGCGCTTCGCCGGGCAAGTGAAGTGATAAACTCGGCTTCAGGGGCAAGACCGCAGATGGCCGTGAAGCCGCGGGGGACCGCTTGCGGCGCCGGGTGCGGCGGCAGGGGGGTCCCGCCGGCGTCAACCGAGTTTGACGCGGCATCGCCTGGGAGACTGAGCCGTTCGGTCCTGACACTCCTTGCCGTCACCTTCGCCGCTGTCCTGTTCGTCGTGGTGGTCGGCGAGTGGCTGGGACTGCTGGAAAGCTACACGCGCCGCGTACCGTGGCCCATCGGTCTGCTTCTGGTGGGCGCCATCGGCTATCCGGTTCTGCGAAACGTCGTTCGCGCCGCACTGAAACGACGGATCACCTCTCACACCTTGATGACGGCGGGCCTGGGCGCCGCGCTCGCCGTAGGCCAGTGGCCCACGGCGGTGCTCATTGTCTTCTTCATGCGGCTGGGCTCCTATGTCGAGAGCTTCACCACGAGACGCGCGCGGCGTGCGCTCCGGGATCTGGCTTGCATGGCTCCGCAGAAGGCCCGCGTCGAACGTGGGGGGAAGGAAGTAGAAGTCCGCGCCTTGGAAGTTCAGCCCGGCGAGATCGTCGTGGTGCGTCCGGGAGAGAAAATCCCCGCAGACGGCGAGGTAGTGTCGGGACACGCAACGGTCAATCAATCAGCGATCACGGGCGAGTCCATGCCGGTGGAGGTTGGTCCGGGCGACAGGGTCTTCGCGGCAACCATCGCAAGCTCGGGCAGCCTGCGCGTGCGCGCCACGCAGGTGGGAAGCGATACCACTTTCGGCAGGATCCTCCGATTGGTCGAGGAGGCCGAAACTCACCGGGCGGAAGTGCAGCGTGTCGCCGACCGGTTCGCCACCTGGTTCCTGCCATTCGTCGCCGGCATTGCCGCGCTCACCTTCCTGATCGGCGGCGACGCCATGGCCACCGCAGCCGTGTTGGTGGTCGCCTGCTCCTGCTCGTTCGCGCTGGCGACGCCGATCGCTCTGGTGGCTGCCATCGGCGCGGCCGCGCGACGGGGCGTCATCGTCAAAGGCGGCAAGTATCTGGAAGCGCTGGCGCGCGCCGACGTGTTGCTGGTGGACAAGACGGGCACCTTGACGTACGGCCGGCCGGCGATTACAGATGTGATCCCCTTGCAACCCGTGGCGGAGAGCTTCGTCCTTGAAATGGCAGCCGGCGCGGAAAAGTATTCCGAGCACCCCCTCGGCCGCGCGGTGGTGGCCGAAGCCGAGCGTCGAGGGATCGCGCCCGCCGAGCCTCGGGAGTTCGTGGCGATCCCCGGTCTGGGTGTCCGGGCGCGAGTGGACGGCAGGGTTGTCACTGTCGGAAGCCGCCGAATGCCGGCGGCCACGAGTGCAGCCTCGGCAGGAGACGAACTCGAAGCCCAAGGGAAAACGGTGCTGCTCGTGACCGCGGACGACGAACTGCTCGGAGTCATCGCCGCGGCAGACACCGCGCGTGCCGAGGTCCCCGAGGCGCTGGCAGCCGTGAGAGAGCTCGGCCTCGATCATATCGAGTTGCTCACGGGCGACAATGAGCGCGTGGCGGCAGCCCTGGCGTCTCAGCTCGGCGTAGCGTATCGCGCGAACCTGCTGCCCGAGGACAAGATCGCCGTCGTGCGGCGCTACCAGCAGCAGGGGAAAACCGTGATCATGGTGGGCGACGGGGTCAACGACGCCCCCGCCCTCGCGCAAGCCCATGTGGGTATCGCCATGGGCGCTGCGGGCGCCGATGTGGCCGTCGAGGCCGCTCACATCGCGGTCATGCGTGACGACTGGAGTCTGGTTCCCGAGATGATCCGCCTCGCGCGCCGCACCATGCGCGTCATCAAGCTGAATCTGGGATTTACCGCGGTCTACAATCTGACGGGCCTGACTTTGGCTGCGTTGGGCCTGTTGCCTCCTGCGCTTGCGGCCGCCGCGCAGTCGCTGCCTGATCTGGTCATTCTGGGCAACTCGTCCCGCTTGCTCCGCGCCCGCCCGGCCCGGTTTTAACGCCTTGGACCCCCACCGCGGCCAAGCAACCGGGTGACGTTACGGGTCGGTTCGGCGCCACGGGGCGCAACCTTTCAGCCTTTCCGAACGCCAATTACGATGCGGCGGGGAGTCCGCCCAGGAGAGGCTCGCTGGTGGACCGAGACGCGGCGTCCGAGGATCGAGCTTGTCCTTTTCGTTTTGTTTCGAGTCACTTAGCAGGGCTGAGCGGCGGAGACCGCCGCCCGGCAGCGGCATCGTCCGACTTCGGAGGCCGGCCAATGCACCAGGGAGCGTGGAGCGTCCCAACACCGCCTGGCCACGAAGGGAGCAGCCCCGCACCCGGTTCCAGGGCATCTCGCTACGGACGGGCTAGCGATGCCTGAGCCACAAGCCGTCCAACGGAATAAGTGGGCGGATCACGCAGGGTTATAAACTGTCCAGTTTGTCGCATGTGGGTCTGAATCGTTGATGGTCGGGCAGCAGAAATCCGCAACAGAATCGCGCATGGCAAGGACTTACCGCCGTTGGCTGATCGTGCTGGTAGGCTTTTGCCCGATGTTGGCGGAGGAACCTCCGGTCGCAAAGCTGCACAGAGTCTCGGCCAAGATCCAAGTGGACGGCGTGCTGGACGAGCCGGTCTGGCGCTCCAACCCGTACGTGGATGGCTTCCGGCAGGTCGAACCCCGCACAGGCGCCCCTCCGACCCATTCCACACGAGTCTGGCTGGCTTACAACCAGGATGCGCTTTACATCGCAGTGCGGTGCCATGACAGCGAGCCTTCCAGGATCGTGGCCACGGAAATGAGCCGCGATTCACGGCTGTTCGGCAACGATCAGATCGAAATCGTCCTGGATACCCATCACGATCGCCGCAACGGGTACTACTTCGCCACGAATCCGGCCGGCGTGTTGGTGGATGGGCGCATCACCGAAAACCGGTTCCCAAACCTGGAATGGGACGGGATCTGGATGGTGCGCGCGCGCATTGACGACGAGGGCTGGACGGCGGAATTCGAAATACCCTTCAAAACCCTCAGCTTCCGGCCAGGATTGAGCACCTGGGGATTCAATGTCGCGCGCACGGTAGCGAGGAACCGGGAGATGTCGCGCTGGGCCTCGCCTTCGAGAGATGTCAGGACATTCCATCTGGAAAAGGCGGGCGTGATCGAGGGCCTGGAGGGTCTGACGCAGGGCATCGGTCTGGATATCAGACCTTTCGGCCTTGCGGGCTTCAGCCGGGACATCTACCACCCGGACCGAATGCGACCGGTGCAGGATGCCGGACTGGATATCTTCTACCGGATCACCGCCAACCTCCTGGCCACCACGACATTTAACACCGATTTTGCGGAGACGGAAGCCGACGTTCGTCAAATCAACCTCACGCGATTCCCCTTGTTCTTTCCGGAAAGGCGCGCTTTCTTCCTGGAAGATGCGGGGATCTTCGAATTCGGCCTGACGGGCGTTCAGCGAGGGCCCGGCGTGGGCGGGCTCATGGGGGGTGGGGGAGGCGGCGGCCGATTCCGCCAGGTGGACATTCTTCCCTTCTTTTCCCGACGGATCGGGCTGGTGAAGGGCGAGGAGGTGCCGCTCCGATTTGGGCAGAAGGTCACGGGCAAGCTCGGTCGGTTTGACCTGGGCCTGATGGCGATTCGCACGGGCGAGTTCGAAAGCGCCGTCTCAGACCTGAAGCTCGAGCCCCAAACCCTGGCAGTCGCCCGCGTGAAGACCAATTTCTGGCGACAATCGTACCTCGGCGCCATCTTCACGCACGGCGACCCCACGGGCAGCACCAGCACTCGCACCGAGGGGCTGGATCTCAAACTGGCCACCTCCAACTTCCTCAACCAAGGCAAGAATCTCAGCCTGACGCTGTTTGCGACCAGGACCGCCACCAAGGGCGTTCAGGACGGCCAGGCCTCCTACGGGGGCGAACTCAACTATCCCAACGACTTCTTCATGGCCGACGCCCGCTGGATGGTCATCGGTCAGAACTACAAACCGGCGCTCGGATTCGTTCCGCGCACCGGCGTCCGCATCACCTCGTCTACCTTGGCCATGGGGCCGCGACCGGAATTCTGGAACATCCGCCAGATGACGTTCGGCGTCCGATATACCGACTACCACCATCTCGCCTACGGGCAATCCGAGACCAGGCGGATCCAGGTAACGCCGATCCAGTGGCGCTTCCACGGGGGTGAAATCCTCAACTACAGTTGGACGCCGAACATGGAGCGGCTATTCGCGCCCTTCGAGATCCGGCCAGGCATCACCATTCCGGAGGGTAAATACTGGAATGATACGCACCGGCTGATGTTTTTCAGTTCGTCATCCAAGCCCTGGTCGGTGCGGCTGGAATTCGAGACGGGCGCCTTCTACACGGGCAAACGTCACATGGCCGGAGTTGACCTGACGTGGAGGAAAAACCGCCATCTGAACACTTCGCTGGAGATCGAACAGAACTGGGTCCAACTCAACTCCTTGGGCAATTTCCGCGCCCTGGTGACCACTTACAATTTGCAGTACGCCTTCACCCCGCTGATCGCAGTCTCGAACCTCGTCCAGTACGACACCGACTCGCGGGACTTGGGTTGGCAGAGCCGACTGCGCTGGATCATCAAACCGGGCAACGAGTTCTACGTCGTGCTGAACCACGCCTGGAAGCCGGACGAGCTGGACCGCATGGTGGCCGCCCAGACCCACTTCCGCGTGAAGCTCAACTACGTTTTCCGCTTCTGAAAGACGCCGGAAGCTCCGGCACGCCCAAGCCCGCCGATTCCGGTCACGGCTCCAAGACGCCGGGACGCGTATCGCGGTGCCAGAGCGCCCGCTTGCGCATCAGGTTGGCGAAGGAACGGTTGGGATTGAGAATGCCGCGGGTCACGGCGCGCAGGACCGGGTTCCTGGTCCAGCGCTCGATGCCGCGCACTACGTAACGGTCCAGGAAATCCTCCAGCACGAGAACGCCCAGGCCCCCGAGCGGGGTCACGACAAGATCCACCGCACCGGCGCCCATGCGGTTCTTGCCGACGTTGCCGATGGTGGCCTCGCTGACCGGCCCCAGTTCGAACTGGGTGCTGGCCGCGGCGGCAAAGGCCATGGCGCGCAGCCGGCTCGTCCAGTAGGCCCGGCTGTTGGCGAATTCCAGACGCTGATAACGCGGATCGTTCTGGATCTGAATGTAACCGTGGACCGCGCCCTGGAAGGGATGGCCCACGTAATTCACGATGAACGGATCGCCGTCGCCCCAACCATGCAGTCCTTTGATGGCGGCGACGTAGTCGCGGAAGAAGGGACCGCGCAGCTCGGCTCGCGTGCCGGGCTCGGTGGCGATCCGCCAGGCGTGCATGATCCCGAGGAAAAAAACGGACTGGCGGAGCGCAGGCTCCCACTGGAAGCCGTCCCCCGGCTGGCGTTCCGGCTGCGGGCGGATGATCGGACGCATGAACGCGGCGCCGTCGCCCTCCTCCGCCGAGGCGGGCGACGGGGATGCCGACTCCCGCAAGGGCTGAACCTCACTCCTTTGCTGACCCAGCAGGTCATCCGAGGTCACCGGCGCGTAGGTGTCGCGGTGCGCCCGAACCAGCGATGCGAGCAACAGCAACGAGCAGCCGAAGCGCAACAACCTGAAGATCTGCATCCCACTTCATTCCATCACAGACGGCAACCGGGTTCGCAACAGCTCCCGGTCCCGCGGGTCACAACCAACATGCTAAGAATACGGCTATGTCTGCACCCAAGTTGCGAACCGCCGCCGTCATCGGTACCGGCATGATGGGCCCGGGCATTGCGGTGACCCTGGCCGTGGGCGGCCTCTCCACGCGGATTCTCAGCCGCACGCCCGAGGGCGCAGCCCGCGGCCTGGCCAAAGCTCTGGAACAGATCCGGGTCTTGGCCGACAACGGCCTGGCGACCCCCGAACGCGCCGGCCGCGCCCTGGAAATTCTCAGCGCCGGGACGGACTTCGATCACACGATCGCGGCCGTGGACCTCGTCATCGAGTCGGCNCCGGAAGACATGGAACTCAAGCAGCAGCTCTTCGCACGCATGGACGCGCTGGCTCGCCCCGAGGCGATTCTGGCCAGCAACACATCCGGCCTCAGCATCACCGAGATCGCGTCGCGCTGCCGCCATCCCGAACGAGTTCTGACGATGCACTTCTGGAACCCGCCGCACCTGATGCCGCTGGTCGAGATCGTCCGCGGCGCCCGTACCGCCGAGGAGGCGGTGGCGACTGCGCGCCGGTTGATGCTGGACTGCGGCAAGACGCCGGTCCTGGTCAAGAAGGATCGCCCCGGCCAGCTCGGCAATCGCCTCCAGCACGCCTTGTGGCGGGAAGCGCTCTACATCGTCGCGGAAGGAATCGCCGACCCGGAAGACGTGGACCTTGCCGCCAAGACCGGCTTTGGCCTTCGCCTGCCCGTCTACGGCATCTTCGAGCACATGGATGCCGTGGGTCTGGAGCTGGCCTTCGCCGTGCTGGACTACGTCGCCCGCGATCTGTGTAGCGAGCCCCGCGCACCGGCGATCTTGCCGGAGATGATTCGCCGGGGACGCCTGGGCGCGCGCAGCGGAGGCGGTTTTTATGACTGGAGTCAGCGCGACATCAACGCCGTGATCCGAAGGCGCGATGACTTCTTGCTGGAGTTCTTGCGCTCGCGCTTCCGGCCGCAGGTCTGATCCGCGTCAGCGCCAATCCAGCACGAGACGGACCAGGGTCCGCATGGGCACGCCGGTAGGTCCCTTGGCCATGTAGGGCTTGGACTCCTCCAGCCACGCCGTGCCGGCAATGTCCAGGTGGACCCAGGGAAGGGGGTCGGCGAACTCTTTCATGAACATGGCGGCGGTGATGGCGCCGCCCCAGCGGTTGCCCACGTTCGGCAAGTCGGCCACTACGCTCTTGAGTTGTTCTTTGTATTCTTCGTCGAGCGGCATGGGCCAGAGTTTTTCGCCCGCGGCGCGGGCGGCGGCGAGCACCCGGTCCAGAAGCGCCTGATCGCTGCCGAAGGCGCCCGCATTGACGTGCCCGAGCGCGACCACGATGGCGCCGGTGAGCGTGGCCGCATCCACCAGGTGAGTGCAGCCCAGCCTGTGCGCGTAAGTCAGCGCATCGGCCAAAATCAGGCGCCCCTCGGCGTCCGTGTTCAGGACTTCCACCGTTTTGCCGGACAGGGTTCGCACGACGTCGCCGGGACGCTGGGCGCGCCCGCCCGGCATGTTCTCGACGGCAGGAATCAGTGCCGTCACCGGCAGCGACGGCTTCAGTTGCGCGATGGCCCGCATGGCGCCCATCACGGCCGCGCCGCCCGCCATGTCGTACTTCATCTTGTCCATGCCCTCGGAGGGTTTGAGCGAAATGCCGCCGGAGTCGAACGTGACGGCTTTGCCGAGCAGGCCCACATGCACGCCGCCCGGCGCCGCTTCCGGCGACTGGTAGCGCAGGACGATGAGCGCCGGTGGTTCGGCGGATCCTTGCGCGACGCCGAGCAAAGCGCCCATGCCGAGCTGTCTCATGCGGCCGGCGTCGAGCACATCGCATTCCAACCCGGACTCCGCAGCCATTTCCCGGGCCCGCTCGGCCAGCAAGGTGGGCGTCATGCGGTTGGCGGGTTCCGCCACCAGATCGCGAACGTAGTTCTGTGTTTCGCCCACGATGCGGGCCCTGCGCAGCGCCGCTTCGATTTCGGCATCCGGGGCCGGAACCGCCAGCCTGAGGCGTTCCAGCGGTTTGCCGTTCTTGCGCTCGGTCTTGTAGCGATCCGGCTCGTAGTTGCCGAGGATGGCGCCTTCGATGGTGGCTGCAACCTCCTCGGCGCCGCCCTCCACGACCATGGTGGCTTCCGTTACGGAACGAGACCGCAAGGTCCGGACGGCGGCCCCTGCGGCCCGGCGCAGCTCTTGCGAGCCGAAGCGTTCGCGCTTGCCGCCGCCCACGAGCACGAGCCTGCGCGCCTTCAGGTTCGGAGGGCGATGCAGGATGATCGTTTCATAAAGCTTGCCCGTAAACTCGCCGCTTCGGTAAGCTTCCGCCAGCCATCCCCCGGTGGCTTCATCCAGCTTGCGGGCTGCCTCCCAGGCAAGACCCTCTTCGGGAAGATCGGCTTGGAAGCCCACAACTGCCAACGCTTCGGTCTCGATCGGTTCGACGGGCAAGGAAACAAGGCGAATTTCCATGAGTCGCCACTCCTCCAAGAAATGTTGATGTCAACCGCCGGCGCGCCGTCGCGCCTCCCGCAGCGCCTGGCGGGCCTCGCTCTCCTTCTCCCGCTCCCGCTCCAAGGCGCGTTTGTCGTGCATCTTGCGGGCGCGGGCAAGGGCCAGCTCGCACTTGATGCGACCCTTTTTCAGGTAAAGCCGCGTCGGGATGATCGTCAAGCCGCCGTCGCGCGTGCGCCCGAACAGCCTGTCAATTTCGCGCCGATGCAGCAGCAGCTTGCGGTCGCGCAGGGGATTGTGGTTCTGGCGGTTGCCGTGGGAGTACGGGCTGATGTGGGCGTTGATCAGCCAGGCCTCGTTATCGCGGATCTGGGCGTAAGCGTCTTTGAGCTGGACCATGCCGGCGCGGGCCGCCTTCACTTCGGTGCCGGTGAGCGCCAGCCCCGCCTCGAAGCGTTCCAGCAGGATGTAGTCGTGACGCGCCTGGCGGTTCTCGGTCAGGACCTTGATGCCCTCGGCCTCGGCCACTTTCCCTCTGCACGCGGGGGCACCGCCGCATCCGGTTCAGGCGGCGCCGCCGTGGAAGAACTTTCCCTCTGCACGCGGGGGCACCGCCCCGCGTCAATCCTGATGTGAAGGTACGGTCTCGGGAAGGACCAGTTTAGCACAACCCTTTGGAAGTCAAAGGCATGCGGGGCAGTTACGGCGTTGTGGCGTTCGTGATTCTGTCGCTCGCGCTCCTGCCGGATTCCCTGGCGGCGCGCACGCGCAAGGGCGACAAACTCCTGGCCGAGGGCCGCAAGGCGGAGGTGCGCAAGGATTGGGAAAAGGCGCTCGAGTTTTACGAGGGCGCGCTGGCCGAGGATCCCGCCGACGCAGGCTACCAGCTCGCGGTGCGGCGTGTCCGCTTCCAGGCCGCGCAGGACCGCGTCAACCGCGGCCAGAAACGGCGCGCCGAAGGCAAACTCGAGGAGGCCCTGGTCGAGTTCCAGCACGCTTTTGCGCTGGATCCCTCCTCCGCCATCGCGCGCCAGGAACTCCAGCTCACTCTCGACATGATCGAGCTCGAAAAGAAGCGCCCCCAGCCGTTGCCGCCCGAGGAGCGCGGCCTGACTCCCATCGAGCGCGCCCGCAAACAGACCGAGAAGAAACTCGAACGTATCGAGCCGCTGCCGGAGCTGCGGCCGCTGTCACGGCAGCCCATCAGCCTGCGCATGACCAATCAACCTGCGCGCGTTTTGTTTGAAACAGTCTGCAAACTGGCCGGCATCAACGTCATCTTCGATCCCGACTTCCGCCAGGATCCGGCCGCCGCCCGCAACCACAGCGTCGAACTGGTCAACGCCACCCTGGAAAAGGCGCTCGACTACCTGGCCGTCCTCACCCGCGCCTTCTGGAAGCCCCTTTCCTCCAACACCATCTTCGTCACCAGCGACAACCAGACCAAACGCCGCGACTACGAGGACTACGTGGTCAAGGTCTTCTACCTGCAAAACGTCACCCAGCCGCAGGACTTGCAGGAGCTGGCCACCAATATCCGCGCCCTGACCGACATCCGCCGCGTCTTCACCTCCAACGCGCAGAACGCCATCATCGTGCGCGGCACGGCGGATCAAGTGGCCCTGGCCGAAAAGATCGTGCACGATCTGGACCGGCCCAAGCCCGAGGTCGTGATTGACGTGTTCGTGATGGAGGCCAACAAGGTTCGCACCCGGGATCTGGCGGCGGCCATCGCCCAAGCCGGCCAGGCCGGCCTCAACGTGCCGATTTACTTCACCCCGCGCAACCCGGTCCTGCTCGGCGGGCAGACAAACCAACCGGGGACCAATACCCCTGGGACGGATTCCGGCGGAACCGGCACGACCAGCCCCCAGCCGACGATGCCTTACAGTCCTTACTACCCGTACGGAGGCTACGGGTACGGTTACAGCCCCTACGGCTATGGGGGCTACGGCTTCGGGGGATTCGGCTACGGCGGGTTCGGAACCACGGGCGTGAGCCTGGGCACGCAACTGATCTCGCTGGCCCGCGTCAATCGGCTTTCCACCAACGACTTTTCGCTCACCCTGCCCGGCGCGCTGCTGCAAGCCCTGATGACCGACCGCAGCACGAAGGTGCTCCAGTCGCCCCAGATTCGCGTGGCCGACGGCATGAAGGCCTCGCTGCGCATCGGCGATCAGGTTCCCATCGCCACCGGCAGCTTCCAGCCCGGCATTGGCGCCGTAGGCATCAGCCCGCTGGTGAACACGCAGTTCCAGTACAAGGACGTGGGCGTCAACGTGGACATTACGCCGCGCGTGCACGGCCAGGACGAGGTCACGCTGCACGTCGAGCTGGAAATCTCGACCGTGCGCGATCGTATTGACATCGGCGGCATCGCTCAACCCGTCATCGGCCAGCGCAAGGCCATCCTGGACCTGCGGCTGCGCGAAGGCGAGGTCAGTCTCATCGGCGGTCTGATGCAGGACCAGGACACCAAATCCGTCTCGGGCGTGCCTGGCCTGAGCAAGCTTCCTGTGCTGGGCCGGCTCTTCTCGAGCGAGAGCATCGAGCGCAGTCAGAGCGAGTTGCTGATAGCTCTGGTTCCGCACGTGGTGCGCACGCCGGGCGTCAGCGACGTCAACCTCAAGGCTGTCGCGGCCGGCACGGATACCACGGTGCGACTCAGCTACGCTCCGCGCGAGGCGCCGGCCGAGGAGGTCAAACCGGCGGCACCGGCGCCCCAACCGGCGCCGGCCCCGTCCGAGCCTCAGGCCCCGGCGCCCGTTCCCGTTGCGCCTGCCCCCCAACCGGCGCCTCCGGTCCCGACGACGAAACTGCTGCTGCGCCCGGCGGAGATCGTGACGCAGCAGGGCGCGACCTTCACCGTGCAGATCGAACTCGAGAACGTGCAGAACCTGTTTTCGGCGCCCTTCCGGGTGAAGTTCGATCCCCAACTGCTGCGCCTCCATGAGATCCAGGCCGGCGGCCTGCTATCGGGCGACGGCAAGCAGGTCGCTTTCACCCGCAACATCCTCAACGACATCGGGGAGGCGATCGTGACGCTGAACCGGATCCCCGGCTCGGGCGGCATCAGCGGCTCGGGTACGCTCGCGGTGCTGACGTTCCAGGCGGCAGGCCCTGGAAGCACGACGGTCAGCTTCCCCGGACTGCTGCTGCGCAACTACCAGTTGCAGCCCATCCCGGTGGAAGCGCCGCAACTCAGCGTTACGATCAAATAGAGATCAGGGAGGCGCCCAGGCACCCATGCGGTCGCGGCAACGGGGTCTTACCCTGGTGGAGCTGATCGTAGCCTTCACCATCATGTCCTTGCTGGCGGCGATGGCCGTGCCGCTGGCGCGGGCCAAGGTGCGGCGGGAAAAGGAACGCGAGCTGCGCTGGGCGCTGCGGGAGATCCGCGCCGCCATTGACAAATACAAGGACTATTGCGACCAGCAGTTACTGGGGCCGGTCAAACTGGGTACCGAATGTTACCCCGAGAAACTGGAAGTGCTGGTCGAGGGCGTGCGCCTGGCGGGCACGGTGGACAAGAAAATCCGTTTCCTGCGCCGTATCCCCAAGGACCCCATGACCAACTCCTACGACTGGGGCCTGCGCAGCGTGCAGGACGATCCCGATTCCACCAGTTGGGGAGGGCAGAACGTCTTCGACGTCTACACCAAGAGCACGGAGAGAGCCGCCGATGGCACGCCGTATTCGGAATGGTGACGCCGGCTTCACGCTCATCGAACTGATGATCGTGATGGCCATCATCTCCATCCTGGTCTCGATCGCCGTGCCCCTATATCAGAAGTCCATCATCGCAACCAAGGAAAGCGTGCTCCGGCAAAATCTCTTCACCCTGCGGACGGTGATTGACGAGTACACCTACGACAAAGGCAAAGCGCCGCAGACGCTGGAAGATCTGGTCACCGCCGGGTACCTGCGCCAGATTCCGGTGGATCCCATGACCGGCTCCAATCGAACCTGGAAGCTCATCATGGAGGACGCGCTGACCAGCGTCAATCAATCCGAGCCGGGCATTTTCGACGTGCGCAGCGGCTCGGACAAGATCGCGCTGGACGGGACTCCTTACGCAGACTGGTGAGGCGCGACGCATAGCGCCCGCGCTATGATGGCCTCCGGCCCGCCTGGCGGGCGTCAAGGAGGTCCTGGCCATGTGTTGCGGGCATCCCAGCCGCAGAGCATTCCTGCGAACCTCCCTCGCCGCCGCTGCCCCACCCGCGGTTGCCTCCACCCAAGCGCCATGGCCCGGGAATCTGTGGGATCCCGAGAGGCCGTACCAGGCGCCCGGCGCGCCCTTGCGCGTGCAGCCGGCGTTGATGTATCGCGTGCCGCAACGCCGCGAGGCCGCCTCGTGGAAATCGTGGGGCGGCGTGCAAAGCGAAGAGGCGGCGGCCGAAGAAGCGACCCGGATCGCGCAGGAACTTCGGGCGCTGGCCGCGGAGGCCGGGTTCGGCCTCGAGGTCCGACCGGTCGTAAAGGTCTCGAGCCCCGAGGNAGCCGCGCGGCTCGACGAAACCGAGGNTGACGTGCGATTGATTTATCCTGCCACCGGGCCCGGCGATCTGCTCCGCGCCCTGATGCCGCAGAAAAGGTACGGCGTGATTTTCGTGCGCCGGCGTTCCGGCCCGATTTACTACTGGTACGAGGCGCTCAGCACCCGATACCTGCGCCGGCGCCACCAGCCGCCCGCGCCGGGCGCTCCGCCGCTTTCCGTGGAGGACGTCATAGTGGACGAACCCGGCGAGCTGCTCTGGCGCTTGCGGGCGCTGTATGCCGTCAAGAACTTTCTCGGCGCGCGCGTGGTCGCGCTGGGAGGCGCCCGCGGCAAATATGCGCCCGAGGCGCCGCAGGTGGCGCGCGAGCGTTTCCGCCTGGATATCGTCGAGGTCAGCTACGAGGCTTTCGCTCCGCGAATTCGCGCTGCACTGGCGGATGCCCGCAAGGTGGCCCAGGCTGAGGCATGGACGTNGCGGTATCTGGCGCTGCCCGGCACCACGCTCGAGACCGATCGTCGCTTCGTGGTCAACGCCTTCGTCCTTTACGGCCTGCTGCGCGAGCTGCTCGAGGAGCACGCCGCCTCCACCCTGACCATTGCCGGCTGCATGGGAACGATCCTGCCCCTGGCCGAAACCACCGCCTGCCTGACGCTGAGCCTTCTCAACGACGAAGGCCGGCTCGCGTTGTGCGAATCCGACTTCGTCATCATTCCGGCCTGCATCCTGCTGTGGCGCATCGCGGGTGCACCGGTGTTCCTGCACAATTCGACCTTCCCGCACGCCGGGCTGGCAACCTGTGCCCACTGCACCGCGCCGCGGCGGATGAGCCGCACGCGCTACGAGCCGGCACGGATCCTGACCCACTACGAGAGCGAGTACGGGGCGGCGCCCAAGGTCGAAGTCCCGGTGGGCCAGCCGGTCACCTTCATCAATCCCGAGTACGCCACCTGTCGCTGGATCGGCATGCGCGGCGTGGTCGAAAGCAATCCCTTCTACGAAATCTGCCGCTCGCAGCAAGACGTACGGCTGGAAGGCGACTGGCGGCGGTTGCTGGATGAAGTCAGGGATTCGCACTGGGTGATGGCGTACGGCGACTGGCTGCGGGAAGCCGGTTACGCCGCCCCGCGGGTGGGGGTGCGATGGGAAACCGTCGAGCCTGCCTGAGGGCGCGCGGGTCCGGTTGCGTGCCGGGCGGTCAATTGCGGAGAATGTAGGCCATGGAAAGCGCACTGGGACTGCACCGCTTCCATTTCGCTTTTACCATCACGTTTCACTACGTATTCGCTCAATTTTCCATGGGCCTGGCCCTGCTGATCTTCATCCTGAAAACCCTGGGCCTNCGCACCGGCAGGGAGCACTACGACCGCGCGGCACGTTTTTGGATCCGCATTTTCGCAATCACTTTCGCCATGGGCGTGGTCACCGGCATCCCCATGGAGTTCCAGTTCGGCACGAACTGGGCCCGGTTTGCGCGGGCGGCGGGCGGCGTGATCGGACAGACGCTCGCCATGGAAGGCGTGTTTGCCTTCTTCCTCGAATCCACGTTTGTCGGTCTGTTGCTTTTCGGGGAGAAACGCCTTTCGCGCAAAGCTCACTGGGCGGTTTCCCTGCTGTTGTGGCTGGGCACCTGGCTCTCGGCCTACTTTATTCTGGCGACCAACGCCTGGATGCAACACCCGGTGGGATACAAAGTTCTGCCCGGCGGCGAAATTCAACTGGAAAGCCTCTCGGCGCTGCTGCTGAACCCTTGGCTGGGCTGGATGTTCCTGCACAACCAGTTCGGCACGGTGGTTACTGCGGGTTTCGTGATGGCTTCGATCGGCGCTTTCTATTTGCTGGTGGGCAGACACGTGGAGTACGGCCGCACCTTCGTCCGGCTGGGCGCGGTCGCGGCCGGCGTCGCCAGCATCCTGATGTTGTTCCCCACCGGCGACATGCAGGGCCAGAACGTCGCCCGCCACCAGCCCGTGACTCTGGCCGCGATGGAGGGTTTGTTCGAGACCCAGGAGGGCGCGCCGGTCGCCATCGTCGGCCAGCCCGACATGGAAAAGCTCCGCCTGGACAATCCGCTCTTCATCCCTCGTTTGTTGAGTTTCCTGACTTACCGGCGATGGACCGCCGAGGTAAAGGGTTTGGAAGCTTTCCCGCGGGATCAATGGCCGGACCAGGTCCCGCTGTTGTATTACTCCTATCACATTATGGTCGGCCTGGGGACAATCTTCATCGCCGTTTCGCTGGTCTCTTTCTATAAGCTGTGGAGGAAGCGCCTGTTCGAGAGTCGCCGCTGGTTATGGGTTCTTCTGCTCATGGCGCCCTTCCCCTTCATCGCCAATACCGCAGGCTGGATGACGGCGGAAATGGGCCGGCAGCCCTGGCTGGTTTACGGCGTCATGCGGACCAGCGAGGGCGCCTCCTTCAACGTCTCGTCCGGNAACACCCTGTTCACCCTGATCGGTTTCATGGGGATGTACGCGGTGCTCTCGATTCTGTTCCTGTATCTCTGTTACCGCGAGATCGATCACGGGCCGGAAGCGGCGGCCAAAGAGAGCGCAAGCTGAGGAGGGACCAATGGAAACCCTGTGGTTCTGGCTGGTCGCCTGGATGATCACCATGTATGTGCTGCTCGACGGCTTTGATCTGGGCGCCGGCGCCGTGCACTGGCTGGCGGCGCGCGACGAGGCCGGACGCCGGCAGATCCTGCGCAGCATCGGACCGGTGTGGGACGGAAATGAGGTCTGGTTGCTGGCCGCGGGCGGAACGCTCTATTTCGCCTTCCCCGCCCTGTACGCTTCCAGTTTCAGCGGGTTCTACCTGCCGCTCATGATCGTTCTCTGGCTGCTGATCCTGCGTGGCGCGGCCATCGAGTTTCGCAGCCATATCAAGAGCCCGGTTTGGATTCCCTTCTGGGATACGGTCTTCGCCGGCGCCAGCGCGTTGCTGGCGGTGTTCTTTGGAGCGGCTCTCGGCAACGTCGTGCGCGGAGTTCCGCTGGACGCCGAGGGGCATTTCTTCCTGCCGCTTTGGACGAACTGGAGGATCGGTCCGGAACCCGGGATCCTGGACTGGTACACCGTGCTGGCCGGAGTGACCGCGCTGGCGGCACTCGCCCATCATGGCGCCTTGTGGGTCGCCCTGAAGACAGAGGATCCGGTCAGCAGCCGCGCGCGCGGCCTGGCCGGGCTGCTGTGGTATGCGGCGCTGGGCCTGACGCTCGTCCTCACGGGAGCGACTTTCCGCGTGCAGCCTCACATTCCGGAAAGACTGAACGCGCAGCCCTGGGGTTATGTGTTCGCCGCTCTGGCGCTGGGCGGATTGTTATGGAGTCTTCTGCGGCGACGGCGAGGTGAGGAGGCCGGCGCATTCCTCGGTTCGTGTGCCTATCTTGCCGGCATGCTGGCCAGCGTCGCTTTCGGCCTGTACCCGTATGTTTTGCCCTCGGTCAGCGATCCCCGGACGTCCCTGACCATCTACAACGCCTCCACCGGCGCCTACGGCATGCGCGTGGCGCTGTACTGGTGGATTCCCGGAATGATTCTGGTGGCCGTGTATACCTGGTTCACTTACAAACGGTTCGCCGGCAAAGTAAGGCTGGAAGAGGAGAGTTACTGAGTAGCCGTGAACATCGGGGTCCTGAAAGAACGCAATCCGGGCGATCGCCGGATAGCCCTGACCCCCGCGGTCGTCCGGCAGTTGGCTGCGCGCGACCATAAGGTCTGGGTGGAAAGCGGCGCCGGCGAAGGAGCAATGTTCTCCGATCACGACTTGCTGCGGGCCGGGGCCAACATAGCTTATTCGGCGGCCGAGGTCATTCATCGCTCGGATCTGGTGGTAAAAATTTCCACGCCGCGGTTGGACGAAGTGGACGAGGCTCACCCCAACACGGCGATCATGGCCTTCTATCACATGGCGGTGGCCGGACCGCAGATTTTCCAGCGGCTGGTGGCGCGCGAGATCACGGCCATCGGCTGCGAAATCATCGAAACCGACGACGGCCGTCTGCCCGTGCTGGCCGCGCCGAGCGAAATTGCCGGCCAGATGACGATTCCGCTGGCCAACCATCTGCTGCGCTCGTCCTCCGGCGGCCGCGGCATCCTGCTGGGCGGCAGTCCGGGCGTGCCGCCGGCGCACGTGGTCATCCTGGGCGCGGGTACGGTGGGAACCTGGGCGGCGCGGGCCGCCATCGCCGCCGGCGCGCGCGTGACCGTGCTGGACATAGATCCGGAGAAGTTGCGACGGCTGGTCGAGCACGTTCCCCATCTGGCCACCGCCCTGGCCGATCCGGAAACCGTAGCGGAAGCCGTGGCCTCGGCCGACGTGGTGATCGGCGCGGTGCTCATTGCCGGCGCGCGCACGCCGCACGTGGTGACGCGGGAAATGGTCGAGCGCATGCGCCCCGGCTCGGTGATCATTGACGTGGCCATTGACCAGGGAGGCTGCGTGGAGACCAGCCGGCCCACCACTATCGCCGAACCCACCTTCGTGTACCGCGGCGTGGTGCATTACTGCGTGCCCAACATGACCGCGGACATGGGCCATTCGGCCTCGATCGCCATCGCCCAGGCCATGATGCCTTACGTGCTGCTGCTGGCCGACCGCGGCATCGAGGAGGCGCTGCGCAGTTCGCGCGCGCTGGCCCGCGGCATCTACCTCTATCGCGGCGTTTGCGTGCAGGCCCGGCTGGCGGCGGCGTGGAACGCGCCTTGCCAGGATCTGTACGCCCTGCTGTCCGGNGGCGAACACGGCCGCGCTCCTGCCCGGCAGTCATGAGGTGGATCGAGCAGTACCGCGCCAAAGTCACCACGGCGGATCGCGCCCTCGAGGTCGTCAAACCCGGGGATCGCATCCACATTCACGGCGGCTGCGCCGAACCGGAGGAGCTGGTGGAAGCGCTGCTGCGTCGCGCGCCCGATCTGCGCAACGTCGAGATCGTGCATCTGACCACCATGGGCAACGCCGATTACACGCTGCCCCAGTACGAAGGCATCTTCCGCCACGTCGCTTTCTTCATCGGGGCCAACGTCCGCCAGGCCGTGCACGAAGGCCGCGCCGACTACATCCCGATCTTCCTGCATGAAATCGAGAACCTGTTTCGCACCGGCGCCATGCCCCTGGACGTCGCGCTCATCCAGTGCTCCCCGCCCGACGATTACGGGTACATGAGCCTGGGCGTAGGCGTGGACATCGCCCTGACCGCGGCGCAGTGCGCCAGGCACGTGATCGTGCAGGTCAACGACCAGTGCCCGCGCACTCTGGGTGACGCCTTCATTCACGTCAGCAAAGTGGAGGCCATCGTCGAGACTTCCCGTCCGCTGCCGGAGTACCGGAAGCCCGAGCCCACCGAAGTCCATCACCGCATCGCGCGACACGTGGCCAGGCTGATTCCCGACGGCGCCACGCTGCAAACCGGCATCGGCGAGATCCCCGACGCCGTGCTCAGCGCCCTGAAAGACCACAAGGATCTCGGGGTCCACAGCGAAATGGTCTCCGACGGCGTGATTGACCTCATCCAGGCCGGGGTGATCAACAACGAAAGGAAGACGCTGCATCCGAACAAGGTCATCGCCGGTTTCGTGCTCGGCACCCGACGACTGTTCGACTTCATCCACGATAACCCCATCTTCGAGTTCCACCCTACCTCTTACTGCAACGATCCTTTCGTGATCGCGCAGAACGACCGCATGGTGGCCATCAACTCCGCCATCGAGGTGGACCTGACCGGACAAGTCTGCGCCGACTCCATCGGACCGCTGCCTTATAGCGGCATCGGCGGCCAGGTGGACTTCGTCCGCGGCGCGGCGCGCTCCAGGGGCGGCCTGCCCATCATTGCGCTGCAAGCTACGGCGAAGGATGGTACGATCTCGCGCATCGTGCCCTTGCTCAAAGCGGGCGCCGGCGTGGTCACCTCGCGCGGGGACGTGCACTACGTGGTGACCGAGTACGGCGTCGCTTACCTGCATGGCAAGACGCTGCGCCAGCGAGCCGAGGCACTGATCGAGATCGCGCACCCCGCTTTCCGGGAAGACCTGCGGCGCGAGGCGGAAAGAATCGGCCTGCTCGGGCGGAGGGGATCTCCGCAGCCCTGAGCCGGTCGGGGCGTCAGGCGAAGCCCCAGGCTTTGATCACCTCGCCGCCGGCGCGCTTCAGACGGATCCAGTCGAACTCGATCTCGCCCGCTTTGGGCGCGAACTCCAGCGTAAGGATCGCCAGATCGTCGGCGGCTTCGAAGGGCACGGAATACTCGCGCCATTGGCCATCGGCCACGAACTCGACCGGGCGCCGGTTCTGCGGATTGCGGATATCCGTGATGAGGCTCCAGCCAAAGCCCGTCACCGCGGCGCCCCGTGAGCGTGCGCGGAACTCGAGCGCCATGCTGCCGCCCGCCGCAACGAAGGCCCGTTCCAACCGCGCATTCTTCTCACCGTGGCAGCGGACCTTGAGCAGTCCGCCTTCTTTGGACGCACGGCACCCGCTTTGCGTGCACCAGCCGTCCACCTCGCTGCGATCCCGGTCCCAGGGCATGACGCGATCCTCCGGGTGCTGGCCCTGATCGCCGGTCTCGCGGATCCAGCGATCCAGGATGGCGCGCATCCGGTCGAGCGTGCGCCGGTGCTTCGGGTCGTCCGCGAGGTTGCGCGTTTCGTGCGGATCGGCGGCGAGATCGTACAGTTCCTCGGCCGGCCGGCGCGGCGCCAGGAAGGCGGCGGGCGGGCCCGTCAACTTGCCCTCTCCCTGAAGCTGCCGCATCACAGCCAGCGTCACGTAATTGACGTCCTTGTAAACGTTCTGCTGGGTGTAAGGCCGATCCGGGAAGAAATTGCGGATGTACTTGAAGCGGCGCGTGCGCACGCAGCGGATGCGGTCCGCCGTTTCGTCGCAGCGATCCCGGGCCGCGATGATGAACTCGCGCGGCTGCACGCCGGGGCCGAAAAACGCCCGGCCTTCCATGTGCGCCGGAGGCTCGACGCCGGCCAGCCTCAGCGTGGTGGCCGTGATGTCAATCGCGCTGACCAGGGCATCGGAAACGCCGCCCGGCTTGTAACCCGCGGGCCGAAACTTCTCGGGGATGCGAATCAGCAACGGGATGCCGATGCCGCCGTCGTAAAGGAACTGCTTGTCGCGAGGCATGGGCCGGCCGTGATCGCCGAAAAAGAACACGATCGTGTCTTCGGCAAGTCCCTCCTGTTCTAGGCGCGCCAGCACCTTGCCCACTTTTGCGTCCAGATTCTGGAGCGTCTCCAGATACATCGCCCAGTCCTTGCGGACCCAGGGATGATCGGGATAGCAGGGCGGGACCTCGACGCGGGCAGGGTCCACCGGGCGCTCCGGACAGCGGCGGAAAGGCCGGTGTGTCTCGGAAAAGTTCACCTGCGCGTAAAAGGGTTGCCCCTTGCGTCGCTCGGCCCAGTCCTTGCCTTCGAAGATGTCCTCGGTGACGAAGTTGAAATCGGTCTTGCCGGTACCGCGGACGCCGGGAGCCGCGTGGATGACATTCGAGGTGTGGTAGCCGGCGCGTTGCAGGTAGCGCGTGAAGGGCTCAATANCCTCGGGCAGCCGGTAGCCGTCGTCGCGGTGGCTGCGGTGATTGTGGGCCCCGATCGTGGTCTGGTACATGCCGGCGGCGATGGCCGAGCGTGCGGCGGAGCATACGGGGCCGGTGACGAACGCGTTGGTGAAGCGCATGCCTTCCCGGGCCAGGCGATCCAGGTTCGGCGTCTCCACCGCGCGATTCCCGTAGCAGCCGAGATCGGGGCTGAGGTCTTCCGCAATCATCCACAGGATGTTGGGCCGGGCAGGCGCCGCGCGCGCCAAAGCGACCAGCGAGACGGCGAGGGCCTCCCGTCGCGTGAGCGGCATTCCGATGACCTCCGGCTATTCAGAATGCCACACGCAAGCCCAACTGGATGGTGCGCGGCGCGCCGGCGCTCGAGATGACGCCGAAGCCCGGGGCGCCCAGCGCGCGGGCGGGCAAGCCGAAATCCGGGTGATTGAAGGAATTGAACAAATCCGCCCGGAATTGTATCACTCGCTGCTCGCCCCACACAAAGTTCTTGTTGACGGAGAAATCGAAAGTGACGCGTCCGTCGGCGCGCACGATGCCGCGGCCGGCGTCGCCGAAGGTGTAGGGCGGCGGCGCCACGAAGGCATCGGTGTCGAACCAGCGATCCAGCCGCCGCTCGGCCGCGGGCAGGTTCGGGTTGCGCAGCACGTTGGCGCGCAGGGCGCCCGCCGAGAAGGCGTTGGTGGTGTTGGTCTGCATGGTGACCGTGAACGGCCCGCCGCTCTGGGCGTTCACGATGGAGCCGATCGTCCAGCCGCCCAGAACCGCTGCGGGAACCCCGCTGGTCAGCCAGCGACGACCCTTGCCCCAGGGCAGATCGTATACGGCGCTGGCCACGAAGCGGTGCACGATGTCAATGGAAAGCGGCCCCTTGTCCAGCCGGCGGTTGTAATAGTCCTGGTAAATTTGATCGTCTCCCAGCGAGCCGCTACCGGACTCATTCAGGTTGCCGATGTTGCGCGACCAGGTGTGGCTGGCCAGCAGGCTGAGGCCATGGGACAGGCGCTTCTCCAGGCGGATGGAGCCGGCGTGGTAGTTGTGCGCCCCCAGGCTGGGAATCAGGATCTGCACGTTATTGAACTGCGGGAAAGGACGGCGCACCTGGGCGTTGCCCGGGCCCATCAACTGAGGCGGCACCTGGTTGATCGAGAGCGTCGTAATAGGCATCTTGCGCCCCAGGTTGCCCAGATAGGACAGCTCCACCACCATGTTGCCCGCCAATTCGCGCTGGATCCCGAGATTGAACTGCTGCGAGTAACCGATGCGACGGTTGGTCTCGTAGAAAGTCACATTGGTAGTGGGCGACTGTCCCACGCGCACGGCGCCAAAACGATCGTCGCGCACCGGCGGTTGCAAGCTCACGTTGACGCCTTGAGCCAGGTACAGCGCCGGGGTCACTCCGTTGTCCGGCGAGGACAAGCCGGCAGAACGCTCGAAGCCCAAGGAAGCCACATTGGGCACACCGTGCGCGAAAGGATGCTCATAAAAGACCCCATAACCGCCTCGCATGACCCACTTGGGCGACCCGAGCACGCGCCAGGCGAAGCCGAGACGCGGCCCGAAGTTGTTCCAGTCCGGGGCATAAGGACGGCGCGGCCAGCCCCCCACGCCGGCAAAACGCACCACGCCCGGTGTACCGGAGACGGGATTGATGGCCTCCATGTCGAACGAGTTCATGCGGTCGTTCTTGTCCATGATGGGCGTGTCGGTTTCCCATCGCAGTCCCAGGTTCAGCGTGAGATCCGGCGTCAGCTTCCAGTCGTCCTGCACGAACCCCGCCAGGTACCAACTGTAGCGATCCAGTGGATCGGTATCCCGTAGCGAAAAGCTATTGACGAAACCCACCAGGAAGGAGGCCGTCCCGAAGCCGGTGGCGGCGTCCCCAGGCAAACCCGTGCCCGTGGTGGCGAAGCCGAAATCGCCTGAGATGCTCGGGCGGTTGACGTCCACGTTGATGCTCTTACGAATCTCGCCGCCGAACTTGACTACGTGCTTGCCGCGCACCCAGGTCCAGTTGGAAGCCACCTGGTGCTGGCGAATGGGGAACTGGCGCCGCTCGTTGCTCGAGCCCAAACCCGCCATCCCGGCCACCGAGATTGCAGGGAATGCGCCCGTGGGCACACCCTTCAGGCCGATCTCCTGGACCACGTTGCTCCCCAAGCCGGCGGACTTGGCGTGCCAGGTGCGGTGCGCGAAGCTGTACCGAGCATCCATGACCAAAGAGTTGGTCCAGGTGTGCGTATCCGCGAACAAGAAATTAGTTTCGTAGCGCCCGGCATCGAACGGGCTCTGCGGATCGGCCTCCTTGCGCGGGTAGTTACTCGTCCACTTATAGGGGTCGTTGTTATAAAGGAAGCGGAAGTAGAACCGGTTCTTGTCGGTGAAAACGTGGTCCACCCGGCCCGTGACGTTGTCGCGCGTGAAGATCCTGGCCCGGTTGCCGCTGAAGTTCTGGGCGCCCGCCACGTTCACCGGAGGACGGTTGGGCAAGGGCCAGAACGCCGTCAGCTTTTGCGCCACGGGATCAATCCGGCTGGACGGAATGATGTTGCCGGGGAAGCGATCGCGGACAACTCTTCCTCCCTCCGTACGCGTGGTTGCAGGATCGTAAATGGGGATGAGCTGACCGCGCGTGTTGAAGGTCTGCGAAAAGTCCCCGCGTCGCTGTAATTCGGTGGGTACGGTGAGAATCTGCGTAAAGCCATCCGTGCGGCGAGTCCCTTCGTAGCTTGCAAAGAAATGCGTGCGATCGCGCACGATGGGGCCGCCCAGGGTGGCGCCGAACAGGTTGTAGCGCAGCGGCGC
>JGI24185J35167_1000097_pt1 | contig 36080 bp, 30 predicted proteins | sample YNPBryunderm2012_FD_35167 | JGI IMG/M metagenome (IMG submission 35167) | reverse complement strand
AGTATCCGGAGCCGTTTTCGGGGCTGATCCCGGTGGAAGAGAGGATGAACCGGGCGTACCGTTTCCTGAATGAAGACGTCCGGGAGCTTTTGCGGCAGCTGAATCAGACGAAGGGGTGAAAGAGGCACTTCAGGCTTGACGCCCGGGCCCTGCGCTACCGAAAAACCCGTACTTTACTCCGTTCGAGGGCGCCAGAGGCGCGTGGTATACTCTTCTGAAGGATCCGGAAAGGAGGCCGGTAAGTCGGAGCGCTTTCTGACAGAACTCAAGAACGGCGGGAAGCGGAGGGCAGGTCACCCAATGAAGAGCGTCCGGGAGATCATGTCCCTGGACATCATCACCGTTCATCCCTCCAGCAGTGTCAAGTCGGCCATCATCCTGATGCAGGGCCACGGCATCGGCGCTCTGCCGGTCGTCACGGACGAGGCCCTGGTGGGGCTTGTGGAGGAGCGCGACCTGCTGGGCCGGGATCCTGCCGAGCGCATCAGCGCCGTCATGCGGCGCGACTTTCAGAGCATCTCCCCCGACACGGGCATCCGCGCTGCGGCTGATATTATGGCCCGGACCGGCCATCACCGGCTCATCGTGGAAGAGAACGGGGCGCTGGTGGGACTCGTCTCCGTTGGGGATCTGCTTCCAGACTTGAGCAGATTCACGGATCCTGTCACAGGTCTGCCCTGGTCAGACACGCTGCGTGAGTGGTGCATCAATGCCCTCGCCGGAGGCTCCGAAATCTCGATCATTTTCTTCGATATCGATCAGTTCGGCGCGTTCAACAAAAAGTATGGCCACGTCGTGGGCGATACGGTCCTCAAATCGATCGCTTCCCTGCTGGACGGTTTGATGGATCCCGAAACTGATCTGCTCTGCCGGGTCGGCGGGGATGAGTTTGTCATAGGTACGCTGCGTGGGAGGGAAGATGCGCTTGATCTCGCCAGGCGCGCGCAGGACCGGGTAAGCAGGCTTCGTTTAGAAGATATTGCGGATGATATCGGCATCAGCTACGGCGTCTCCGGCGGGAGGCGCACCCGCGAGCGGGAGGCCACGCACTACGCCGCCACCATCGACGACCTGCTGAACCGCGCAAGCCGCGAATGCACCGCCATGAAGATGATCCATCGAAGCGCAGCGGCGGCGGAAGTCAGCGAAACGCCGGCGAATCGCGGCGAGCGGAGCCCCTTCCAGCGCCCGTCCCTCAGCCCGCTGCTTCCGGCGGGCGCATCCGCATCGAACAGATCAGCTACAGCGCCTCCGGGCTGGAAAGCTCCGTGGAAGTGCGCCTGTCCTACGGCGGCCGGGAGTTTTCCAGGATGCTGAAGGGTCTGGCCGGGCTCGGGTCACTGGTGCGGCTTGCGGCGGACGCCTGCGCGGCCTCCGCCGGGGAGTGCCTTCCCGCCGGCTACCGCATCGCCGTGGAAGACGTTCGAGAGTTCCGGCCGCCGAACTCCGAGACCCTGATGATCTCCTCGGTCGCCATCGCGACCCCCCGCGAAGTGAGCCTCTACTACGGAGTTGCCGCCGTCAGGCGCGGCGATCCCTACCGCGCCGCCGCCGCCAGTGTCCTGTCCGCCCTGAACCGCCCCNTGGGGCTGATCCTCTCCGGCCCTTCGGGCACGTCAGCGGCTTCCTGATTCCTCCCGGAAGTTTCAGCCGGCGGCCTCCAGACTTTCNCGNAGGAACTCNTGCACATCCACCGCCTGNCCCNTGTGCGCGCTTTTGACGGCGGCGAACATCAGCGCGCAGCACTGGATGTTGTCCTCGAGCGTGCAGGGAGGCTCGGGGCCTCCGTTCAGCCAGCCCACGAACATCTCCGCGAGCCAGGGGTTCATCCAGACTTCCTGACGCTCCAGAGGGATCTCCGTGGTCACCGAGTCCACTCCCACCGTGCCCGTGACCGCCGTGAGGCGCCGCCTGTCCAGCACCAGTGTGCCATCGCGGCATTCCGCGCGCCAGTAGTCCGATGTCCATCCGTTCAGGCTGGAGGCGTTGTTCTTGGCGCCTTCGTAGAACACGCGGACGCCGTTCTCCATCGCCACCGTGACCAGCGCCTGGGCGTCTCCTTTGAACTCGGACCAGCAGGGGTTCCACGTGGATGCGTAGACGGTCCGCGCGTTCGAGCCGGCAAGAGAGCGCATGATGTCGAAGTGGTGGACGGTGCCTTCTATGAGCAGAGGGTCGGGCATCTCGTAGCGGAACGCGCCCCACGTGCCGTAAGCCCGGCACATCCAGGTGTTGCGGCCGATCAGATAGTCCAGCTCGCCGTATCGCCCGGAACGGATGGCCCGCTCTAGCGTCTGCTTGTCCTGGTCGAAGCGGTGGCTCATGGTGACCATCATCTTACGGCCGGCCGAAGAGACTTTGCGGAACACTCTGGCGCAGCCCTCCATCGTATCGGCGATGGGCTTCTCGCACAGGATGTCCAGCCCGTGCTCCAGCGCCAGGTCCACGTATCGCTCGTGCCACCGGGGAGGGACCACGATGATGGCGAAGTCGGCCGGGTTTTCGCGGAAGGCCTTCTCAGCGTCGGTGTAGCACATCTGCTCCGAGANGCCCGGCAACCTGCACGCGTCCGGGAACGTGCCCGGATCGATGTCGACGCACGCGGCGGGGGCTGTCAGCCCTGCGGAGCAGAGCCGGGGCAGCACCTGACGGAGCCAGTAGGCCCCCCAGCCGCCGAGCCCCACCAGGATGAAGCGTTTCGGTTCCGTCATCAGCTTCCGGCTCCGGGAGCGTCCCGCGCGGACGCCCCTCGCGGAACCTCTTCCGCGAAGTTCGGGCCGCCTCCTGCCGGGGTGGGCTATCATGAGCCGGGAGGAAACCGTGCATCCAGCTCCGTCTACTGGCATCCAGTCCGTCGACCGCCTGCTGAGCGCCATCATCCCGGGGGACAACATCGTCTGGCAGGTGGACGATCTGGATGTGTACCGGCGCCTTGCGGAGCGGTTTGCCCGCGCGTCGCTGGATGCGGGCAGGAAGCTGGTCTATTTCCGTTTTGCGCAGCACCCNCCGGTGCTTCCCGCGATGGACGGCGTCGAGGTTACGACGCTCGACCCCTGCATCGGGTTCGATGCGTTCGCCCAGGAGGCCCACAACCGCATNGGGCGCTACGGCAGGGACGTGTTTTACGTGTTCGACAACCTCTCGGATCTCGTCTCCTGCTGGGGGACCGATGAGTCCATCGCCAACTTCTTCCGGGTCGCCTGCCCCTACCTGTACGAACTGGACACGGTGACGTATTTCGCGCTGAGGCGCGGGGCGCATCTGGACCGGACCGTCGCGCGCATCCGGGACACCACGCAGGTGCTGGTGGATGTCTTCCAGCGGGGAGGGCAGACCTTTCTTCATCCCCTGAAGGCGCTGGACCGTTATTCCCCGACCATGTTCCTGCCCCACCTCTTCCGGGACGACGATTGTATCCCGGTCTTCGAGAGCGGGCAGGCTGCGGAGATCCTGTCGTCGCTTCGATCGGCCCCGCTCGGCGGGTCCCCTGCGGCCGGGACGGCGCCGTGGGACAGGCTGTTCGGCCGGCTGGCGCAGCTTCGCGATTCCGGACGGGATCTGCGGGATCTCTCGGACCCCGAGGTCCGGGCGCTGCGCGATGAGCTTCTCCGGATGGTCTTCGGGGAGAGGCCGGCCCTTCTGGAGGTGGCCGAGCGTTACGTGGACGCATCCGACCTGCTGGAAATCAGGGAGCGAATGATCGGCAGCGGGCGCATCGGGGGCAAGGCGGCGGGGATGATCCTGGCCCGGAAGATCCTCTCCCGCCTTCCGGAGATGGACGGGCTTCTGGAGCCCCACGACTCGTTCTACATCGGCTCCGATATCTTCTTCAGCTTCCTGGTCGACAACAACCTGTTCAGCCTCCGCCTGCGGCAGAGCAGGGACATCCACGCGGCGGCGGAGACGTTCCCGTCGCTCAGGGAGCGTTTCATGGCCGGGCGCTTCCCTCCGGACGTGGTGGAACAGTTCTCCAGGATGCTGGACTACTTCGGGCAGGCCCCCATCATCGTCCGCTCCTCCAGTCTGCTGGAGGACGATTTAGGAAACGCCTTTGCCGGAAAGTACGACAGCGTGTTCTGCCCGAACCAGGGCCACCTNCCGGACCGGCTGGAGGCGTTCATGAACGCTGTAAAGCAGGTCTATGCCAGCGCGCTGAGTCCGGATGCCCTGGCCTACAGGCTCAAACACAACCTTGCCGACTCGGACGAGCAGATGGCCATCCTGGTGCAGCGGGTGGCGGGCGGGCCCGTCGGAAGGTTCTTCCTTCCGCCGGTGGCCGGCGTGGGGTTCTCGCACAGTCCGTATGTATGGAGCGATGAACTGGATGCTTCTCAGGGGATGCTGCGGGTGGTGGTGGGCCTGGGGACCCGGGCCGTGGACCGGGTGGGCGGCGAGTATCCGCGGACCGTCTTTCTGAGCCATCCCTCCCTGAGGCCGGAGGTGGATGCCGGGCGCATCCTGAAGTACTCCCAGCACAACGTGGATGCGCTGGACATCTCCCGCAACGAGTTCGTGACGGTGCCGGTCGACGAGCTGGTCCGGGAAGGACAGCTTCTGAAGCATGCGCATCTTCTGTTCTCGTGGCTGCAGGATGGACATCTTGCGGATCCCGTCTCGGCCGGGAGGGTTCCCCGCGGCGCNCGTCCGGTGGTCACGCTGAACAACCTCATCCGTCGAACGGACTTCCCGAACGTGATGAGACGGATGCTGGCGGCTCTGCAGGAGGCCTACGGCCATCCGGTGGACACGGAGTTCACGGTCTCCTTCCGGGAGGACGGGCGGGTCCGCATCAACCTGCTCCAGTGCCGGACCCTGTCGCTGCCGGGCGGCGCAGAGGAAGCGAGGATTCCGGAGGAGCTTGCCGCGGAGCGCGTGCTCTTCGAGGCGCGCAGGTGCGCCGCTCCCGGAGTCGTCCGGGGGATCACGCACATCGTTTATATCGACCCGGACTGGTATTCGGAGCTCCCCCTCGACCTGAAGCCGCAGGTGGGCCGGGTGGTGGGGCGTCTGAACCGGCATCCCCGGCTGGAGGGAATGCGCGTGATGCTGATGGGGCCCGGAAGGTGGGGGAGCAGCAACATCGAGCTGGGAGTGAACGTCACTTACGCGGACATCAACAACGCGGCCGTCCTGGTGGAGGTGGCCCGCTCCCGCGGGGGCCACACGCCGGAGGTTTCGTACGGCACGCACTTCTTCCAGGATCTGGTGGAAGACGGCATTCTTTATGTTCCGCTGTATCCCGATCAGCCGGAGTGCCGGTTCGCCGCAGAGTTCTTTGTGCACGGCCCGAATGCTCTGGAGGAGCTGCTTCCNGAGTGGGCGCTTCTTCACGGGGCGATCCGGCTGATCGACCTGCGCCGGGTCTGCGGGACGACCGCGGCGCTGGTGGTGGATGCCGCAGAGAGGAGGGCTCTCTGCTATCTGGAGGAGCCGTCCGCCTGAATGCTCCCTGCAGCGGGAGCTTTTGCCCCCCTTTGCGTTCGCGTAAGGCTTTTTGCGGATTCCCCTTGTTGGCTCCCGGGCACTCGTGATACAATGAAAGGCCGGGAGGGCAGCGACGATGCTGCCGCGACTCCCGCTAGCGTTGCCCCGGCCAGGTCCATACTCGCGCGGGTGTGCCTCCGGGAGCAGGCTGCGCGCGTCCAGACTCGCGCCAGCCCAACCGCATAGCGTTATTGACAGGGGCGTCAATGGCCGGACCGGCACGACGGTGTGCGTGGACCCTCGCGACAGCCCTCATGGCCATTTTCCGCAAACGGCAGCGTGAGCCGTTGTGGCTGCGGAAAACCGGATCGAGGAGGTTCAACGCACATGTCGGTCGCAGCAGAGCGGGTCCAGCACGACAACCCGTTCCAGATTGCACAGCAGCAGCTGGACAAGGCCGCAGCGAAGCTGCAGCTTGATCCCGCCATTCATCAGGCTCTCCGCGAACCGATGCGGGAGCTGCACGTCACCATCCCCGTGAAGATGGACGACGGGTCCGTCAGGGTGTTCAGGGGGTTCCGGGTGCAGTACAACGACGCCCGGGGTCCGAACAAGGGCGGGATCCGTTTCCACCCGGACGAGACCATCGACACGGTCAGGGCTCTGGCGGCGTGGATGACCTGGAAGACCGCCGTTGTGGACATCCCCCTGGGCGGGGGCAAGGGCGGCGTCATCTGTGATCCGAAGAAGATGTCCCCCGGTGAACTGGAGCGGCTGAGCCGCGGCTACATCCGCGCGCTCGGGCGCTTCATCGGCCCGGACCGCGACATCCCGGCGCCGGACGTCTACACCACGCCGCAGATCATGGCGTGGATGATGGACGAATACAGCATCATCACGGGGCACAACGCTCCCGGCGTCATCACGGGCAAGCCTCTGTGCGTCGGAGGGTCCGAGGGGCGCGGCGATGCAACCGCCAGGGGCGGCGCCTATACCGTGCGCGAGGCCGCGCGGTACCTGAACATCGACCTGACGAAGGCCACCGTCGCCATTCAGGGGTTCGGGAACGCCGGCCAGTATGCCGCCACCCTGTTCCAGGACCTTCTCGGATGCAGGGTCGTGGCCGTCAGCGACAGCCGAGGCGGCATCTATCTGCCGGACGGGGCTGACGCGCACGACCTGGTGCGCTACAAGCTGACCAACGGTTCTCTGGAGGGTTATCCCGGCTCGCAGCCCATCTCCAACGAGGCGCTTCTGGAGCTGGAGGTGGATGTGCTGGCTCCGTCCGCGCTGGAGGATGTCATCACGGAGCGCAACGCGGAGAACATCCGGGCGAAGATCGTCGCGGAGCTGGCCAACGGGCCCACCACCCCCGGGGCGGACGACATCCTTTACCGGAAAGGGGTGTTCGTCATCCCGGACTTCCTGTGCAACGCGGGCGGCGTGACGGTCTCCTACTTCGAATGGGTGCAGAACGAGACCGGCTACTACTGGGAGGAGGAGCTGGTCCACGAGAGGCTGGACAAGAAGATGACGACGGCCTTCGCCTCCGTGCTGGACATGTCGCTGGAATACGAGACNGACATGCGCACGGCGGCTTACATGGTGGCCGTTCAGCGTGTGGCGGAGGCCATGCGCGCCCGCGGCTGGGTCTGACTTCCGCCGGGGCAGGGAGNGGAGGGCGGGGCTGCGGCCGGAGGGCGGCTGCAGCCCGCCCGCCTTCTCAGGCAAGGCTCTGCAATCGCTTCAGGAAAGAGAGACACGACTGAAATGGACAGCGGATTGCCGGAGGGCTCCCGCGGGAGCGGGGACTGGATCAGCGGCAACGGCCACGTCTGCCGTNTGGAAGGGCTTCTGAGCCCGTCCAGCTACCGGTTCGAGATCCTTGAGAAGGAGCGGCTCTCCGAAAGCGTCGTGAGGATGGTCATCCGGGCGCCGCTCGTCGCGGCCAGCGCGCGGCCCGGTCAGTTCCTGCTGATCCGCCCTCAGGAGCGTTCGGAACGCATTCCGCTCACGATCTCCCACGCGGACCGGGCGCGGGGGACCATCACCATCATCTTCCAGGAGGTGGGAGCCACCACCCGGGAGCTGGGGGCGCTGGAAGAGGGGCAGCAGGTCAAGGACCTGGTGGGCCCGCTCGGCACTCCCAGCGACATCCGCCGTTTCGGGACGGTGGCATGTGTGGGCGGAGGGGTCGGCATAGCGGTCATGCTCCCCGTCGCGCGCGCCCTGAAGCACGCGGGCAACCGCGTGGTCGGCATCATCGGAGCGCGCACGAAGGACCTTCTGATCCTGGAGCGCGAAATGCGCGAGGCCTCCGATGAGCTCATCGTGATGACCGACGACGGCTCTTACGGCAGCCGCGGTCTGGTGACGGAGGCGCTCGCCGGCCTCGCTGAGCGGGAGCGGGTGGACCACTGCTACGCCATCGGGCCGCTTCCGATGATGCACGCCGTCTGCCGTCTGACCCGCGAGAAGGGGATTCCGACCACGGTGAGCCTGGACCCGGTGATGGTGGACGGCACGGGAATGTGCGGAGGGTGCCGGGTGACGGTGGGGGGAGAAGCGAAGTTCACGTGCGTGGACGGTCCGGAGTTCGACGGCCATCTGGTGGACTGGGATACGCTCCGGGCGCGTAAGACCATCTACCGCGAGGAAGAGCGGGCGGCGCTGGAGGCTCGAAGTGGCAAAGCGTGAACGGAAGCCGCGGACACCCATGCCCGAACAGGACCCGCAGACCCGGGCGCGCAACTTCGAAGAGGTGGCTCTGGGCTACACCGAGGAGATGGCGGTCGAGGAGGCCGCGCGCTGCCTGGCCTGCAAGAACAAGCCGTGCGTTCGCGGATGTCCTGTGAACATAGACATTCCGGCGTTCATCCAGCTGGTGGCCGAGCGGCGTTTCCGGGAAGCGGCCGAGGTGGTGGCGCAGGCCAACGCGCTGGCCGCCGTCTGCGGGCGCGTGTGCCCGCAGGAAGAGCAGTGCGAGAAGTATTGCGTCATGGCCAGAGTCAACGGCCCGGTGGCCATCGGACGGCTCGAGCGGTTCGTCGCGGACTGGGCGCGGGAGAACGTCGCGCACAACGGCGACCGCCCGCAGCCCGCTCCGGACGCCCAGCGCGTTGCCGTGGTGGGAAGCGGGCCGGCCGGGCTCACCTGCGCGGGCGACCTGGCCGCGCGCGGATACCGCGTCTGCGTGTTCGAGGCCCTGCACGAGCTGGGCGGAGTGCTGCGCTACGGCATCCCGGAGTTCCGCCTGCCCCGCAGCATCCTGGACGCGCAGATCGAGAGCATCCGCAGGATGGGCGTGGAGTTCTACACGAACACGGTGGTGGGGCGCACGTTCACCATCCAGCAGCTTCTGGAAAGCGGGTTCGACGCCGTGTTCATCGGCACGGGAGCGGGGGCGCCGGTGTTCCTGAACATCCCCGGCGAAGAGCTGAACGGGGTCTATGCCGCCAACGAGTTCCTCACCCGTGTGAACCTGATGAAGGCGAAGGACTTCCCGCTGGAGGGCACCCCCCTGAAGCGCCCCCGGCGCTGCGCGGTCATCGGAGCGGGAAACACCGCGATGGACGCCGCCCGCACCGCTCTCAGGCTGGGGGCGGAGGAGGTGACCATCGTCTACCGCCGGTCGCGCGAAGAGATGCCGGCGCGGGCCGAAGAGGTGCACCACGCGGAGGAGGAAGGTGTGAAGTTTCAGCTCCTGACCAATCCCGTGGAGTTCCTCGGCGACGAGAACGGCTGGCTGAAGAAGATGCGCTGCATCCGGATGGAGCTGGGAGAGCCCGACGAAAGCGGGCGGCGCCGCCCGCATCCCGTCCCGGGAAGCGAGTTCGAGATGGAGGTGGATACCGCCATCATCGCCGTGGGACAGACGCCGAACCCCCTCATCCGCCAGACTACAGAGGGCCTGGCCGTGGAGAAATGGGGAGGCATCGTGGTGGACGAGCAGACGGGCGCGACGTCCATCCCGGGGGTGTTTGCCGGGGGCGACGTTGCTACCGGAGCCGCCACGGTCATCACCGCAATGGGCGCCGGCCGCCGGAGCGCCATCGCCATTGACGAATATCTCAAATCCAAACGCGGGGCGGGCTGAGCACTCTTCAGCTCTGGATGGGTATGGACGCGGGTCCGGGTTGCGCGCCCTGGCCCGCGGTCTTTTTTGTTTTTTGGCCAGGGGGATGTTAAGGCGGGAGGAGCCGGCACGTCTAACTTCGTGAACTGGCAAATCCCGAACGTTTCAGGCCCGATGCAGGAGGCAGCACAATGCGGATCAGCAGCATCCTGATGCCGGCGGCGGTGGCCGTGGCGGTTCTTGGTTGGCAGGTGGCGGCAGTTGAAGCCCGGTCCGGCGCCTCTGAGGCTCCGGCGAAGAACCAGAGCGGCCAGACGGCCGCGAAACCGGCTCCGGGCCAGAGGCCGGCAGCCGCAATGCGCGAGTGGGGCAAGAACCGGGAGGAGATGTACAAAGCCATCGGTGTTACCGCGCAGCAGAGAAAGCAGCTGGATGCCATTGACGAGAAATACCGCCAGAAGGCGAAAGAGCTGCGCGATGCCGATCTGACCCGGGAGCAGCGCCGGTCCCGCATGATGGAGCTGATTCAGGCCCGTCAGGCGGAAGTGGACCGGGTGCTGACGCCGGAGCAGAAGAAAAAGCGGGAGCAGTGGATCGAGGAGCAGCGCAGGAAGCGCCGGGCCGAAATGGGCGAGCGGCGCGAACGGCCGGCCGGTGATCAGGACAGGCCGGCAGCGTCCGGCAAGCCGGCGGGCCCCCGGAAGTAGCGGGCAGGGTAAGCAGTTTCCGCACGCACGACGGACCCCTGGGTAAGCAAGACGGGCTCCGGAGCCTCTTCCGGAGCCCGCACCCACTTCAGGGCGCCATTNCGGTCAGGGGGCGCAGGAGCGGACCCGGCGCTCGACGTGGTGCTCCCGGTGCGCTCGCAGGATGGTCCTGATCCGGGCGTCCTCTTCAGGGGGGATTTCGAAAGAGGCGACGGCATGGGCCGGGAGCCGCAGAAGCTTCTCCAGAGTGTTCAGCGCCCCTGCGGTCGCGGTGACGAGGTCCTGGCGTCCGCCCCGGCAACGGGAGCACAGAATCCCTCCCAGACCGGCACAGAACGCGGCGCCCCGGTCGTCCGGCCGCCTCGCGCGGCAGGACACGCAGCAGCGCAGCTCGGGGGTGTAGCCGGCGGCATCCAGAGCCTGCGCCTCGAACCGCCGGATCGCGACAGCCGCGCGCGAGGCCCCCTCCAGCAGATACAGAGTGGAGAGCAGCAGGTCGAACAGCTCCGGAGCGCCCTGGCGCTCCTCCAGCAGCGCGTCGGTGAGCTCCGCAGCGTAGAGCGCCGCTTCGATGCGCTCCGGGCTTTCCCTGAGCCCGGAGAACGGGTGCCTGAGCGANGCTTCGGTGAGGATGTCCAGGTCGCGCCCGGTGGCGAGCTGGGCGCGCAGATAGACCAGCGGCTCCGTGGCCCCCACCAGACGGCTCTGGGGCCGGCGGGCGCCCTTCGCGATTGCGGGAACCTTGCCGTACTCCCGTGTGAAGAGGGTCAGGAGCTTGTCCGTCTCCTGAAAGCTTCGGCGTCTGAGGACGATGGCTGTGGCGCGGTAAAGGGGAATGCCGGTCTATCCTTGCTCGCGCGCCTCGGCGATGATCTTCTCCGGGTCGTAAGCTTCCAGCAGCTGGACGGCCGCGCTGGTGCCGATCCGGTTCGCGCCCGCATCCAGCAGCTCCAGCGTCTGCTCCACGGTCCTGATCCCGCCGGCGGCCTTCACGCCCATGGANGGGCCCACCACGCGGCGGATGAGGCGGATGTCATCCACGCATGCTCCGGCGGAGCCCATCCCGGTGGATGTCTTGATGAAGTCCGCGCCCGCGTCGCGGATGATCTCGCAGGCGATGCGCTTCTCCTGATCGGTGAGAAAGCAGGTCTCGATGATAAACTTGATCTGCGCGCGCTTGTCTTCGTCCACCATCTCGGACAGCCGCACCGTCTGGACNAGGTCGCGGACTTCNCGCTCCACCATGTCCCACTCCCCGCTCTTGACCGCGGAGATGTTGATGACCACATCCAGCTCCTGCGCGCCCCGCTGCAGGCACACCCGGGCCGCCGCCACCTTCGCGGGACGGCTGTCCGCCCCCAGCGGGAAGCTCACCACCGTNCCCACCTTCACGTCCGAACCTTCCAGGTGCCGGGCGGCGGTCGCCACCCAGCAGGGCAGGATGCACACGCTCGCGAAATGGTGCCGCGCCGCTTCCCCGCAGAGCCGGATCACATCCTCCCGCGTCGACGTCGCGCGCAGGAGCGTGTAATCCATCATTTTGGCGAACTGTTCTCTGGTATACACGGGGTCCCTCTCCTGCCTGCAAGGGCGGCTTCGCCGGGAGCGCGGCGACAGTCCCGCAAGCCTCTTCCTAACGCGATCCCACCGCCGCAGGGCGCGTGCCCGCCTTAAGCTCGCGCACGAACGCCCCCACCTGCGGCAGGAAGTCGTCGTGGCGGTGCTGGAGTGGATGAAATCCACCAGCGCGCTGCCCACAACGGCGCCGTCAGCGATCGCGCATACCTGCTGCACCTGATCCCGGCTGGAGATACCGAATCCAACCACAACAGGTTTATCGGTATGCGAGCGGATTTTCATAACCAGTTCACCGAGTTCGTCAGGGATGCTCGCCTGGGCCCCGGTGATCCCGACCCGCGAGACACAGTACACGAAGCCGGAGCTCAGCTCGCAAACACGGGCTATCCGATCCGCGGTGCTGGTGGGAGCCAGAAGGAAGATGGTGTCCAGACCGGCCCGCCGCGCCTCGCGCACCCACGGGCCGGCCTCTTCCGGCGTCAGGTCCGTGGCGATGATGCCGTCCACCCCCGCCTCCGCCGCATCCCCGGCGAACCGGGAGAGTCCGTAGCGGACCACGGGGTTGAAATAGGTCATCAGGACAATGGGGATCTCGCTGACGCGCCGGATCCGGGCCACGGCGTCCAGCACGTCGCGCGGCCGCACCCCCCTCTCCAGTGCCCTCGTGTAGGCCGCCTGATTGCTCCGCCCGTCCGCCAGCGGATCGGAGAACGGGATGCCGATCTCGACGATGTCCGCCCCGGCCTCCTCCATCTCCAGCACCAGCGGGTCCGTGGCCAGGATGCCGGGGTCCCCGCCCGTGATGAACGGCACCAGCGCCTTCTCTCCGCGCTCCCTGAGCTCAGAAAAGCGACGGCTGATCCGGCTCATCTCTGTTCTCCATCAGTCGGGACACCGTCTCCACGTCCTTGTCTCCCCTGCCGGAGAGGTTGATGACAATGATCTTGTCCGGCGGCAGCGTGGGAGCCAGCTTCATGGCGTGCGCCACCGCATGCGCCGATTCCAGCGCCGGGATGATCCCTTCCAGCGCGGCCAGCTTCCGGAAGGCATCCAGCGCCTCGGCGTCCGTGGCCGCCACATACTCGGCCCGGCCCGTCTCCTTCAGCCAGCTGTGCTCCGGCCCCACTCCGGGGTAGTCCAGCCCCGCCGAAACCGAATGGGTCTCCACCACCTGTCCGTTCTCGTCCTGCAGGATGTAGCTGTAATAGCCGTGCAGCACGCCCGGTGAGCCGGCGGAAAGCGTGGCGGCGTGCTTGCCTGTCTCGACGCCGGAGCCGCCCGCCTCCACTCCGATCAGCCTCACCTCCTCGTCCTCCAGGAAAGGATGGAAGATGCCGATGGCGTTGGAGCCTCCGCCGACGCAGGCCAGAACGTAGTCCGGCAGCCGCCCGCAGAGGTTCAGCATCTGGTCCCGAGTCTCCCGCCCGATGACCGACTGGAAGTCGCGCACCATCCGCGGATACGGATAGGGCCCCATGCACGTCCCGATGACGTAGTGCGTCGTGCGCACGTTCGTCACCCAGTCGCGCATGGCTTCGTTGATGGCGTCCTTCAGCGTGCGCGAACCGGACGTCACCGGGATGCACCTGGCTCCCAGCAGCTCCATCCGGAAAACGTTCAGGGCCTGACGACGGACGTCTTCCTCGCCCATGTAAACCACGCAGTCCAGTCCGAACAGGGCGCAGACCGTGGCGGTCGCCACGCCGTGCTGCCCGGCGCCCGTCTCCGCGATGATCCGGGGCTTGCCCATCCGCCGCGCCACCAGCAGCTGCCCCATCACGTTGTTCAGTTTGTGCGAGCCGGTATGGCAGAGGTCCTCCCTCTTCAGGAAGATGCGCGCGCCGCCCAGGTGTTCGGTCAGCTTGCGGGCGTAGTAGAGGATTGTGGGGCGTCCCACATAGTCGCGAAGATACAGGGAAAACTCGGCGGCAAACGACGGATCCGCCCGGCACGACTCGTATGCCTGCGCCAGCTCGTCCAGCGCCGGGACCAGCGTCTCCGGCACGAAACGGCCCCCGTACGGTCCGAAGTGCCATTCGGACGGGGGCTCAAGAAGAAGGCTCTGCTGATCTGGCCCGCTCAATGAACAGCCTCACTCTCTCCGGGTCCTTGCGCCCCGGAGCCGATTCCACCCCGCTCGACACATCCACCGCGTACGGACGGACAGCCCGGATCGCTTTGGCCACGTTGTCCGGCGTCAGACCGCCCGAAAGGATCACCGGCAACCCCGTCCGGACCGCCCCGGAGCACAGTCCCCAGTCGAACGTCTTGCCCGTCCCGCCGGCCGTGCCGGGGACGTGAGAGTCGAGAAGCAGAGCGCTTGCCCACTCCACGCCCGGAATCTCCTCCAGCGACCGTTCATCCTTCACGCGGACACCAAGGATCAGGACGCGTCCGCTCTCACGAAGTTCCCGCACGAACCCTGCGCTGTATCCGGTGTGCAGCTGCAGTACCCGCAGGCCGCACTGATCCGCAATGGGGCCGGCCTGAGGATCGTCGCCCACGAAGACCCCTGCGGGGGTGACGAAAGGCGGCAGCTGCTGGATGATGTCGCGAGCGGCGGCGGGCGTCACCCGCCTGGGGCTGTCTGCGAAAACGAATCCCAGGGCGTCGGCCCCGGCGCGGACGGCGCACAGGGCATCCTCAAGAGTCGTGATACCACAAATCTTGACCCGGGTCAACCGAACAGCTCCCGCATCTTCGCGGGGATGTCCGCGGCGCTCATAAGCGCCTCGCCCACAAGCACGCCGTCCACGCCGGCAAGCGCGAGGCGCTCCACATCCTCCCGGGCGAAGATGCCGCTCTCCCCGATCAGCACCCTGTCCGCGGGCACCATCGGCGCCAGGCGCTCCGTCGTCTCCAGCGAAACCTGGAAGGTCCGCAGGTCCCGGTTGTTGATGCCCACCAGCTTCGCCCCCGCGCCGAGCGCCGCCTCCATTTCTTCCGCGGTGTGCGTCTCCACCAGCGCGTCCAGTCCCAGCTCCGCTGAAAGCGCCAGAAGATCCCGCAGCAGCGTCCCGGGTAGCGCGGCGACGATCAACAGGATGCAGTCGGCGCCGATGCAGCGGGCCTCGTACACCTGATAGGGGTCTATGATGAAGTCCTTCTGCAGCACGGGCAGGTCCACGGCGTCGCGGACCTCGGGGATGCGTTCCAGCGCCCCGGCGAAAAAGCGGGTGTCCGTGAGCACCGAGATGCAGGCCGCTCCGGCGGAGGCGTACTGCTCCGCAATGGAGGCGGCATCCACGGTCTTTCGGATGGTGCCCCGGCTCGGCGAGCGTCCCTTGATCTCGGCGATCACCCGGGGCATTGCGGGGGGGAGGGAAGGATCGCGGCCGGCGGCCAGCTCGGCCCGCCGCGCGCCCTGGACGGCCTGACGGAGGGCTCCGGCGAACGGTCTGGCGGCGGGAGCGCGGGAGGCTTCGCGCTGCAGATCCTCCAGCGGTGTCTCCTCCATCCGCCCCGCCACCTCCACCCGCTTGTGTTCGAGAATCTCGTCCAGNATCATNGCTTNGGGACCGCCTGCGTCCGGGANCGGTAGGATTCGAAGACTTCGCGCGCNGCGCCGTCGCTGACGGCGCGGTCGGCCAGCCCCAGCCCCTGCTCCAGGGACTCCGCCAGCCCGCTCACGTAGAGNGCGGCACCGGCATTNAGACAGGCGATCTCCCGGGCCGCCGGAGCCCCTCCGGCGAGGACTTCGAGGAAGATCCCGGCGTTGCGGGCCGGGTCACCTCCGGCCACCTCCTCCGGCCGGCGCGGCTTCAGACCGACATCCTGAGGACGCACGGTCCACAGGTTGACGTCTCCGTCCCTCACCTCGCCGACGAGGGTCTCGCCGAACGTGGCGATCTCGTCGATCCCTTCGCGTCCGTGGACCACCAGAGCGTGCTCGGCTCCGAGCTGCAGCAGGGCGCCGGCCAGCAGTTCGCAGGCCCATTCCTCGAACACGCCCACCACCTGACGCTTCGCTCCCGCCGGGTTGGTCAGCGGTCCCAGGATGTTGAAGACCGTCCGGATCCCGATCTCGCGCCGGGGACCCGCGGCGTGCTTCATGGCCGGGTGGAAGGTTCGCGCGAACAGGAAACCTACGCCCAGTTCGTCGATGATGGCGCCCACCTGCTCCGGCTGCAGGTCGATCTCCACCCCCAGCGCCTCGAGCACGTCGGCGCTGCCGCAGCTGCTGGAAGCCGCCCGGTTGCCGTGCTTGGCCACCGCCGCTCCCGCCCCGGCCGCGATGAACGCCGCCGTGGTGGAGATGTTGAACGCCTTCAGCCGCGCTCCCCCCGTGCCGCAGGTGTCCACCACTGCCGGACGCGTCACCGGAACCTTCAGGGAGTGCTCGCGCATCGCNTGCGCCAGTCCGCACACCTCCTCGCTGGTCTCTCCCTTCATGCGAAGGGCCGTGACGAACGCGGCGATCTGCGCCGGAGTGGCCTCCCCCTCCATGATCGCCGACATCGCATCGAACGCCTCCTGGCGGCTCAGACTCTCCTGCGCCACAAGGCGGCGGATCGCTTCGGCGATCACCGGGCCGCCTCCGCCGCCCCGGCCTCGGGCTCCCACGCGCCGGAGACGAAGTTTCGCAACAGCTCTTTGCCGGCCCGGGTCAGGATAGACTCCGGATGAAACTGCACGCCCTCCACGGGGAACTCCCGGTGCCGCACCCCCATGATCTCGCCGTCCTCGGTCCAGGCGCTCACCTTCAGGCACTCCGGCACGCTCTCCCTCCGGATGACCAGGGAATGATAGCGGGTGGCGACGAACGGGTTCTCCAGACCGCTGAACACCCCTTTGCCGTCATGGTGGATGAGGGAGGTCTTGCCGTGCATCGGCGCCCGGGCGCGGACGATCTCCCCCCCGAAGGCCGCTCCAATGGACTGATGCCCCAGACACACGCCCAGAAGCGGCACCTTCCCGGCCAGCCGCCGTATGGTCTCCACCGAGACCCCGGCCTCCCTGGGNGTGCAGGGNCCGGGCGAAATGACGATGCGGTCCGGAGACATCCGCTCGATCTCGTCCACGGTGATCTCGTCGTTCCGGTAGACCACCAGCTCCTCGCCCATCTCTCCCAGGTANTGCACCAGGTTGTATGTGAAGCTGTCGTAGTTGTCTATGACCAGAATCATCGGCTGCAGGTCCCCTCCCGGGCCCCGGGCCCGTGGCCGCCGGCCAGGCGCGGCCTCACTCCAGCCCGCCCTCCGCGATCTCCAGCGCGCGCACCAGCGCCCGCGCCTTGTTCATGCACTCCTGGTGCTCCCTCTCCTCGACGGAGTCGGCCACAATGCCCGCGCCGGCCTGCACCGTGGCCACCCCGTCTTTCACAAGAATGGTGCGGATGGTGATGGCCATATCCAGGTCGCCCGAGAAAGACACGTAGCCCAGCGCCCCCGCATACGGACCGCGGCGCGTCGTCTCCAGCTCGTCGATGATCTCCATCGCCCGGATCTTGGGCGCCCCGGAGACAGTCCCCGCCGGGAACGTGGCCCTCAGCACGTCGAACGCGTCTCTGCCCGGAGCGAGGCGGCCGGTCACGTTGCTGACGATGTGCATCACGTGCGAGTATCGTTCGATGGTCATCAGGTCGTCCACCCGGACGGTCCCGTACTCGCACACGCGGCCAAGGTCGTTGCGCCCCAGGTCCACCAGCATGATGTGCTCGGCCTTCTCCTTCTCGTCGGCCAGCAGCTCCTGCTCCAGGGCGGCATCCTCCTCGCTGGAGCGTCCCCGCGGACGGGTCCCGGCAATGGGACGCGTCGTGACCGTGCCGTCTTCCAGCCTGACCAGGATCTCCGGGGAGCTCCCGGCGATGTGAAGCCCGTCCAGACTCAGGTAGTACATGTAGGGCGACGGGTTGATGGAGCGCAGGGCGCGGTAGATATCGAACGGATGGGAGCGCACGGGCACGGACAGGCGCTGCGAGAGCACCACNTGAATGACGTCGCCGGCCACGATGTATTCCTTGCAGCGGCGCACCGCCTCGATATACTGATCCGGCGTGACGTTCGGGGTGATGTCGAGCGGCGCCGGGCCGCCGCCGGGGGGAGGAGGGGCTTCCAGCGGCTGGCGAAGCCGCTCGATCAGCTCCTCGATCCGCCGGACGGCCCGGTCGTAGGCTGCGTCCGGGTCACCTTCCACCCGCGCGTTCACCAGGACCTTCAGCCGGTGCCGGACGTGGTCGAAGATCAGCAGGCTGTCCGTCAGCAGGAACACGCAGTCGTCCAGGCCGGCGTCGTCCACCGGTGTCCCCGGGAGGGACTCGAAGTGCCGCACGGTATCGTAGCCCATGTAGCCCACCGCGCCCCCGCAGAAGGCCGGAAGGTCCTCTCCGCCCACCCACCGGTAGCGCCCCAGGTGCTCTTTCAGGACGTCCAGCGGGTCCTGTCCGTCCTGCAGGTGAAACTCCCGTTCCCCGCCGTCCTCCAGCACGCGCACATCGTTCCCCCGCGTGCGGATCACGCAGAACGGCTCGCTTCCCAGGAACGAGTAGCGCCCGATGCGTTCCCCGCCCTCCACGGACTCCAGAAGGAACGCATGCCCTCCTCTGGCCGCCTTGCGGAACGCGGACACGGGCGTCTCCGTGTCTGCCAGAATCTCGCGGTACACGGCCACCAGATTGCCGCGCCCGGCTCGCCGTGCGAATTCCTGCCTGTCGGGTATATATTTGCTCACTGGACTGAGAGGCATTGTAGCCCGAAGAGGGCGTCGTAAACAACAGCCGTCCGGGGGATCGCCGCNCAGCCCGGGCGGGCGCGAACCAGAGGAAAGAGAGCTCCGCGATGAAGGTCCCCGCCGGCTCCGGCAGGGTGTATCTTGTGGGGGCGGGCCCGGGGGATCCGGGCCTGCTCACCCTCAAAGGCGCACAGGCCATCGCCGCCGCCGACGTGATCGTGTANGACCGGCTGGTCCATCCGGCCATTCTGCGCCACGCCCGGGAAGATGCGGAACTGATCTATGCGGGAAAGACCCCGGACCGTCACACCCTGAGACAGGAGGAGATCAACGAGCTGCTGGTGAGCCACGGCCGGGAGGGCAGGGTGGTGGCCCGGGTGAAGGGAGGCGACCCGTTCGTCTTCGGCCGCGGCGGCGAGGAGGCCGAGGCGCTGGCGGCGGCCGGGGTGCCCTTCGAGGTGATCCCGGGCGTCACGTCCGCCATCGCCGTTCCCGCTTACGCCGGCATCCCGGTCACCCATCGGGACTGCGCCAGCTCGCTCGGCATCGTNACCGGCCACGAGGATCCCGCAAAAGAGGAGTCCTCGCTGGACTGGCAGGCTCTGGCGCGGGGCGTGGACACACTGGTCTTCCTGATGGGCGTCGGAAACCTCGCTCAGATCGTCTCGCGGCTCATCGACAACGGCCGGCCGGCCGACGCTCCGGCGGCGGTCATCGAGTGGGGGACCCGGCCGGAGCAGCATACGGTGACGGCACCGCTCCGCTCCATCGCGCAGGCGGCGGAAGANGATGCGGTCAAGCCTCCCGCCATCCTCGTGGTGGGCGAAGTCGTGCGGCTCAGAGAGAAGCTTCGCTGGTTCGACATCCGCCCGCTTTCGGGCCGTCACGTGGTGGTCACACGCTCCCGGGAGCAGGCGAGCGACCTCACGGAGGCCCTGGAGGCGCTCGGCGCGGGGGTGATCGAATTTCCGGTCATCGCTTGCAGGCCTCTGGAGGAATCGGATGCGCTGGAGCGTCTGGACCGCGCCATCGAAGAGCTGGAAAGCTACGACTGGGTGGTGTTCACGAGCGCGAACGGCGTGCGCTTCTTCCTGGACCGGATCTTCCGGCTGGGCGGCGACGTGAGGGCGCTGGCGGGCATTCAGATCGGCGTCATGGGGGAGGGCACCCGCCGGGCGGTTGAGGAGCGTTCGCTGACGGTGGATTTCGTCCCCGGGCGTTTCGTCGGCGAGGCGTTCGTGGAGGAGTTTCCGGAGAAGCGTCCCGGGGTCCGCGTGCTGATTCCGCGAGCGGCGGAGGCGCGGGAGCTCATTCCGGAGCAGCTTCGCCGGCACGGCTGCGAGGTGGACGTGGTGCCCTGCTACCGCACAGTCGCCGCGGATACGGATTCGGCGGAGCTGCGGCTGATGCTGGCGGCCGGGGCGGTGGATGCCGTGACCTTCACCAGCTCCTCCACGGTGCGCAACTTCGTCAGGCTGGCCGGACTGGACGACCCCGGCTTCCGGCTTCCGGAGACGGTCAGGGTGGTGTCCATCGGTCCGGTCACCACGCGCACGGCGCGGGAGATGGGACTGCCGGTCCACGCGGAGGCGGAGCCGCANACCATCGGCGGGATGGTGCAGGCCGTGCTGGAGCTGCTGGCTCCCCCCGCGCCGCGGGACGGCTGAGCCAGGCCTATCCTTCCTTCAGCCAGACCAGCAGGTGCTCCGGGTCCAGGTCCTTCGAGGGCAGCTCGGCCAGCTTCCGGGCGGAGGGATAGGGCAGCTCNCCCACCAGCTGGAAGAACTTGTTCCGGCGTCTGCGGGCCCCACCGAAGGCGTCCTGAACGCGGGGGCTGAAATACCCGTAGTCCGCGTGGCGCGCAAGCAGNGTATGCCCCCAGAAGAAATGCGCGCCGTCCAGGAAGTCCTGAACGTACGGCCGCAGCTCCGGCGCGCGGAAGTCGTCCACGAACGGCTGGCCGGCGCGGTTCATCTCGGTGCCCACCGCGATGGGAAGCCCCTGGTCGCGGCACGCGCGGATGAACTCGTCCAGCTTGCGCAGCTTCAGCGCTTTCTCGTGCGGGTCCGCNATGTTCCAGTTGCGGTCCGGGATGATGTTGGCGCACACGCAGCCCTTNGAAAGCATTAGCTCCACCAGCTCGCCCGCGTCCTCCTCCCCGGGGTTCGTCCCGTCCAGCCAGGTGAGGCAGGGGAGCGCTCCGATCTCGCGCGCGAAGTCCGAGACGGTTTCCACGGACGGGAAGGACCCGGCGTCCGGGGGAACGTAGCCCGCGCCGCCCTTCTTCATCAGCCTGCCCCGGATGGTCTCCTGCAGCCTCAAGGGATGGCGCACAAGCTCGCAGGCGTCCGGATACGGGATTCCCAGCTTCTCCGCCCAGAACCGGCAGAGTTCTCCCTCGTCCGGGAAGACCTCGCGCGCTTTCTGGTTGTAGGCCGCCAGCAGGTGCCGTTCGGTGGCGTTCTTCGCGGGGGTGAGCGACAGGACGTCGCGGCGATAGTCCAGCCGCACATCGCCCAGACAGGCGTTCACCCGGGCCATCATCTCCTCGTTGCGCGCCCGCGCCGTGCGGTAAAACCCGGCCAGGGTGTCCGCAGCCTGCGTTCCGGCGGCGGGACGGCGGGTGCATCCGGCAGCCATGAAGTAGGCGATGCCCGGCTCGCCCGGAGAGTTGATGACCCGGTCCGCAAGCTCCCGGATGAAGACACGCGTCTCCAGCCCGCACACCGTCTTCAGACGGAGGATCTCTCCGGCCTCCAGGAACTCCTCCATTCCTTCCAGCACGTCGAAATCCACCTTGCCCGCCGCTTCCAGTCCGTATTTCCGCGCTTCCCACGCGACCCGGGTGGGCGACCAGCCCTCGCAGTTGAAACTGAAGAACGTGTGGATGTGCAGGTTGACCTCCGGCCGTGGCTCCGGAAGGCCGATCTGCCCCTGCCGGGCGAGCTCAACCAGCTGCAGGAGCGCGGCTCTGCGCTCCTGCGGGTCGAAGGAGTTCAGGTGGGCCTCCAGGGTCTCAACGGGCGGCGCTGTCTCGGACAACGGCTCTACTCCTGACGCATACCGGATGGATGCTCGCGACGCGGCATCTCCTGCAGACAGGATTCAACCCCCGCCGCGCCATGTCCTGCCTGGCCGCGCCCCGGGTCCTTGCGCCCGAGACCTGCCGGGGTGTTCAATGTGGCGGGAGTGACAGATCCGGTGGGCATCCTGGACAATCCGACCGCCCTTGCCGTCGTGACGGCGCTGGTGCTTCTGCTGTGCGCGCTCGTGCTCTGGGCCGCCGTCGAGGCGTTCCGTGCGTTCGCTCGCTTCGCGCGGACGGCGGGGGAGACGGCGCGCGAGCTGGAGCGGCTCTCGCGGCGGCTGGAGGAGCTTTCGGGTAGCGCCGCTCCGCGCGATGCCTGCGGCCCGGACCGGGAGCCTTCCGGCTTCCGGGAATGACATCGCCCCGCCGGGCGCCGGACGCGTGAACTCCCGCCGGGGGTGGAGGACCGGGTCGATCGCTCCGGCGGCCATCGATGCCCGGAGCGCGTCCGACGCGGGATGAGGGATGCCGGCCCGGAACTGCGCCGCCAGCACCCTGAGCCCGCCCGTCTCAGCGGCTGCTCCCGCGCAGATACACAGAGCCGCCGTCACAGCCAGCACAGGGTCCCGCCTGGACTTCAACTCCTCGCCGCCCCCTCTCCCCGGACGGTCCGTCAGTGCTTGTACCAAGATTCAAGGTCTTCGTCCGGAGCCTGCATCAGGGGGGAGAGCCGCTGCCGGGGCTCTCCGTCGCACTCGATCTCGAAGACCGTGGCCAGATGATCGGGAGCTTCCATCGGGAGCCCTTTCAGGATGAGCCGCCCGGNTGTCTGCTCGAACTCCACAGCGGGCCCTCCCGGATACCGTACCGAAAGGACCTTCGTCTCGAATCCGCCGATGACCAGCGTGCTGCCCGGCCACCGGTTGCAGTGGAAATAGGCCGTGTTGCCGCGGCGGGTGAAATCGCCCGTCGCCTGCCAGTCCTGCACCATCGGCTCGCTGGCGTCGTAGATGGCCGGCCCGTTCTTCTCCAGCCAGCGCCCCACCTGGCCGAACACTTCCCGGTAGACCGGCGGGATGCTTCCGTCCGGCGCNGGCCCGATGTTCAGCAACAGGTTGCCGCCGTGCGATGCCACCTGGCGCAGCATCCGCACCACCTGCCAGGCGGTCTTGTAGTTGCGGTCTATCGGCGTGTAGCCCCAGCTGTCGTTCAGCGTCATGCAGGACTCCCACGCACGGCCGCCTTTCGCCGGGGTGATGTGCTGCTCCGGCGTCTCGAAATCCTCAGGGATNCGGGAGCGGTTGTTGATGAGGATGTCCGGCTGCAGGGAGCGCACCATGGCGTTCATCCGCTCCGATTCCCAGCCCTGNGCCGTCAGGGGGTAAGGGCAGTCGTACCAGAGGATGTCGATCTTTCCGTAGTTGGAGCAGAGCTCCCGCACCAGCGCGTGGGTGTACTCCACGAAGCGCTTTCGCGCTTCCTCGTCATACAGGCATTCACGCCCGTCGGGATGGTGCCAGTCGTTCAGGCTGTAGTAAAGGCCCACCCGGAGTCCCGCCTCGCGCGCGGCCTCGACGAACTCCGCCACCAGGTCCCGCCCGGGGCCGCGCCTCACGGAGTTGTAGTCCGTCAGCTCGCTGTCCCACAGACAGTACCCCTCGTGGTGCTTGGCGGTCATCACGATGTAGCGCATCCCGGTCTCCACCGCCAGCTGAGCCCACATCGTGGCGGGGCGGGGGAGCGGCCGGAAGGCGTCCGCCAGCCGCTCGTACTCCTCGACGGGGATGCGCTCGCGGTTCATGGCCCATTCGTGCCGCCCGATCAGGGAATACAGCCCCCAGTGCACGAACATTCCGAATCGCGCGGCGCGGAACCATTCCAGCCGTCTCTGTCTGTCCTGTTCTGCGGCGGTCATCGCTGCGGGCGAATCCTTTTGCTGGAAGGGGCCGCCCGGCGAGCGGCCCCCGGTCATCGTCACCAGTTCGGCAGCCTGAGCTCTGCCGGAAGCATCGGGGCGAACGGTCTGTGCGGCTCCGTCTGATACCAGTAAGCCACGCTGCACCAGTCGTCGCTGCGGTCGTTGGCGTGGCCGTGCTCGATGGACACCCGGATGTTCTTCCGGAACGGGATGGGGTCCAGGATATGGTAGCGGTACACGCACACCTTGCCCCAGTCGTTGAAGTTATCGTCGAACTCGCACCAGCTCATACCGTTGTAGAGATAGGCGTTCTTCTGCATCCCCCAGGCCTGGCACAGGTAGTCCTCGCTTCCGGTGCCGTGCATATCCGGCGGCCAGATGCGCTCGCCGTCGCGGTCCACGAAGATCATATCGTCGCCTTCTCCCCACCATCCCCGGGCCTGATGGTCAATGGACAGGTTCACGCCCACGTAATGGCCGCGGCCCTCGGCCTCCAGGATCAGGTAGTTGCCTTCGTCGCTCAGGTTCACTCCCTCGGGCCCGCGCTCCCGCTGCTGCCAGCTCGGCGATCCCCAGAAGCTGCCCTCGCCCGTCCAGCCGTCGCACGGGTTCTCCCTCCGCCAGCTCGCGTGGAAATAGACGATGTCGTCCGGCAGCGAGGCGTGCTTCTGATAGTCGATGTAGAAGTAGAACGACCGCACCGGTTCCGACTGCTCGTTGACGATCTCGATGCGGGCGCTCTTGCGGAACGGCATCTGGAACCAGCAGTTCATCGCGCATCCGCCGCCGATCTGTCCCCGCTGATGGCAGCTGGTGTTGAACGGCGAGCACTGGTAGCTGTAGGTGCGGGCGTGGCCCAGCCCGAAGAAATCCCCCACCGGCGTCTCCACGGACGGGTGTTCCTCGCCGTCCCAGAACATCCGGAGCAGCAGCTTGCGGAGGTACATATTGTCCGGGGAGTTGATGGTGAACCAGATGTGGCTGATCACGCCCGGACCCTTCAGGTCCGCCAGCACCCGGGTCTCGCCGGGCTCGATGCGCCAGGCGTCCGCGTTGCGGCCCGTCCGGTCCCAGCTGCTCTCCCGCGCCGGGATGAAGTCCTTGGCGAACATCAGGCCGCCGAGCGGCCCAGCAGGCACAATGCTCATCTCTTCACTCCAGTCCTTTCCTTTCGCGAAGTCCGATCCGCCTTCCGGAGCAGCATCGGCGCCCCCGGAGGCGTCAGCCGTTGATCTCTCTCCACTGGCGATGCGCCGTCCCCAGCAGGAACGCCAGCATCTCCCCGCGCAGCCGCTCCTCCGTCCGGACGTAAGCCGGATGGCCGGCCAGGTTCAGGGATTCCGCCGCGTCTTCCTGAAGGTCGAACAGCTTCAGAGTGCGCCCGTGGCTGTCGCAGACCAGTTTGAAGCGGCCGTCGAAGGCCATGGTCCTTTCCCCAACTTCGCTGAACACCGCCCTTCTGCCTTCCCATCCTTGCGGGTCCGATGCGAGCGAGCGGCCGAACACATTGGGAAGGTCCCGTCCACACCCGGCGGCGTCCAGGATCGTCGCGGTCAGGTCCAGAAGCGAGGTCAGCCCGGAGAACACCGGCGGGCAGGCGCCTCCCGGCGGCCGGATGATCGCGGGCACTCGGACGCTTCCTTCGTAGAACACGCTCTTCGAGCAGCGTCCCTTGTCGCCGGCCATCTCTCCGTGATCGCTCCAGAAGATGATCCATGTGCCGGTTCCGCGCCGGGCCGTCCAGGCCTCCAGCACCCGGCCCATCAGGGAGTCCACGTGCTCCACGCGGGCGCTGTACAGGCTGCGCACGCGCAGCCACTGGTCTGCGGAGATGTCCGGGTTGAGGCTCATCATCTCCTGGTGGTGTTCCAGCGCCGCGCCGCCGAGCCAAACCGGCGCCGGATCGCGGGGCAGAGGCGCGGGCATGGAGCCGGGATCGTAGCGGTCGAAGCGCTGCGGAGGGTCCCACGGGCTGTGCGGGCCGCCAAAACCCACGAAGAGGTACAGCGGGCGCCCGGTGTCCGACCGCTGGATGAAGTCTGCCGCCAGCTGCGCGATGAAAACATCCGGATGCTTGCCGTCCGGCAGCGGGGAGGGCCAGAGAGCCCGGTTCATTCCCACCTCCGCGCGCCTCCGGTAATCCTCGAGAAACAGCTCGTAGATTCCCTGCTCCTTCATCCAGTCNGTCAGGAGGGACGTGGTGGTCTGCGTCGAGAGGGGCCCCGTGCATTCCAGGATGTCGTCCCATCCCAGCGCCCGCATGAACGGCTCCTCCTCCCGGAGATCNCTGCCTCTACCATGCGGGTAAAGGTGGCTCTTCCCGACGTGGCAGGTGCGGTAGCCCGCCTCCCTGAGACCGTGCAGAAAGCTGTCCCGCGGGTCCGGGATGCGCCCCGCGTTTTCCCACATTCCGTGGCTGTGGGGATACATCCCCGTGATGAACGAAGCGCGCGCGGGCATGCACAGAGGCGACGGCGTATAGCAGCGCGAGAGCGCCATCCCCTGCGCGGCGAGGGAATCGATTACGGGCGTGCGCACGTGGGTTGCTCCCGGCGCGCCCACCCAGTCCGCGCGGTGCTGATCGGTCATGAGCACCAGAATGTCAGGGGGCATTCCGATCCTCCCCCCTGCGGCGCAGGCGTTCTCTCAGGACTGCCGTCTCCATCGGCGTGTCGCGCGGGTCCGGCCCCTCGGGCCAGACCGGCGTCAGCCGGGCCCGCACTCCGGCCCCCAGCATCCGGCGGCACATCTCCAGCGTCAGGCGCTCCCGGACCTCTTCTAGCGCCCGGTCCTCGAAACGGTTCTCGAGCTCGCGGGGATCGGCCTCGAGGTCGTAGAGCTCGGGGTGTCGTCGTAATAGACACTCAGCTTGTATCTGCCGTCGGTGATCATCGCACCGGGACCGAAGCTGTGGGGCGGGAAGGGAGCCTTCTGCGGCTCCGGCCAGGGCTCCGGCCAGGTGGGAGCTTTGATCCCGGCCTCCACCAGCGCTGTGGGCCGCCCATCGGCAGCGTCCAGCCTCCGGGAGACCAACCGTTCGTGGAGGCTTTCGCCGGTGAACGCCGCAGGCACGGGAGCCCTGCAGGCCTCCAGCAGCGTCGGAGCCAGGTCCACCTCCTCCACCAGGCCGCGGAACCGCCCGCGATAAAGCCCTTCGGGGTGACGAAGGATCACGGGGATGCGCGTCAGGCAATCATAGAAGACGGGGATCTTGTGAAAGCATCCGTGGTCGCCGAGAAGCTCCCCGTGGTCCGCTAAGAAGACGGCCAGCGTGGAGCCCTCCTGCCCCGAGGCGGCCAGGGCGTCCAGGATCTGCCCGGCCAGATGGTCGACCCAGCGCACCTGTCCCATGTACGCCGCGATGGCGCGCCGGACCTCATCCCCGGAGGCCTCCTGCGCGCGGCTGGAGATGCGCCAGTTGCGCACGCGGCGCGGCTCGCCGCGGGCGGGGGTCCGGTATCCTTCCGGCAGCGCGATCTGCCCGGGGTCGAACAGGGAGAAGAACGGCTCCGGGCAGGTGAACGCCGGGTGGGGGCTCTGCCAGTTCACCCAGCAGAGCCACGGCCGCCCCGCCTCCTGCCGGCCGATGAACCCGGACGCCTCCCGCGTGATGCGCGCGTCGGAGGCGAAGGCGCTGTCCGGATCCATCGGGAACGCGTCGAACGACCGCCGGTACAGGGGATGGGCGTCGTAGTTGCCCTGGCAGACCTCGTCCAGCTCGTCCCAGATCTCCGGCAGCTGATCCTGCTCGAAGCAGTGGTTCTTGCCGAACATGCCCGTCCGGTAGCCGGCCTCCTTCAGGCTGCGCACGAGGTTCGGGACGCCGAAGTCCACGGTCGAGCCGTAGTTCCGGTGGTTGTGCTCGGAGAGACGCGTGGAGGTGACGAAGCTGATTCGGCTGGGGCCGCACAGAGGCGCGGCGCAGTACGCGCGCTCCAGCANAGCGCCCTCCGCCGCAAGNGCGTCCAGCCGGGCCGTGCCGATGCGCGGATGCCCGTAGCAGCCCAGATAGTCGGCCCGGAGCTGGTCCGGGCACAGGATCAGAAGGTTCAGGGGTCGCTCGCCGACGGCCATGGTCTTGCTCGCATCAGTCTTCGTCTCCCGCCAGGCCGCCTCCTTCGCCGAAGGTCAAAAGGTGGGATAATATGATGACCGGGCGGCGCGCGAGCGGCCCTGCGGTGCAGGATAACGGCGGGCCGCCCGCGCATTTCTGAAAGAGAAGACAGGAGAGCAGTGCAGTTGAAGCGCCCGAACTTCCTCATCATCCAGACCGACCAGCACAACCCCGGGATCGCCGGGTATGCCGGAGACCGCCTCGCGCGGACGCAGGCGCTGGACGCTCTNGCGGAGCGATCGACCGTGTTCGATGCCGCATACTGCCAGGCTCCCCTCTGTGTGCCCAGCCGGCTCTCGATGCTGACCGGCCGCTACGTCGGAGCCCTCAAAGCGTGGAACAACAGCTGCGAGCTCGGGGAGGAGCATCTCACCTTTTCCGGGCATCTCGGCAGGCACGGCTATACGACGGCGCTGGTCGGGAAGATGCACCTCGCCGGGCCGCGGTGGATGGGCGGGTTCCAGCACCGGCCTTACGGTGACCTGTGCGTGGACCGTTTCTGTTTCCATCAGCCCGACCCCGTGGACACCTGGGACGGGCGCTGGTGCAGCCATTCTGTGGGGCGCTTCCCGTGGGCGGGCGAGACGGAGATCCCCGAGAGCCTCCTCGCGGACGCCAACGTCACGCGCGAGTCGCTGGCGTTCCTTCTGGAGCACGCGGACCGGGAGCCGGAGCGCCCGTGGCTGCTGGTGGCGGGATACAGCCGCCCTCATTTCCCGCTGACCGCTCCCGGGCGCTACTTCCGCAGGGCGGCCCGCCAGGTGACCTCGCTTCCTCCGAAACCACCCGGCTATCCGGACACCCTGCATCCGCACGACCGCTACATCGTGGAGGATTTCCGCCTGCTGGAGTTCCCGGAGGAAGACCAGGTCCGGGCGCTGGCGGCCTACTACGCCTGCGTGGAGTACGTGGACGATTGCATCGCGGAGCTCCTGGACGGCCTGCGGAAGGCCGGGCTGCTGGACGGGACTTACGTCATCTACCTGAGCGACCACGGCGACATGTGCGCGCAGAAGGGACTCTGGTGCAAACGCACCTACTACGATGCCTCCGCCCGCGTCCCCCTGATGATCTCCGGGCCGGACATTGCCTCCGGCGTGCGCGTCGCGCGCCCGGTCGAGCTGACGGACCTGTTCCCGACCCTGTGCGAGCTCGGGGGCGCTCCGGTCCCTGAGGGTCTGGACGGACTGAGCCTGGCGCCGCTGCTGGGAGGGGACGCGTCCGGCTACCGCCGCCGCTACGCCCGCTCCGAGTTGCTCACCCCTCTGAAGCAGACGGCATTCCGGATGGCCCGGGACGGGCGCTGGAAGTATGTGGAGTTCCCGGAGGCGCCGCCGCGGCTGTTCGACATGGTGAACGACCCGGAGGAGGCCACGGACCTTCTGGCGTCCGGTCCGGCGCCCGGAGACTGTCCTCTGGAAGACCTGCGGGAGGCAGCGCGTCTGGGCGTCAGCTGGGACGGCATCGCCCGGATGCAGGAGCGCGACCTGGCGACCCGCCCTCCGCGCGCCCGGCATCCCGGCAGGGGGCCCGTCCAGTATTTCCTCCGCGGCGCGCGTGTGGACGGGGATGCGTTCCTGTATCCCGGGCTGACGCAAGCCGGGGACCGGGACCAGGGCCGGGGCCCCGGCGTCCCTCCCGATGTCAGAACGGCCGGCCGGGATCGCAGCCGGCAAGAAAACCGTCCGTGAGCCGTTTGGCCAGCAGATAGGTCTTTCTGTCCGGGTAGAACAGCAGCCGCTCCCGCTCCGTTTCCACCAGGCTGCAGTAGGAGGCCACCTGGGTGCGGTCCGTTCCCGGAGCGGGCACCCACCCCGTGTCCGCGAAGACCTTCGGAGGGCCAAACCGCACAGGGTGCTCCCTTTCGCCGGGTATGAAGCGTCCCACGGTGATCCAGGCGGGATTGCGCACGTTGACGGCATCCGTGGGCCCGCGGCCACCGTGACCGCTTCCGTCGTTGTTGAAGAACACCAGCAGATACCGCCCGTCGCGCAGCCGGTAGAGCGGGGCGGGCGCGAGGGGGTTCTNCAGCGGTTCTCCCTCCGGGGAGAATCTCAGGGGGCGGGGGTCCTCCCAGCTCCTTCCGCCATCCTCCGAAAGGGAGAAGTACAGCATCCCCCGCAGGGTCCTCATCACGCAGATCAACCTGCCGTCGGGCAGCGGCTGGACTGAGGGCTCCTGCGCCACGCTCACCCCCGGGCGCTCCGGGCTATCCACCCGGAGACCGAAAGGCCGGGCGGGCCAGGTGGTCACCAGGAGCTTTGCCGGATCGGGCTGTGTGAGGATGTTCTCGAATCGCAGAAAGCAGCACTCGGACATCCGGCGCAGCATGTCCGGGCAGGGGTCTACGGCGTTGCTGGCCCACCGGGTGAATCCGGCGATGACGCTTCCGTCCGGCAGAGGGGTGGGGTTCTGGTAGACGATCCACACGGGCGGGACGGCGGGGTCAGGGTGGCTGATGGCGTCAGGGGCGATCGGGTAATCGAACGCGTCGCGGCTCCAGGAGGCGCCGTCGTCGTCCGAGAACCGCCCCCGGAGCACGCCAGTATCGGCCGCCCGCCCGTCATCCACTCCGACGTTTTTGGTGTAGAAGCACCAGATGCGCGACCCTCCCCCGGGCAGCACGCCGGGACAGGCGATCAGGAACTGCCAGCTCGCCATCCCCGTCCCGGGCGGGTCGTCCGGGCCCGCACCGTCCAGGACCTCCGGCGGCGGCCACGTGGCGCCCCGGTCCGTGGATCGGCTGAAAAGCACGCGCTGGTCGTCTGCCCCCTCGAGACTGGCGGAAGTCCAGGTGGCCAGCAGGGCGCCGCCGGGCGTGGCGATGGCGTTGAGGTGCTGGTTCTGCCCGTCCGGGCCCCGGGGATCGTCCGGGGCGTGGATGACCAGGTCCGGGCCGGTTCTGAAGCGCTCGTCTGCGGATGTCATGCTGGCTCCCCTTTGCTGTAGTATTATCCTATGATTTCCTCTTCCCTCCCCGCGGCAGGGAAAGGCCGGGCGCAAGCCGTTGCGGTCCACCGCCGAACCGTCAGCGGGCATGGAACCGATCGGAAAAGAGGAGGAGACGATGGACGGATCCCCCGTGACGCTGCAGTATCTGCGGAAGCTGCAGGAGCTGATGGAATGGATCGCCGGCAGTCAGCTGGAGGCGATCGAGCGCGCTGCCTCGATCATCGCGGAGGCGGCGAAGCAGGATCGCCTGGTGCACATCATCGGCACCGGTGTGCACTCCCGGCTGGCCACTTAGGACGGCTTCTTCCGCGCCGGCGGGCTGGCCAACGTCAACCCCATCCTCGCCCTTCCGATGGAAAGCGGCGTCCTGCTGAGCTTCACCCTGCACTCCATCATGTCCACAGCGGTGAAGCGCCTGCTGGGGGAGGGGTTCGACGTGCCGGTCATCCGCAGCATCAACACTCCGGACTTTGGCGTGGCCAACCAGCGGCTCTGGAGGCGGTACGGCGGCCGGGTGAAGCATCTCTGATGGAACCCGGCAGAAAAACCTGCTTGACAGGAGAGAGGAAAGGGCTTACGCTTAATTGTAGTATCATTGGCTGACTGCCGCGGCCTGCGGCCAGAGAGAGGGTGGCGCCTGCCGGGAAGTCAGCCGTGTTACAATGGCCGCATTGGCCTCCCGGTCCGGCGCGAGCGGACGGGGGGAGGCAACTTCAGGCATTTCCAGGCCCCTGAAGGGCCGGTTGTGCATCCAGTGCAGTAAAGGAGGAAAGATGATGAAGCGGTTCGCGCTTCCGTTGGTGGCCGTGATGGCCGCCGCACTTCTGGTCGGCGTTCTGGCTCCCGCCGGCGCCGTTGTGGTGTATCCGGGCGATTTGCAGGGATGGGTCTATGCGTCCCGGCAGGGCACGTCCACGCTCGCGCCCACCGCGCAGTTTGTCAACGGCCCCGGCGCGCCGCCCGCCGGGTCCGGCTCGTTCCAGATGCGCACGGGCTACAGCGACACGGACCCGCTTTCGAAGGTCTATCTCGGCACCAACAACCACAGCGGCGTCCCGCTCGCGAACATCACATCGTTCAAGTATTACACCTTCACGACCAACCGCGACTACCCCAATGGCCAGCCGCCGATGATCGAGCTAATCACGGACAGCGGCACCAGTGCTCAGCAGAGGCGGTTCTGGTTCTACCCCTGGGGGGCGAACGGCAACCAGAACGTCCAGTTGAACGTTTGGCAGGAGTGGGACCTGATGTCCGCCTCCGGCCGCTGGGAGCTGGTCGGCACCAGCAGCACCAACTACTTCGGCAACTGGAGCTGGGTGGTCGGCCGCTATCCCGGGGCTAAGCTCGCGACGCCCTATGTCGGTGACTACCTGGATCCTCTGGTGAACCTTCAGCTGGCCAACCAGACCGGCACCAGCCTGAGTGTCAAGATCGGCGCGGGCAAGGCCCAGGACAGCCGTTACGGGGCCTGGTGGCAGACGTCCAGCAGCATTAACGGCTTCGTGGACCTGCTGGTCATCGGCATCGACGGCGTGGAGTACGTATACGACTTCGAGGTGGTTCCCGAGCCGGCCTCGCTGACCGCGCTCGCCCTCGGGCTCGGCGCGTTCGGCGGGCTGGTGCGGCGCCACCGGAAGTAACACGGACTATCCAGCGCGGGGCGTCCGGACAAGCGCTGCCGCGCCCCGCGCGAAGGACCGGCGGCCGCGCCGGGAGACGAGCCCGGCCGGCCGCACAGAGCTTGCAGCGCCGCCCTGCCGCCGGCGGGTAGCGGCCGCTTCTGGACAGGAGGATCAGATGACCATGAGACGTGCCTTCGTCGAATGCCTTGCCGCCGGGGCGATTGCGGTCTTTGCGGCCGGCGCCGCCAGCGCGGACACCATCGTCGTCACTCCCGCTAACATGGAGGCTCAGGGCTGGAAGCTGGCCATCCAGCAGGGCGTGAAGGGGGGATGGGACACTCCCGCCGAGCCCGCCCAGATGCCCGTCGCCGAGTTCGTGACCGGCCCCGGCCTTCCCCCGGCGGGCGATGGCTCCTTCAAGATGCAGGTGTTCTACAGCGACAACAATCCGCTGTCGAAGATCTATCTCGGAACCAACAGTTTCAGCGGGGTCGAGCTGAAGCGGATCACCCGCTTCGAATACTGGACCTACATCCATTACCGGGACTACGACCGCGGGCGCCCGCCGATGATCGAGATCATCACCGACAGCGGCAGTCCCTCGGCACAGCAGCGCCGTTTCTGGTTCTATCCCGGCGGCTACACCGTGAAGCCGGCGGGCTACAGCGGCAGCGCCACCTGGCCGCTCAATCTGCGGCAGTGGCAGAGGTGGGACCTGATGGATCCGAACGGCTGGTGGGAGATGGTCGGAACGTCGAGCTCGAACTACTACGGAAACTGGGAGTGGCTTCGCAAGCGCTACGATTCCGCCGGTGAAACAATGAAGCTCGCCACGCCGTATGTCGGCGACTATCGCGATCCAATGAACCCCACGACCCTCCAGATCGCCAACCAGACCGGGACCTCCATCGCCATCAAGATCGGCTCCGGCCAGGTTATCGACACCCGCTACGGCCCCTGGTGGTACGACCAGTCGGCCGTGTGGGCCTATGTGGACAGACTGATCATCGGCATTGACGGTGTGGACTACGAATACGATTTCGAGAGCACGCCGCTTCCAGTGGTGACCATCAACAACAGGGCGGCCCGCGACCCCATCATGGCGCAGGCCCGGAACAATTTCCGCTTCGCCGTCTTCGGCAAAGTGAATTTTAACGAGTTCTTCACGGGCGATCAGTTCACTGTGGATGACGGATCGGGACGTCCGATACTGGTGAAGGCGACGGGTCACTCCGTGAACCCGTTCGACTATGTGAAGGCCACGGGCGCTCTGAACCCGGCCACCAACCCGCCCACCCTCGAGAGCCGGTGGGATCTGATCGAGACGCTGGCGGGGATCGGCGACTACTGAGAAGCCTCGCCGCCTTGTTCGACAAACCGGTCAGGGCTGCGGCCGGGCGGGCGAATGAGATTTGCTGTTTTCCGGCATAATAGAGGGCGGGGAACAACGAAACTTCCAGAAATCCGCCCGGCCGGCCCGGAGCCGGACAGGACGCTGGAGGAGGCCGCTCACCTTCCGGCGGACAGTCTTGCCGTCCCGGAGCCCCGGTCCGGGAATCGATCTGCCAGCACTTATGGCACATCCGGCCGCTGACAGGATAAGATACAGGTGGAAGGATAATAGTATCAATGAAGCAGATCGAGCCTGTGAGACGGGTGAATCTCACCACCCGGGTGATGGAGAGCATCAAGGACTACATCTCCTCCAACAACCTCGGACCGGGTGATCGCCTTCCGTCGGAGAAGGTCCTGACCTCCAGCCTGAACGTCAGCCGCAACATCCTGCGGGAGGCTCTGAAGTCGCTCGAGGCTGTCGGGCTGATCGAGATCAAGGTCGGGGACGGGATGTACGTCTCGTCGCTCGATTACTCCTCCATGGTGGACCACATCTCTTTTGCAATCCTCCGCAACGATCCTGCCCTGGATCATTTCATCCAGGCGCGCCTGATCATCGAGGTGGGGCTGATGGATCTGGTGGTGCGGAACCTGGACGAGGTCAGTCTGCTGCAGCTGGAGGAGTGCAACCGGCGCATCAGCGAGGCGGGCACGCTGGAGGAGTTCTCCGAGCTGGACCTGGATTTCCACCGGCAGCTTCTGGAGATCGCTGACAACCCCATCCTGAGCGAGTTCGGCGCCTTCCTGGGCCGCTTCTTCCAGCGGGCGCAGAGGCTGGTAGGGATGGATGCCCGCGACCGGACGGCGGCTGGACACCGCGAGCTGCTTGCCGCACTGCGCGCCCGCGACGTCGAGGCTGCCAAGGACGTGATGCGCCGGCACATCCACACCTGGGATGCGGAGCTGGAGAAAAACGGCGGGCATCCGGCAGAGGGGAACGGGAGTTCTGCGCGCTAGGCCGCGCCTGTTGGCGCGTGAAGCTGTTTGAGCGATCAAGCGCCGGAGGGGCCGGCACCTGACGCCCGGCGAGGGCGCGTGCACTGCCGGATCCGGCGGGGGAGGTAACCGAGACGTCCAGGCATATGAGACCGAGCCGCGTGCTGACGAAGCTGCGCGCGGGAGAAGTCGCCAGCTGCTTCAAGTTGAACTCCAGTTGCGCCCGCCTGGCGGAACTGGTGGGAGTGTTCGGGTTCGACTGCATCTGGAGCGACCTGGAGCACACCGCCAACGACTGGGATATCGTCGAGAAGCAGATCTGGGCGGCCAAGACCCAGAACACCGACGTCCTCGTGCGGGTGACCCGCGGGGCGTACAGCGATTACATCCGGCCTCTGGAGCTGGATGCGGCCGGCATCATGGTTCCCCATATCCGCAGCGTGGAGGACGCCCGGGAAGTTGTCCGCATGACCCGCTTCCAGCCTCTGGGCCGCCGCCCCCTGGACGGCGGCAACGCGGATGGCATCTACTGCAACGTCGATCTGGCGGACTACATCCGCGAGTCCAACGAGCAGCGCTTTGTCGCCGTGCAGATCGAGGATCCCGAACCGCTGGCGGATCTGGATGCCATCGCCTCGCTGGAGGGCATCGACATCCTGTTCTTCGGGCCTGCCGACTTCAGCCACAGCCTCGGCGTGCCGGGGGACTTCGAACATCCCCGGGTGGTGGAGGCGCGGCGCCGCGTGGCACAGGTGGCCCGGAAGCACGGCAAGTTCGCGGGCACCGTCGCGAACCCGGACAACCTGGAGCAGCTGCTGGACCTCGGCTACACCTTCCTGAACATCGGGGCGGACGTCACGGGGCTCAACAGTTACTGCCGGAGTCTGATGGAGGAGTTCCAGAAAGGGGTTTCCGGCGCGGCTCTCTCGAATCTTCTCCTGTAGGCTGCGAACAGGCGGAAGCGGAGGTTCCCGCGAAGCCGGCTGCGGGAAAGGAGGCCGGGCGTTGAGCGCGCGCATTCTGATCGTCGGGGCGGGTAGCATCGGACTGAAGCAGGTCCGGGCGTTCTCCTCCGCCGACCCGCAAACATCCATCGCCGTCATAGATGCCGACGAACGGCGTCTGGCTCTGGCCCGGGAGCACGGGGCGCAGACGCCGGGCACTGCGTGGGACGAGACGGACCTCAGCCGCTACGACGGAGTCGTCATCTGTGTGCCCTCCCATCTGCACGTCCCCTTCCTGATGCGCTGCCTGCGGGAAGGAGTGCCCGTCCTCTGTGAAAAGCCTCTCGCCGCCAGCTGGGACGGCGTCCCGGAGCTGCTGGAGGAAGCGCACAGGCGTCCCGGAGCGGTCGCGGGCATCGCCTACGTGCGCCGGTATCATCCCGCTCATGAATACGCCCACGACCTGGTGCGTTCCGGGCAGATCGGGCCGGTCCTGAGCGTGCGGGTCGCGGCCGGTCAGCCGTTTGCGGCCTACCGGCCGGACTACCGCGACATCTACTATGCCTCCCGGGAAAAGGGCGGGGGCTGCACCCTGGATTTCGCCAGCCATTTTCTGGACCTGATTCAGTGGTACGCGGGGCCGGTCCGCTCGATGCGCGGGTTCGCCCGGCATCTTGCGCTTGCCGGGGTGGACGTGGACGACACCGTCGCCGCC
>JGI24185J35167_1000092_pt1 | contig 36680 bp, 22 predicted proteins | sample YNPBryunderm2012_FD_35167 | JGI IMG/M metagenome (IMG submission 35167) | reverse complement strand
CGCCGCTGGAAGCTGGAGTTCAGCGTGCGCGAAGAAGGGGAACCCGACTCGGACGGCTAACCGCAATTTTCGCCATTGGGAACATTTTAGTGTGACTGTATCCCCCAGCCCTACCTCTGTAAACTTGTATAACTTATAGGGGGTAAAAATCGGCTCGCCCCCCACCCATTGGGTAATGACTTCCGGGGATCCAGTCCCCTAAGAGGCTGTCCGGAAATTGTCTCCCGGAGGTCATCGGCCGATCCTTCCCCTCCATCCCCACTTACCAAAAGTCCCGTTTTGGTGCGGTTTTTCGGAAGGATGCAGGTAGAAAGAGGACCTTTTCTCCTGGCTAAAACGGATTCTCCCGGCTAAAACGGAATTTCGGGACCGCCTCTTAGCATTGGCTGAGTGAATATCTGCCCTGTTGGTGGCCGGATGCGGGACGTTATAATCCTGTTTTTATTGCTCCCCGGGGAGGCCCGGCCCAAGTGTTTCGGAAACCAAAGTGTGATGAAAAGATATTCTCTTCTCCCTTGGCCGCCTTATTCCCCGGACAATGTTCTTTGCAAGGAGCGTAGGGGTGATTGTTTTCTGATGGGTAGGTATCTCTTGGGATNTCTTTTCGTTGCGGGAAGAGCTGGGCAAAATAAAAGGCAGCGGTTTGCCTTTGCCGGGGCGGATGTTTTGCCAGAGGCTCTTTTACCAAGGAGATTTTCCATGGGTTCATGTAGTGAACATTTGGAGAAAAAGATGGGGCGAAGGGAATGGCTGGGCCGGTCGGCGGCGGGGGTTTTGCTAGGAGGGTTACCCACATGGATTCCCGCTTCGGCCCTAGGGTTGGCCCAGCGAGCTTCTCCTGCCAATCGGATTGTCCTGGGCTGCATCGGCATGGGTATCCAGGGCTTGCACAATATGCGCACGTTCCGGGGCAATCCGGACGTGCAGGTGGTGGCTGTCTGTGATGTCCACCAGACGCAGCGCGAGCGGGCCAAGCAGGCGATCGATGAATTCTACGGCAACACAGACTGCGCCGCCTACAAGGATTTCCGGGAGCTGCTGGAACGAAAGGACATCGACGCCGTTCAGATCACCACCCCCGACCATTGGCATCCGATCATTGCCGTGGAGGCGGCTCGGCGGAAAAAGCATATCTATTGTGAAAAGCCGATCGGCTGGAGTTTTCGGGCAGCGCAGGTGGTCCGAAAAGTCGTCCAAGAGACCGGTGTGGTGTTCCAGTTTGGCACTCAGCAACGGTCGGATCGGAAGTTTCGGTTTGCCTGCGAACTGGTCCGGAGCGGGAAGATTGGCCAGTTGAAGACGATCCTGGTTGGCGTGCCGCCCAGTTGGACCTGTCCGAAGCAGCCGACCGAGCCGGTGCCGAAGGAACTGGACTACGATCTGTGGCTTGGTCCGGCCCCTTGGGCGCCGTATTGCTACCAGCGGTGCCGACCTTGGACGGAAAAAGAAGGTTGGAGCATTTGGTACAGTATTCTGGACTATTGTATGGGCATGATCGGAAATTGGGGCGTGCATCATTTGGACATCGCCCAATGGGGCAACGGTACGGAACTGAGCGGCCCGGTAGAAGTCCAGGGAAAGGGCGTTTTCCCTAAAGATATGTTAACCAATGCGGCTACCAGTTGGCAGGTGGAAAACCGCTATGCCAACGGCGTGGTTCTGGTCCACATGGACGATCACACGGCCCAAAAGCATCCCCAGCAGGTGGCCGGGTATGGGCATGGTGTTCTGTTCATCGGCACCGAAGGCTGGATCCACGTGGATCGCCAAAAATTGGATGCCCAGCCAAAATCTCTGCTCCAGGTGAAACTCGGACCCAACGATGTTCATCTGTTGGAAAGCCGAAACCACCACGGCAATTTCCTGGACGCCATCAAGGCGCAAGCAAAACCTGTAGCGCCGATTGATGTGGCGGTGCGATCGGACGCCCTTTGCTGGTTGCAACAGATTGCTATTTTGGTGGAGCGGCCCTTGCGATACGATCCGGTAGCCGAGGCATTTGTCAACGATGCGGAGGCCAACCGCCTGCTGGACCGGCCCATGCGGCCGCCGTGGAAATTGGAGGCTTGTTGACCTTCGCAAATCTTGGTCACAGACAAAATCCCTGGTTTTTAGCCACCTAGTATGTCTCTTGGTTTTGTGGAGATTAATAATGCGGCGGCCTCTCAGGGAAGCAAATATTCATCGGCAGGCGGTTTCTCTTTCGAGGTCCCTGTAGAAAGGAAGACTTTCCATGAAAGCTTCGATCTGTGGTGTTCGAGCGGGGTTGGCGATGGGGGTAATCGTCGCACTTTGGACGGCCGGTCAGGAGGCGGCTCTTGGGGGCCAGCTTTGGGTGGGGGCGGCCACCGCGGATATTACGCCCGATAAGCCGGTCGCTCTCCAGGGCCAGTTCCATCTGCGGATTTCCCAGGGCGTAGAGACTCCGCTTCGGGCCTCGGTGCTGGCGCTGGAACCCCGGCAAGCCGACCGGGTCGAAGACCAGGCCCTTTTCATCTCCCTGGATCTGACAGGGATTACCGCAGAGCTGCAACAGAAACTCCGGGACCGGCTCCGCCAGGAGATGCCCGATTTCGATGTGCGGAAGCTGATTCTCACGGCCACCCATACCCACACCGCACCGGTCTTGGACTCCTCCTGGTATGAGATTCCCAAGCAGGGGGTAATGCAACCGGCCGAGTACGTGGAGTTTTTGGTCCAACGGCTTACGGAGGCGGCCGGGCGGGCCTGGAAAAGCCGACAGCCGGGCGGCGTCAGTTGGGGCCTGGGCTATGCGGTGGTTGGTCATAATCGGCGGGCCGTCTATGCGAACGGATCGGCCATCATGTACGGGCCCACCAATCGGCCCGACTTCCAAAACTTCGAAAGCGGCGAAGACCACGGCCTGGAAATGCTCTTCTTCTGGGACGGGCAAAAACGCCCCGTGGCCGTGGCCATCAATGTCGCCTGCCCCTCACAGGAAGTGGAAGGCCGATCCACGATCCACGCCGACTTCTGGCACGATGTGCGGGAACAGTTGGACGCACGGTACAAGGGGCTTTGTGTATTGGGTTGGCCGGGAGCGGCAGGGGATCAGTCGCCCCATCTGATGTACCGGAAAGCGGCCGAACAGCGGATGCAGCAACTGCGAGGGCTGTCGGCCACCCAGGAGATCGCCCGCCGGATCGTCCGTGAAGTGCTCGATGTATTGGAACTGACCCGTCAGGACATTCGCACCGAGGTGCCTTTTGTTCATCGGGTGGAGGACCTCGCCCTGCCCAAGCGCAAGGTTACGCCGGAAGAGGCTGCCGCAGCTCAGGCCGAGATCGAAAAAATCCTCAAAAAACCCAAGCCCGAGCCGAGTGATCACGGCCGCCGCGTCTGGCACCAAAAGGTGCTCGATCGTTATCAGACCCAGGAGAAAGAGCCGACGTTGACGATGGAGCTTCACGTGCTTCGGCTGGGCGATGTGGCCCTGGCCACCAATCCGTTTGAGCTGTTCCTGGACTACGGACTACGGATCAAGGGCCGGAGCAAGGCGATGGAGACCTTTGTGCTTCAGTTGACCACGCCCACCTTGGGCTATTTGCCCACGGCAAAGGCGGTGGCCGGGGGCGGCTATAGTGCCGTGGTCCAGAGCAGTCAGGTGGGACCCGACGGCGGCCAAATCCTGGTGGATCGCACAGTCGAACTGATCAACAGCCTTTGGTAACCCCGGGCATCCCATTCTCGGAATACGTTCGCGGAAGGAACCTTGCCTGGAGAGACCTGCTTGTCAGGTCCGGCTGCCGGCCGCTGCCCTGGCGGGAGAGGCCGGCCGCTGGGTCATTCCCGCGAAAGCAGGAACCCAGGCGCCTTTGAGGGGGAGGAAAGGCGTCCCCCCTCTCCCCTAGCGAGTGCCGGGTCCCCTGTGTCATTCCCGCGCAAGCGGGAACCCAGAAAANCAACTGNATTCCCGCTTTCGCGGGAATGACATACAAGGGGGAGTAAAGAAGGCGGCTGGTTGTTTGCTTCCTCCCTCACCCGGCCTACTGCGCAGGCCACCCTCTCCCGCGGCGGGGAGAGGGGAACATATTGGACTGCTCCTTGCGTGTACTTGCGTAGAAGGGCAAACAAAGGTATTTTCATGTTGCCAAGCATCCCAGCGGACTTGACCGGCAGGTCCCTCCAGAGTATTGTCATGCTGACAAGCATCCCAGCGGACCTGACCGGCAGGTCCCTCCAGAGTATTGTCATGTTGCCAAGCATCCCAGCGGACCTGACCGGCAGGTCCCTCCAGAGTTCGGCTGTCTTATTCCGTTCCCTGGAAAATCCCTGTAGGTCATTTGGGAGGAAGGTTACCATGAGACTGCGACTGGCCGGGGTTGTTTGCACATTGGGATTGATGGCCGTTGGGGCAGCAATCGCTTTCGCTGCTGAGTCGGGGCCGACGTCGGCCCTGGAGGCGGCGCTGGCCAGACCGATCATCGGATCGACCATCCCGCTGGCCGAAGTCCAGCGGTTCTGCGAGGCCCGAGTGCCCCGCATGAAGACCTATCAAACCTTGCAGGAGTGGCAGGCGGAGGCCGAGCGAATCCGTTCCCAGCTATGGGATCAGGTGGTTTTCCGCGGTAAAGCGGCCCAGTGGCGAAAGGCGCCTTTGCGGGTGGAATGGCTCGGCCAGATCGAAGGCGGTCCCGGCTACCGGATCAAAAAGCTCCGCTACGAGGCCCTGCCGGGCATGTGGATACCGGCCCTGTTGTATGAGCCGGAAAACTTACAAGGCAAAGTCCCGGCGGTGCTCAACGTCAACGGCCATGTGGGTGCGGTCGGCAAAGCCTATGTGCCCAAACAAATCCGCTGCATCAACCAGGCCAAGCGAGGCATGTTGGCGCTGAATGTGGAATGGCTGGGCATGGGACAATTGAGCGGGCCTGGGTTTGCGCATGCCCGGATGAACCAACTGGACCTGTGCGGCACGAGCGGCCTGGCCCCGTTCTATCTGGCCATGAGCCGGGCGCTGGACGTGCTTTTAAGCCTGGAACATACGGATCCGGATCGGGTAGCGGTCACGGGGCTATCGGGCGGCGGTTGGCAGACAATATACATAAGTTCCCTAGACACCCGGGTCAAACTGTCCAACCCGGTGGCTGGCTACTCCAGCTTCCTCACCCGCATCTACCACCTGAAAGACCTGGGCGATTCGGAGCAGACGCCCTCCGACATGGCCACCGTGGCCGACTACACCCATCTGAGCGCTCTAGTGGCCCCTAGACCGCTGCTGCTGACCTACAACGCCAAAGACGACTGCTGTTTCGAGGCCGGCTATGCCTTGGGGCCGCTGGTGGAGTCGGCCAAGCCGATCTATGAGCTTTTCGGCAAACCGGACCGCCTGCGAAGCCACGTCAACCACGATCCCGGCACGCATAACTACGAATTGGACAACCGCCAGGCGTTTTACCGGATACTGGGCGATTTCTTCTATGCGGGCCAGAGCGGCTTCGACCCCAAAGAAATCCCCTCCGACAAGGAAGTGAAAACGCCGGAGCAACTCCAGGTGGAACTGCCGCCGAAGAATGAAGATTTTAACACGTTGGCTCTTGCCTTGGCCAAGGACCTGCCTCGGCAGCCGGATTGGCCCAAGGAAAAGGCGGCTGCCGAAGCCTGGCAAAAAAGCCGTCGGGACCTGCTCCGCCGGATCGTGCGCATGAACGATTATCCGGTCCAGGCCATCCAAGACGCCGCCGAAGAAAAAGAAGGCCTGAAAATCACCTACTGGAAACTCCAGATGGGGGCCGATTGGACCGTGCCGGCCGTGGAATTGGTCCAGGGCCAGCCGAAGCAGACGGCCATCCTCGTCTCCGAAAAGGGACGGAAGGCCCTGGCCGACGAGGCATCCGGATGGCTCAAAGCCGGTTATCGTGTGCTGGCCATTGATCCGTTCTATTTTGGCGAATCCAAAATGCCAAGCCATGATTATTTATTTGCGCTCCTGGTGGCCTGTGTGGGCCAGCGGCCGATCGGCCTACAGGCCTCGCAGGTAGCGGCGGCGGCCCGATGGGCAAGCCAAACATTCCAGACCGGACCGGTGCATCTAGTGGCTATCGGACCCCGTTCGAGCCTGTTTGCCCTTGTGGCGGCCGCCGTGGAAGAAAAGGCCATCGGCCACCTGGAACTGGCCGACTCCCTGGGAAGCCTCAAAGAAGTGCTCGAAAAAAATTGGTCCGCGGATCACGCGCCGGAGATGTTTTGCTTTGGGCTATTGGAGGAGTTTGACATCCGGCAGTTGTCGGCTCTGGCAGCCCCTCGGCCGGTCCGTTTCCGTCAGCCGAGCAACCGGGTCCAACAGGAGTTAGCCGATCTGGCCGACTGGTATCGGCTGCTGGGCGCAGAGTGGAACCCGATTGGTCCGTAGCCGAGGCGACCCTTTCGGCCCCCCGGAACAGAAAACCCTTCAGGGAACATTTTAGCGGGAAGAAACACTTCGCCTCTCCGCTCGCTGTCGAGAGGACGGGCGAGGCGAAGCCGAGGCCGGGTGAGATACTGTGTTGGGAGTCAAAGGGGGTTTTTTAGGGACAATGGAGTTTCGGGTTGTGCATGGGGAAGCTCCGAAGGAATGAGGGAGCACCGTGTCATTCCTGCGCAAGCAGGAATCCAGAAAAAATAACTGGATTCCCGCTTTCGCGGGAATGACATACAAGGGGGTGATGTGTCATTCCTGCGCAAGCAGGAATCCAGGAAAAATAACTGGATTCCCGCTTTCGCGGGAATGACATACAAGGGGGAGTAAAGAAGGCGGCTGGTTGTTTGCTTCCTCCCTCACCCGGCCTCCTGCGCAGGCCACCCTCTCCCACGGCGGGGAGAGGGGAAACAGGCCCCCTTACCCGGCCTGGTCTTCGGCGTTGCCTCCGGCCTGAGCGGCCTCTCCCAGCCGGACAGAGGCAACATAGTCTCCTCTGCCCATCGTGGGAAAGAGCTAGCGTAAGGGGTTCTGGATTCTCGCTTGCGCGGGCACAGGTCTGGGTTCCCGCCTGCGCGGAATCACACATAGGGTCCGTCTGGCCTGCCAAGGGGAGAGGCCAGGTGGTTCCTTCGGCTAAAGTACTCCAAATGTTGCGGGCTTAGCTTTTCGCATCGGCCAGTAAGGAGGCCACGGTATCTTCCGGCACCGGGGCGGCATGAACATGGGGCACCCCGGTCCGGTTCGAGTTAAGATCACCCATTTTAAGTCCGGCGTTAGATACGGATGCGGATGGGTGTTTTGATTGCGGTCCGGTTTGCTTTCGGAGGCGCAGATGACGGCCGCCCGACCGGTCTTGGTCGAACCGATGACGATCCGGAACGGCGGACGCCAATCGTCGCAGGAAAACAGCCGTCCGCACCGGCTGACGCCCACATGGCTAAACAGGAACCCTTTAACGCCCAGCACTTTGGCCGGCTGGCCCGGGGCCACCGTAAGGAGGTTGCCTTTTTGTTCGGGGCTGTACTCGCCGCTGGCGGATACGGTAAGAAGCATCTGGCCGGTGGTGCCGATCCAGGCTTCATGGCCGGTACAGGGGGTGGTATAATGTTTACCTACCTGGAGCGTGGTCCGTTTGCCGTCCGGTACGGAAAGCACATACAAGGTGGCGCCTTCATCCCCGACGAGGCGTTGGAGTTTGCCATCCGGACTGTAGCGGCCGCCCCGATTGTGCTGGATCATCAGCCGATAGCGTGGCCCGGGATCAAACTGGGGATGGGGATTTAAGATATACGGATCTTCATCGATTACCGCTTCGGTCCCCTTCTGCAAATCGACCAGGAGGATGCCGAAGTTTTTCCATCCCTCCCCCACGACCACCCCGCCGGCATAATACCGCTCGTCGTAGGAGACGGTGCCCAGGGAACGGATCCAGGGTTCGTCTTTTCGGCGATAGACCGGCTGGGGTTGGCCCCGGCCGATATCCACCCGCACCAGCTGCAGTTCGCCGGTGCCGGTCCGCTGGAGATAATAGAAGATCCCTTTGGGCGAGACGGCCAGGCCGCCCAGGCCAGCCGCCACATCCAGCCGCTCCTGCTTCCAGGTGCCCAGTTCCACGGCCACCAGTTCGGTCCCGTTGGCCCGTTCTTTGGGCGAATCGGAACTCCGCCGAGGATTCCGCCGGGCATACACAAAATACCGACTGTCCGAAGAGCAATAGGGAACCTCACAATAGATGTTCGAATTGCCCAGGTCTTCTTTGCTCACCTGGATGGGTTGGGGTTCTGCCCAGGCACGCACCGGCCGAGGCACGCCAAAGCTACCGAGCATGGCTCCGGCGGCCCACCCGGCCAATCGGCCCATCGCCCCACGCCGGGAAATCGCTCTCCCTTTCCCGGCGGCTTTTTCTCGGATAGCCAGTTCGCTCTGAATCAAGGGGCCTTGACCGCCGGCGGCCGAACCGGCAAGTTCCACCTGGCCAGCCGCTCCCGTCTTGCTCACCGGGTCTCCCTTCGGGCTTTGCCAACAATCCTGGCCATACCACATGGGCTTGCTCCTTTCGGAAAAGAGGGGGGAAGTGGTGCAAGCGATATTCATCCAACCGGGTTGTTCGGGGTTTTTTCAGGAGGGGGTTTGGCAGTGTTTTCCGTAGGTTGTTTTGGCAGGGTTGGCCGGAGGGTTTTTGGCAGGGTTGGCCGGAGGGTTTTTTGGCAGAGGTTCCCGGGGGGTTTTTGGCAGGGTTTCCCGGAGGGTTTTGGCAGGGTTTCCCGGAGGGTTTTGGCAGGGTTTTCCGAAACGCAGCGGAAAAGGGTATAATGGGGGTATCTAAGGTGGGAAAACCAAGACTACTCTTTAAGCTACCCGATTCCCCAAGAAAAGAGAACCCCTCCCGGCGGGAGCGAAACAGCGTCCACCGGGTACAGGATCGCTCTGGCAGCCCCGCTCCCGGTAGGTGGAATTATTGAGCTTCGCAAATCGTAGAAGTTCCCTGGTTTTTAGCCACGTCGGTATCCCTTGGTTTTGCCAATCCCCATGGGATCTGGTGGAGAGGATTTTTCGGCTCTGCCCCTCTGGACGGGAAGACGATACTTTTGTACCATGAATCAGATGAACCCCAACGTTCCGTCTCGTTCCGATCATTTGCCGGGTCCACGTAGCCCTCGGGGACGAGGGGCCGCTATCAATCCGCCCAACCGCTTCCAGCGCTTCCACCAGCAGGCCGACTATGAACATCTCTCCTACGACGAAGAAGCGCTTGCCGGGCAGGAGAACCCCCAAACCCAGTATTTCCCCGACCAATCGCAGAGCATCGTTACTAGCAACGACAGCCCGGATATTCCGTATCGTTATACATTGAATCCGTATCGGGGTTGTTCGCACGGGTGTGCTTACTGCTACGCCCGGCCCACGCATGAATACCTGGGACTGAGTGCGGGGCTGGACTTTGAAACCAAGGTGATCTACAAGCCGAGGGCCCCGGCACTGTTTCGGGAGTTTTTGGCGCGTCCGGGCTGGCAAGCCGAGCCGATCTGCCTGTCCGGCGTAACCGACTGTTACCAGCCGGCCGAACGGCGATTCCGACTGACCCGGGGGTGTTTGGAGGTGGCGTTGGAGGCCCGGCAGCCGGTCAGCCTGGTAACCAAAAACGCCTTGATTTTGCGGGATTTGGACCTGCTGGAGGAGTTGGCCCGCCGGCGGCTTGTTCATGTGTCCATTTCGATCACCACGTTGGATGCGGCCCTGGCCCGCCGGATGGAACCCCGAACCAGTCCGCCGGAACTTCGGCTTCAGGCGGTGCGTCGGCTCAGCCAGGCCGGCGTGCCGGTCGGCGTGCTGGTCGCCCCGGTGATCCCGGGACTCACGGATTGGGAAATCCCCCGGATCGTGCGAGCTGCTGCTCAGGCCGGCGCCCAGTGCGCCTGCTGCCAACTGGTTCGGCTTCCGCTGACGGTTAAACCGGTGTTTTTGGATTGGCTCCAGCGGAACTTTCCCCTCCGGCGGCGAAAGATCGAAAACCTCATCCGTTGGACGCACGAAGGTCGGCTCAATTCGCCGGAGTTTTGCGTGCGCTTGAGCGGCAGCGGCCCCATGGCCGAGCAAATCGCCCAGCTTTTCCACACCTTCGCCCACAAGTACGGCCTGGACGGCGGATGCCGACCGCTGGACAGCAGCCAATTCCGTCCGCCCCGGCAACCGGGCGGCCAACTTTGGTTGTTTTGAATTGAGTTGCTCTGAACGTCCAGGCCGAATCTGCTTCCTCCGGTTCCGCCGGAAGGCTATCGCGCGGCAGGCTGCCGGACTGGGAGGGGACCTGATGTTGCTTACCACTCTCCTCCGGTATGATAAGAGAGACTCGTTCCGTCTGAAGGTCTGCTAGCCATTGCAGGAGGGGAAATACCTTCTCCTTGTCTGGAGGAAAAGGCACAGGAGGTGGTCGATGGGCCTGGCGTGGGACAGAATCTACAACGAAGATTGTCTTACCGGCATGAGGAAGATGCCCTCCGAGGTGGTGGATTTGGCTTTTGCCGATCCGCCGTTTAACATCGGGTATGCCTACGACGTGTATCAGGACCGCCAGAGCGACCAGGAGTATTTAAGGTGGTGTCGGCAGTGGCTGGCCGAGATCGTCCGGGTACTGAAACCCCAGGGAACCTTTTGGTTGGCCATTGGGGACGAATATGCGGCGGAGCTGAAGCTGATCATGCAACGGGAGCTGGGCCTGTGGTGCCGAAATTGGGTGGTGTGGTATTATACGTTTGGGATGCATTGTGTACGTAAGTTCAGTCGATCCCACGCCCACCTCTTCTATATGGTCAAGGATAAAGAGCGCTTTGTATTTAACGAGGATGCAATCCGGGTGCCATCGGCTCGGCAGTTGGTCTATGCGGATCGGCGAGCCTGTCCCAAGGGACGAGTGCCCGATGACACCTGGATTCTCCGGCCTCAGGATCTGCCCGAGGGCTTCCGGCCGGAGGAAGATACGTGGTATTTCCCCCGGGTCTGCGGCACGTTCAAAGAGCGGGTGGGTGGACACGGCTGCCAAATGCCCGAACAGCTCCTGGGCCGGATTATCCGCGCCTGCTCCAACCCGGGCGATCTGGTGCTGGATCCGTTTGCGGGCACGGGGACCACCTTGGCGGTGGCCAAAAAGCTCCATCGGCATTTCATCGGCTTTGAGCTGTCGGCCCAATATACCCGGCGGATCGAGGCCCGTTTGGCCACCATCCAGCCGGGCGACCCCCTGGCCGGCGAACCCGATCCGCTCCGGAGCGTGCCTAGCACCCTGGAGGTTCTTCGGCTAGCCAATCGGGCTGCAGACGCCGCCCTGCACCGGCGGAAAGCCAAAAGCACTGGCTGCTCGACAAACCTCCCGTTGCTAGATGCCGAGCAGTCGGACCGGGAGAACCCGTAACCGGCAGGCAGCCACCGGCAGTCCATCGGGAGCCCCCCTCCGCCACGGGAACCGGAAAAAGCGGTAACGGGTAGGCAGCCTTCTTTTGGGCGACTCCTTGACCGCCCATCCCACCAGTGTTTTCCCTTTCGGCATACCGAGAAGTTGGACTCTGGGAGCCGTCTCCACCCGGCAGGACTTTGGGAGTTGTCCGAGGGGCTAAGGATGGTGGTCGATTTTTTGTGCTCTTTTGGCTCGGAGTCGTTGGAAAAGGCCTCGTTTCGTTTCTGAAGAAGGTTGCAGTCCGTAATCCAGCAATTCCAAAGAGCTCCGGCGGACCAGCCGACCGGTTTGGTCGTATTCTTTCGATGCCTGACAGACCACCCCACCGGGCACTTCGGCGGAGATAATGGCCCAACTCTCCACACTGCCTTTGGCCTCTTTGTGGAATGTATGAAGCAGGGCGGTCTGTCGGATTTCGGAAAGGACCTTCCAGGGCAGGCCGAGGGCGACCACCGTGGAAGTGGCCTCGGCCACCATGTTCCCCTGGGCATCGGTGGATCGGGTTTCCCGACGGAGCACATAAGGGGGGATTCGGTCGGAGAAATAGATTTTGCTCAAGGTGCGGCCGGAAGGAGTGGATTCCTCCACCTGATGGATTTGCACGGGGATCTTTCGGCCTTCGATTTCCACATGGGCGTTGCCCACCGATTTGACCTGAACCGGCACGCCGCTGGAAAGCCCAAAATAGTCCTGCCGCACAGTGCGAGGTACCACACTTAACCGTTTATCGACCAATTCGACGACCGCTTCCACCAGCAACGTAACCCCCTGGGCATCCCGGGCGGTAAGGGTGGTGGTGGTTTCGGTGGTGCTCAGGCTGGTGGGCTGACCCTGCTCATCCAGGTTTTCGGTAACCAAGCGGACCGTTTTCCAGGCACCTGGCGAAAAGCTGCCCCAGGGATGACAGAGTGCCCATGGGGATGTTTCGGCCCCCGCTGCAGGCAACACCAGCCCGAACCAGCCCACTACCAAGCCGATCCGAACACCAACCCCCATCGAGCGGTCCTTTCGGGTTGAAATAGGATACGGATATCCGGCCTACTTAGAGCCTATCCCAACCGGGGCCCCTTATCCGATCCTCCCATGGAGGTAGATTGCAGGGGCCAGAAATCCAACCCAGCGTGCACCCGCCTAATTTTGGGATAGGCTCTTACCGTGCCTCCCGGCAGTGGGTCCCGGCGTCTGCCTCCCCTCTGGAGAAGAGGCTGTCCCAAAATAGGTAGCCGAAGGCGGCCCTAAACTCCTTCCAAACCTTTCCAGTTTGCCAAAATACCCGTTTTATATGGGGGGTTTGGGTAGTCCGAGGACGCCCGGTGGAGGTACATTCGGCGAAAAACGCAATTTCGGGATACCCTCTAAGAGGCTGTCCCGAAATTGTCTCCCGGAGGCCATCCGCTGATCCTTCCACTCCCTCCCCAGTTACCAAAAGTTCCGTTTTGGTGCGTTTTTCGGAAGGTTGCAGGTAGGAGGACCTTTTTCCCGGCTAAAACGGAATTGGGACGGCCTCTAAGAGAAACCTCCTGAATGTCGGCCCAACCCACCCGAAGGAGAAACACGCCGACTGCCTCCTACCCAACCCTTGGGCAGGCGGAGGGGTAGGTTTCGCTTATTTTACCCCCCACCAAGGGAATCTTTCAACCCTCGGGATGGCTCGGCAAGGGACTTTCGGGAGTTCTGTACTGCTTCGAGGATGGCCCGAAAATCCATTCTTTAGCCAAAATGGATGGCCCTCCGAGAACTACCCACCTCCGAAGATTCCTCAGCTCGACTTTTGCCAATTTCCGTAACTCTTTGTATATTCGAAAGTTACAGCGTAAAGCTTCTTCCCCATGGCGTTTGTCTAACTCCGGGATTCCCCAAAAGGGAGGATATTGCCTCGATCTGGGGTCCCCTAAATTACTAAACTTCCAGCGGAGGTCTGGGCCAAGGCGCTTTTCGAGGGGGGTACCAAAGGGTCTCCCTTAAAGGCTGTCCCGACAATCCGTTTTACCCTATCCGAACGGTTCCCGCCTGGAACCAGATGATCTCGGAACCCCCTGTTTTGGTAGGGTTTTTAGAACCGGATGGGCGGCCTCGGTCGGTTGCCAACACCCGGATTTGGCAATTCCGGGACAGCCTCTAAGAGGCTGTCCCGGAATTCCGTTTTTAGCCAGATGGACTACCCACCGGCGGCCCACAGAGTGCCAAACCCCCCATAAAACGGGCACTTTGATAAATCGGAAGGGTTTGGCAACGGTCCGGGCCGCCGCCCCACGGCCCATTTCGAGACAGCCTCTTGGGAAAAGGCCCAAAAGTGCACAAAAATGGGAAAATTTTAAGAATTTTGGACGCCGCCTCTTGCATTTTTCGAAAAAAATGCCATAAATCACCACAAACTGCCCAAACAGGGCGGGTTGCGGAAAGGTGGCCCCAATCCCTCCCAGGGGAACTTTGGGGCTCTTTTCAGCAAAAATGGGGTAGGAGGAAAAAGACCATCCCTGCCCAGGGGGAACTCGACGATTTTGGCCTAGAGAACCCGCTTTTTCCTCTTTAATCCCCAGCACCCAGGAAGCAGCCCAGATCTGGCCCCCGGAGGAACCAACTGGTTTCGGGTAGGGCGGACCGGGAGAGGGGACATTCCAAGAGTACCTCGACCGCGCAAGAGATGGTGCAAGAAGGAAAATAGGTTTCTGCCGGGAGGAACAAATTTTTCCTTCCTCCGGCCGAAAAGGTACGTGTCCGATAGGTTTTTTGTCTGTAGGCTTTTTTCCAAGGAGGACTTGCAACGATGGCCAAAGCAGCCGCTACTGCCAAGGCACCCACCAAAAGTCAGATCATCGGCAACATTGCCGAAGCCACCCAGTTGACCCGCAAACAGGTCTCTGCGGTGCTGGATGCCCTGACCGACGAGATCAAAAAGGCACTCAAAGGGCCGGGCGTCTTTACCCTGCCTGGGTTGGTCAAAATTGTTAAGAAAAAGGTCCCTGCCCAAAAGGCCCGCAAAGGCGTGCGCAATCCCTTTACCGGGGAAATTCGGGACATCCCGGCCAAGCCCGCCACCGTGCGAGTCCGTGTCCGGCCATTAAAGGCCCTGAAAGACATGGTCAAATAATAACTTGACTGTATCCCCCGGCACGATGACCACAATCTGTGGTATTCGATCCGATTCTTAGCCTCTACAACTGGTAGGGGCCGGACCGGGCAGATACAGTCAAAATAAGTAGTTCCGGACGGGCCGGGTTTTCCGCTTTGGAATTGTGCTGGGCACTCGGGTAGAGGCAGTGGTTTTTTTGCGCCGTGCGTTTCCCCGAAGCCCACCCTCCTGGTGGCTCATCTTATAGGAAGCACCTTCCCCTCTTATAGGAAGGACCTTCCCCATTATAGGTAGCACCTTCCCAAGCTGGTCCCGGCCAGACGGAGCAGTAGCTCCCCAGTCGGTACCGTCCAGGGGAATCCCTTGGGACTGGGGCGCTTAAGGACTGCCAGGTCCTCTCTATCCGGTTGTTTTCCAACCACCTAAGAGTTTCTTATCCCGGAAAAAGGGTCTCTGGGATCCAGAGGCCCTTTTTGTTTGGTCGCCGGGAATTGGGCTGCAGGAAACCGAACCCCCCTATCGAGGGAAAGACAGAAAGGTTTTTCTTTCCAAAAGGGTCCTTTTGTCTCCCCGAACTAGTGTGCCCAAAAGCATGGGTTGGGGCCAAGGGAGGCCGGATAGGCTCGATGACCCCACAATATGGGGGAATAAAAATAACCCATCATGGGGATAAAAGAGACCGATCCCCGCTGCCGTCCTTTCGTCAAGGCTTTTCATAGACGAAACCCTTTCCATATGTAACAATTCAAAAGAAAAGGACCATGAAAGGCCCCTGGCTCAGGCAACATGACCCTACCGGTTCTTCCAGGAGATTGCCGGATATGAGACTCGGCAGGTTACTGGTTGCGGGTTTGGCGATTGAGTTGGTGGTAGGCTGGGGGTGCGGCAAAGATCGGGCCAAGGAGTTCTTCGCCGAACAAGAACGCCTCGAACAGGAAAAACAAAAACCGGCCTCCTCGGACTCCGCATCCTCCAGACCGGATTGGGATCTGAAAGAACTTCTCGAACCCAAACCCAAAACCGACCCTTCCATTCCGCCGCCCAAACTGGTGGATATCCGTACCCTAGAGGAAAAGTTTCCCGACGGCAAACTCCGCGTCCGAAAAACAGTGAAATTCTTCAGCGATAACTCCACTATCCCCCATGGCCCTTATACCGAATGGCATCCCAACGGCCAAAAATTCTGCGAAGGCAGTTATGAGGACGGGAAACGAGTCGGCCAGTGGACTTATTACTACGAAGACGGCTCCAAGGCCAAACAGGGCACCTATAAAGACGGCCAGTTAGATGGCCGCTGGACCTATTGGGCTCCAAGCCGACCCCAACAGCCCATCCGCCAGGAGGAATATCAGGCCGGCCAACGCCACGGCACTTGGATCTATTGGAATGAACAGGGCCAAAAGGTACGCGAAGAAACCTACGCCCAAAACCAACTCCACGGCCCATGTACCGAATGGTATCCCAACGGCCAAATGAAAACCCAGGCCCACTACAAACAAGGCCGACTGGATGGCAAACTGATCACGTGGGACGAGCAGGGGCGAAAGCTCTCCGAACGTTCTTTCCGCGCCGGCCAGCCCCTGCCATAGTTTCCTCCTGCCCCATCCGCCGGCAGCCTCGGACTGACACTCTTCCCACTCCAACCCTCCCTTAGCCAAACCGTCCTCCTCGCCCAGCAGATGGGGGAGTTTTACCAAACGGAGCCCTTCCCGCACACCACGTTCAAGCCGGGAACCGGAGGGTTTAGCCCCCCTGGTGGCAGCTTTAGCCTCCAAAGGGAAAAGCTAGCCTTCTTTTTTGGCCCCCCCGGCCAGGGTGAAGGAATAGATGAGGGTAATGGCGCCGCTGGCCATCAAACTAAACGGCATCCAGTCGGTGGGGCGAAAGACTTTCGGCGGCCCCTGGGCATCCGACCCTGCCATCCAGGAATTGGGCGGATCATGAATCCGGAGGACGGCCTGCTCGATCCCCAGACATTCTACGCCCAGGATCAAGAGGAAAATTCCCACGGCTTGGAAAAAGGCTCGCCACATGGTTGTTTACCTCCTGCGGCCCGCCAGTCTGATCAACGTGTTCTTTTGAACGGGTTCTTTTTATTTTCGCCGGATTCTCTTGGTCGGATGGCCGTTGCCCTCCGGCAGGATCCGGAACGATGCGATTGCCCTTTTCTCCGTCCACCCCTGCAGGGGAGACCTTTCTTGCCAGGTGGTCGTTCGTAGAGGGCTGTCCCGAAAAGCTATGTTTAGGCAGCAGGACCAACCCACCGGCAGCCCCCAGACTGCCAAAAACCCTAATCAACGGGCATTTTGGGAAACAAAGGGTTTGGAAACACGTCGGGGCCCGCCGGAGTGCTCATTTCGGGCCAGCCCCTTTAGAAGCTGTTCCGAAATGGCTTTTTTACTCCGAGGGAGGCCCACCGGCAGCCTCCAGACTGCCAAAACCTCCCCAAAAACGGCCATTTGGGTAAACCCGAAAGGTTTGGAAACGGTTCGGGGCCGCCGCCCGGCTATCCCTTTCGGGACCGCTTCCTAGGAAGGCGGTTTGGGAGGGCTGACACAAGGGGACACCCGTTCCACGCATTCAACCTCCCGCAAACAATGGGCATCCGGGTGTTGCTGGGCTCCTACCGCTTTCCGCTCAGAACCTTTCGAATGGGCAGGACCTAATGGTTCCTTCCTACCAGATCGACTTGGACCAACGGAGTGCTAAAGGGGGAAGGGAAAAGGTGATATTATGCGTTTTAGGATAACTGTATCCACCCAGGCCCATTGGCCTGCTCCGGGGATTCGAGTGATTGGGAACCCCTACCGGGTCGTAGGTTGAGTGTATCCACCGAAAGGAATTTCCTCCGTCTGGGGGGTTTGTGCTGATTTTACCCCCCTACAAGGTGGAGTGGCCTGGCCGGGGGAAGGCAGTCCCAAAACGGGGGCTCCGCCAGCCGAGCCACCCCGAAAACTTCCGGGAAAGCCAGACTCGGCATACACCGGTCGGGTAGGAAGAGTAGGTTCGGCGATTCCAGCGCTAACGGGGAAGCGGAGACGGGGGTAGAGAAGGAGGGACCGGATGCTTTTTGGGCGGATTTAATGGGGGTGCCTACCCCACCTCTTGAGGGAATCCCCATCCTGAAAGAGGCTTTGCTTAGGAGCAGGACGGCGGGGTGGTTGTTGGAGGAATCCGGAGGAAGAGGCATGTTTCCCCAAGGGGAAACCGAAATGGGAGTTTAAAATACCATTTTCAATGCATTGTGGGATGTATATCCGACAAAAGAATCCGCCGAGAGCCGAGGCCATTCGAAAGAACGAACTGCTCCATTTTTCTCGGAAAGATAAGGATTTTCCTAGAAACTGGCCCGGCCCATGGCCGATCCCCTTCTGACAACCGCTTCCTCCGGGAACCATTGGGAGGCGGCAACGGAAAAAGGAAGCAAAAACTCCCAGATTGTGGTTGTATCGTCGGGTAGTTCCTGTTATAATTCCAGCAGACAAGGCAAATGGTGCCCTCTTATCAGCCGGGGAGCACAAACGTGGAAAAACGGATTCTCTGTGTAGGTCAACTCCCGGCTGGTCTGGCCGAGGGTTCGACCCCGCCAGAACAACCGGTCCAATGGATATGCGTTTCCCATCCCATCGAGGCCCTGCAACGGCTTTCCGGCGAATCCTTCGAAGGGGTCTATGTCAGTTCGGAATTCTTCCGAAAAGCCCAGCCGTTAGGCAAATGGCTCCACCATGTGCAGATTCTGGATGCCTTGGCCGACGGGGTGCTGCTGTTAGACACGGAGTGCAAGATCGTCTGGGCCAATCGCCGGATGCACCAATGGAGCAAGCTCCCCTCGGCGGAAGGAGTGGATTTTTTCACGGCTTTGGGCAATCCCGAACTTTTGGGCCCTGACTATTCTCCCTTGGCTACCGCCTTGGCCACCGGGCAACCCAGTGTCTGTCGGCTTCGCACCGAAGAGAATCGATATTTTCAGGTGCATGCCGCTCCGATGCCCGAATCGGCGCTGCCCTGTTCGTATCTGATCGTTACGCTCCGGGAGATTACCGACGAGGTCTTGCAGCAACAGAAATGGAATGCCCTCTACCAGGCCGGCATGGAACTGGCCGAGCTAAACCCCGACCTGGTCACCCAGATGTCCATTGAAGAGCGGGTGGAACTGCTCAAAGCCAATATCCTCCATTACACCAAAGATGTCCTGCATTACGATGTGGTGGAGATTCGCCTCTTAGACCCGAAAACCCGGGAGCTCCGCCCCCTGTTGGCCGAGGGGATGGATCCGGAAGCCGCCCAACGGGTCCTGTATGCCCAGCCGCAAGGAAACGGCGTGACCGGTTTTGTGGCAGCTACGGGCAAAAGTTATTTGTGCGACAACACCGCCGAAGACCCCTTGTATCTGCCCGGGGTAAAAGGGGCACGGAGTTCCATGACTGTGCCGCTGATTTTCGGCGATAAGGTCATCGGCACTTTCAATGTAGAAAGTCCCCAGCCCCATGCCTTTACCGAAAGTGATCTTCAGTTTATGGAGATCTTTACCCGGCAGATTGCCGGCGCCCTGAATACGTTAGAATTGCTTGCGGTGGAAAAAGCCTCCAGTCTGGAAGCCGTCCATGGGGCCATCGCACTGCCCATGGACGAAATCCTCACCGATGCGGTCTATCTGCGGGAACACTGCACGGATCAATGTCCGGAAGTGGTAGAATGTATTCGTCGGATTTTGCGAAACGCCCGGGATATCAAACAATTGATCTACCAGGTGGGCCAGCAGATGGCCCCGACCGAAGCACATCCGCTGCCCTTGCCCACCCAGGAGCACCCATTGCTGAAAGGGCGAAAGGTGTTGGTGGTCGATGCGGACAAGGACGCCCGCAGCCATGCCCATCGGTTGTTGGACCGCCTGGGTTGTATTGTGGATACGGCGATCAACGGCGAATCCGCCCTTTGCCTGGTCCGTACGATGCTTCCGGACGGTGGGTATGACGTGATCCTGGCCGACAACCGATTGCCCGACATGAATGGCTTTCAATTCATGATGCAATTGCGCAATCTGGTCGGGGAGCCGGTCCCGCTCATCCTGATGATTCCCATCCTTACCTACGACAAGGATCATTCGTTCATCCATGCTCGCCAGGCGGGGCTAAAAGCCGCCGTGTTTAAACCCGTCGATCTAGAGAAACTGGTCCCTGCCATCGAAAAGATTCTTGCTCTTCGACCTGCACCGGTTCCGGTCGCTTCGTAACTATCTGTACGTCTTTGAGTTGGGACTTTGGCCCAACGCTTTCTCTCTGTTGGGCCCGCTTTAGGCTGACTACCCAAAGAAATGCCCCCCTTTTTTGGGGTATAGCGTTTCCCACCTCAGGCGGGGGCAGCGTCTCCAGAGATTCCGGCCCAGAAGCCGTAGCTTCTTTTCTACTGATGATTTGGCTGTTGATTTGGCTGTATCCCTCGGGGCAGGCCTCTACGAGTTGTAGGGCCTAAAAAATCCCGGGGAGTCCCCGAAGGATGGGAATTTAGTCCCAGTGAATCCAGTTATTGGAAGCCGGGTCTCGCCTTTTTGGAAAAATAGAGAATATACACAAACTAGGAAGATTCATTCTGTGCGTGGAAAGGATGACATTGTTTTGTTTTTCCCATTGGCCCCCGAAAATCGGCAATTTAGAAAAACTTTTCTAAAAAAATTGATTTTGACGGAAGTTTCGAGAATTCCGAGCCGATAAATTGTGCCGGATTACTATCCTCCTGGATCACTTCTCTTTCAAGTGGGTTTTTAAGAACCGGATCGGCTTGTGTGCTGGTTTTTACGAAAGGGCTGTAGGCAATGAGACATTGGGCCTTCCTTTTTGCTAGCTTAGTGGGAGGGGGGTTTCTTTTGGCGGATCGTGGGCTTGGGATGGGATATGCCCAAGACGGGGGGCCGGGGCCTTGGTTGAATGCCCCCAGTGCCTCGCAGGGAGCAAATCCAGCCGACGGGTGGCGAGCGAAACGGCCCGCCGGCGGAGCCATTCCCGCCCAGGCGACGGTGTCCGGTCCCTGGCCTGCCGCTCCGCAATCGGCTGGTCCCAGGGCTTCCACGCCGACTGGGCCAAGCGTTTCGGGCAGGGGTAGTGCAGGGGCCTCGGCGTCCGCACCACCAGGATTTTGGAGCCCTGCCAAGGTGACCGGTCCAGTTCGGGTGGCCCAACAGTCTGGCAGCCCCGTGCCGCCCACCGCAGTGCCTGAACCATCCGCTCCGGGCAGGGCCCAGCCGGGACCTGGGCCGATTCCCGAAGCCCCTGGGCCACTTCCGGGGGGGAGCGGCGCGCGACCGGTTCCCCAACCTCAGCCGGGCGGGCCGGAAGTGATCCCACCCGGCCAACCGATCCCCATCCCCCAGGTTCCTGAAGAAACCCCTATGCCCTACCCCACCGAGGAGGGAGCGGAAGGAAATTATTGGGCCGGGTGTGAGGACGGCTCTTGTGAAATGCCTTGTTTTGGTCCTTGGTGGGAGCCGGGCGCCTACTGGGGCTATCCGCTCTTTTACGGACTGTTTCGGGATTTGACCCTGTTCGGCGGCACCCAGGCATTTAAAGGCCCGCCGGATAGCGGGATCAATGCCAACTTCGGGCTGCATGAGGGGGTCAATTACTCTGGGCCGTTGGGCGATCCCTGGGGCGGCGGATTCCAGATCGGTTTCCAGGCGGTGCACAGCAATTTCCGAGGGTATGCCCGGCGGATTTACGACGGTACCTTAGCCGGAGCGCCGGTTTCCGAACTGCCTTTGGAGACTCCTACCAACGGAGCCTGGGCCCAACACTCCTTCATCGTTACCAACGGCGACCGGGATCAACTGTTCTTTACGGCGGGGCTGTTCCGGCGGGCGCCGATGGGAGGCCTCCAATGGGGCGTGGTCTTCGACCTGATGCACGACGCCTACTATTACACGGCTGACTTGAAACAAGTCCGGGCGGAATTGAGCCTGGTTTGGCCAGGGTGGCGAGAGATCGGTTTCTGGGGGGCCTTTGGTGTGGGCAACGAGCGGGTAACCGACCAGTTCACCTACCGCCGCCAGGACACGCAGCAAGAGGCCACCTATCGGTTGGACTTCACCCTGGAGCCGACGGATCAATTTAACTTCTTCTACCGCCAATACTTTTGCAACGGCGGAGAGGGGCGATTGTGGATCGGTTTTACCAGCAATAGCGATGTGCTCTTTGGCGGCGATCTGTGGATTCCGCTTTCCGAGCACTTCGCCCTGGAAAACAGCTTCAATATCCTCTTCCCGAAGGAGACCGGCGAAGCGACCCAACGGGAACACGCCTGGAGTGTGATGATCCAATTGGTTTGGTATCCGGGTCGGTCGGCTCGAGCCAGCCAATGCAACATCTTCCGACCGCTGTTTGGCGTAGCCGACAATACGAGCTTTATGCTCGATCGGAAACCCAATCCTATCCCATAAATCGCCGGGCGGCGCCTCCGTGTGGCTTAGATGAATCCGCAGTGCCAAATATTCTGCACGGGTAATATTTTCGCCGAATGAAGGCTCGATATGGTACTGCCTGATAACCAGGAATCCAGATGCCTTATGCCTCTCAAATCCCCTTTGTAGGTCATTCCCGCGAAAGTGGGAATCCAGTTGCTTCTTTTCTGGATTCCTGCTTGCGTAGGAATGACACTGTGGCCCCCCTCACCCGGGGGTGCCATTGGCACCGCCGGCCTCTCCCGCCGGGGGAGAGGCGTACTGGATTCCTGCTTTCGCAGGAATGACACATCGCCCCCTCGGCCGGCCAGCGTGCCTGCCCGGCCTCTCGACGGCCAGGGGAGAGGCGGAGAAGTGCATTCGGCCAAAATGTTACCTGCCCGGATAGAGCAGGACATTCCTGAACATTCCTGATCAGCCGATCCGTCGCGGGAAGGCCCTACGCCGAGGCCGGTCCAAAAGGGCGAAGCGCTCTGACAGGAGCTCTTCGCCCTTTGGTTTTTTTGAGGGCCTTAGCGACAGGGAAGAGACAATTCTGATTCACCCAGATACTTCGGGGGGAAACGGGGGCTGACTCTGGGGGTTCTTCCTGGGTAGAGGGCGGTTGTTAACGGTCTATTTTTGCCCAAAACACCACCAATAGATAGGGAAATATCCCCATCAAATGGGATTTTTATGCTCGGAATAATGCATCGATGTGATGGGGTCCCTCCCCATGAGGGGGATCCCCCGCATAGATAGAGGCTCATCTCCTCGTATGTCGGGCCCCATGGGAAGAGCGAAATAGAGGGGACACTGCCCCCCGAACAGGGCAAATGGACTGGGTGGGAGGTCGGGCGGTGGTCCCTCTGGGGAAAATGGCGGTGGTTTTTTTCCGCGTCTCCGGGCAGACACATTTCGGCCACCTAGCCGAGCTGGACTTCTACGGGAGAAATCTTTCCGATTTTCTACAACTTCTCTAGACCTACCTCTTGGAGGAAAGCCCCTCGGAAGGGTATGATTAAAATTCTGTGGGGTTATCCTTGAGCCCAAATAGTACCCCCTATGGGGTCCCCAAAAACTGTCCAAGACTCATTCCTGTGAACCTCTCCGATGCCGCTGGTCCCTTGGATGGGGTGCCGTGCGGAAAGAGGGTAGAATTCCGGTCCGTTGCCGATCAACCGTATGGCGATCCCGGGGAGGTTCCACGGGTTGGTCTGGTCGAGGGCCGAAGGAGCCACTCCTGGTTGGGATGGAGGTTTGCATAGGAATTCGGAAAACCCCCTCTTGGGGGGTCGAAAGCGACCATACGGCGGCGAAGGCCAGNATCGCCCNAGAAATCTGGNGAACCCGGCTTTGGGAGGTGTTCAACGGCCTGAGCTCTTCACCTANTTTTACTAGATCGGTGTGTGCTTTGGACCGAATCGGTAAGCCAGCCGCTGCGAAGGTGATTCGGCAAGTTCTCAGGAGAACCGATGCATGAAGTTTGCAGATTTTGTGGTCCGGGAAGCAATCCGAACGGATCTGAAAGCGGAAGATAAACCCGGAGTGATCCGGGAAATGCTCAAAGCCTTGGAAGAGGCCGGCAGCATTGATCCGGCGGAAACGGAAAGCATTGTCAAAGCGATTCTGAAGCGGGAGGAATTGGGTAGCACCGGCATAGGACGGGGTGTGGCGGTGCCGCATACGAAGCATCCCAGCGTCAACCGCCTGGTTGGTACGGTGGGGATCAGTCAGGAGGGCGTAGATTTTGACAGCCTGGATGGAGAAAAAGTGCATCTGTTTTTCTTGGTGATTTCCCCACCGGATCGGCCTGGGGATCATCTTCGGGCGTTGGAAAATATTTCGCTCAAACTGCGCAATGAAACATTCTGCCGGTTCTTAACACAATGCAAAACGACCGAAGATGTCCTGCAACTGCTGGATGAAGCAGACAATAATCAATTCAATCCCTAAACGACTGTCCCGAAATGGATCACCGGGGACGTCCTGAACCATTGCCAAACCGGTCTGCTTTATCAAAAGCCGTTTTATGAAGCTTGGGGAGGCTTAGGGCGCCGGGGGGTGAGTTCCAGCCGGCTAAAAACGGAATTCCGGGTCAGCCTCGCAGACGCCCATAGCCAGGGGGCAGCAGTACCTAATTGGACTGTATCGGCCCGGCCAGGCCCTTCCACTTGGAGGGGGTAAAAATTGGCCCGAACCCCACCGATTGGGGTAATTACTTCCGGGGGATACAGTCAAACTAAGCCGGCAGGTGGGGAGATGGTCGCTTCCCCGATGGTCGGACTAGCCGGGAAGGATCGTTGTTCTGGGAAGATGGCTGAGAAGGTGCATTTTCGGCTTTTCGGTCTGGAGGGCAGGAAGCAACAAGATGGACGAACCAGTGGAGGGAGCATCCCGTGCGAGTCGGCAGGTCCGGATCGTGAATCCGGAGGGGATGCATTTGCGCGCCGTCAGCCTGGTGATTCAGTTGGCCAGACGGTTTCAGGCTTCGGTAACGGTAAGCAACCACGACCTGCGAGCCGACGCCAAAACGACCCCCCTGCAACTGCTGGCATTGGGCGCCCAACCGGGGGACGAGTTGACCATCGAAGCTGTCGGCCCGGATGCCCAAGAGGCGGTGGAGGCGATTGCCCGCTTGATCGAAAACCGGTTTGAAGAACTGCCGCCGGAAGGCTGACGGGTTTGCCGGTTGCCTTTTCTGCGCCATTGCCCAACCTGGTCTCAACCCAAGCAAAGGCGATGGAGTCCAGCCCTCTAGCCAGAGGATAGGCCAACCGGAATTCAACCAAAAGGAAACAGGCAACGTGCAAAAGTTACAGGGGATACCGGTTTCGCCTGGGGTAGCCATAGGCGAAGCTTTAGTGTTGGATGCGGAAGGATTCCGGATTCCGGAGCGTTTTGTGAGCCGGGATGCCGTGGCTGCGGAATTAGCCCGGTTAGATCGGGCGATTCAGGCGGCTGCGGAAGAGATCGCTCGGAACCGGGATACCGTCAGCCGGGAACTGGGACCGAAGTACGGCGCCATTTTCGCTGCCCATCTGGAAATGCTCCAGGACGCCCAACTCCGAGAGGAACTGGAGCAGATGATCCGCCAGGAACACTACTCGGCCGAATATGCCGTCAGTCGGACCTTCCGGCGGTATGCCCAGGTGTTCCAGCGTCTGGAGAGTGCGTATTTAGCGGAACGGGCCAGTGATATTTACGACATTGAGAAGCGGTTGCTGCGGCACCTGCTGGGGCGTCGGCGGGAGCAACTGTCGGATCTGAGTTCTCCGGTACTGGTCTTGGCGCACAATTTGACGCCCAGCGAGACGGCCAACCTGGATCGTCGATTTGTGCGGGGGTTTGTCACCGAGGTGGGCGGCCCCGGGAGCCATACGGCTATTGTGGCCGCTGCCCTGGAAATTCCGGCCGTGGTGGGCACCGGGCCGTTCCTGACGGAAGTCTCGGGTGGGGATCTGGTGATCATCGACGGGCACAATGGCCTGGTCATCTTGCATCCGGATGAAGAGACCCTGGCCCGGTACCAGCACGAGGCAGAACAAGCCCGCAGTTTGGCCGTCCGATTGCAAGGGCTTCGGGATCTACCGGCCCAAACCGCCGACGGCGTGCGAATTCAACTGATGGGCAACATCGAGTTCCCGTATGAGGTGGAACATTGTCTGGAGCGGGGAGCCGACGGGATCGGCCTGTACCGAACGGAATTTTTGTACCTGGGCTGTGATCGGGAACCGGATGAACAGACCCATTTTCAGGCCTACGCCCAGGTGGTGCGGGCGATGGGAGATCGGCCAGTGGTTATCCGTACCCTAGACCTGGGCGCCGATAAAGTCCCCTGTCTGCCGCGAACCGAAGAAGAACGAAACCCCTTCCTGGGCCTGCGAAGCATCCGGTTGGCCCTGCGCAATATCCCGATGTTTCGGACGCAGTTGCGGGCCATCCTGCGGGCCAGCGCCCTGGGCAACGTNCGGGTGATGTTTCCGCTGATCTCCACGCTGCTGGAGCTTCGGCAGGCCAAGATGATCCTGGCCGATGTGATGGAAGACTTGGCCGAGCATGGCATCCCGTTTAACCGCCAGATACCGGTCGGNATGATGGTGGAGGTGCCGTCGGCGGTGATGCTGATNGATCGGTTTGTCGAGGAGGTGGACTTTTTAAGCATTGGGACAAATGACCTGATCCAATATACGCTGGCGGTGGATCGGACGAATAAGGACATGGTGGGGCTTTACAATCCGACGGATCCGGCCGTGTTGAAGCTGATTACGATGACGGTGGAGGCGGCGAGGAAGAAGGGGGTGCCGGTGAATTTGTGTGGGCAAATGTCCAGCAATCCGATATACACCATGCTCCTGTTGGGCCTTGGCCTTCGGCAACTCAGCGTGGCGCCCAGCGCCATCCCAGAAATCAAACAGGTGTGCCGAACGGTAACCATCCCGCAGTGTGAAGCGGTGGCCCAACGGGCCCTCAGCATGGATAATGCACGCGATATCCGATCCTACTTGAAAGAGGAGTTGCGAAAATACGTTCCGGAATTGGCCGACTGAGCTAATCCCGGCCCACCCAATTGCACTGTATCTACCCGGCCAGGCCTCTACCAGATGGAGGGGCTAAAACTCGGAGCGTCCCCACAGACTGTGGTTACAGCTCCCCGGGGGGATACGGTCAAGCTAAAGAGCCGAATAGGTAACTATAAAAAGATCGGCAAAGGAGTGGGCCGGTGGGATTCCGGACTGAGGTATATAGGGTGTTGTTGGTCGGAACGGCATCGACCAACAAAAACTTCCCGAATCATGGATCGACCCCGAGTGCGTATTCGTTTTGGTAAGCAGGGGCAGTTGCGGTGGATAGGGCATCGGGATTTGGCCCGGCTGTGGGAGCGTACGCTCCGGCGGGCTGGGCTTCGGTTGGCCCACTCCCAGGGCTTCCATCCGAAGCCGAAAATGAGTTTTCCCCTGGCCCTGGCTGTGGGGATTCCGTCGGAGGACGAAGTGATGGAAATCGAATTGGCCGAGCCCTGCTCGCCGGACCAATTGGAAGCCCAATTGGTGGCCCATGCGCCGGCTGGTTTGCAGATCAAACAGATCGAACTGCTGCCTCCCGGAGCGCCCAAAGCCCAGGTCCGGGCCGTCCACTATCAGATCGCGGTTCCTCCGGATCGGCAGCCCCAACTGGCCGAGTGGATCGCCCGATGGACTACCTGCCCAGAGGAACTGTTGGGTTCCTTGGGTGGTGAGCCGCCGTCGGTGCTTCGGGCTTTGGAGAGCATCCGGCTGGAGGGGGATCGGTTGCAGTTTACGCTCCGCCGGTTGCCCGACGGAGTGCCCAACGCCCGAGATCTGCTGGCCCAGCTCCAATTGGCCGACCTGGAAGCCCAAGGGGCGGTGCTCATCCGTACTCAGGTGGAATTGGAACCTGCTGAAGCGCCGGGGTCGATCCGTGGCCAACCGTAGGGGAGCACCCGACTTTGCCGGGCAGGAAAGCTCACCGATGAAAAAGGAAATGCTCATTAATGTCGCTCAGCCGGAGGAATGTCGCATCGCTATCGTAGAAAACGGGGTCCTGGAAGAATTGTACATCGAACGGACCGATCAAGAAAGCTACGTGGGTAACATCTATAAAGGGATTGTGGTCAACCTGGAACCAAGCATTCAGGCGGCCTTTGTCGATTTTGGCGTCGGCCGAAACGGATTCCTGCACATCAGCGACGTGGAGCCGCACTATTTTCGATTGGGCGGTTATGAGCCGCTGGAGGCATGGTCCGGACGTAGCCCGTCCCATACGAACAGCGAAGGCGTCTCCGGAGGGCGAATCCGTCTGCGCCCGGGAATGCGTCCGAAGATCAAACCGCCCATCCAAGATATCCTCCGCCGAGGCGATGAGGTGCTGGTCCAGGTGATCAAAGAAGGTATCGGCGCCAAAGGCCCGACCCTTTCGACGTATATCAGCATTCCCGGTCGATACCTGGTGCTGATGCCTCCGTTGGGGCGGGTGGGCGTGTCCCGGAAGATCGAAGATCCGGAGACCCGGCGTCGGCTCCGCCAGTTAATGCAGGAACTCAACCCGCCGAAAGGATTGGGATTTATCGTACGCACCGCTGGTGCGGACCGGACGAAAAAGGAACTTTCGCGTGACCTGGCCTATTTGATCCGGCTTTGGAAGGTGATCGTGCGGCGGATCAAGCGGCTGCCGGCGCCGGCCACCATCTACGAAGAAAGCGACATGATCATCCGTACCATTCGGGATATCTTCACCTCCGACGTTACCGCCATCCATATCGACGAACCGGCCGCCTATCAACGGGCCCGTGAGTTCCTTCAACTGGTCATGCCCCGGTATGTGGGTCGGCTCCAACTGTATGAAGGCAAAGAACCCCTGTTTTACAAATACGGTCTGGAAGAGGAAATCCAAAAAATCCACCAGCGGGTGGTACCGCTGAAAGAGGGCGGTTCCATTGTCATTGATCAAACCGAGGCGTTGGTGGCCATCGACGTCAATAGCGGCAGTTTCCGGGCCGACGATTCCGCAGAAGAAACCGCCTTCCAGATGAATCTGATAGCGGCCAAGGAGATCGCCCGTCAGATTCGGCTTCGGGATTTGGGCGGCGTGATCGTCAACGACTTTATCGACATGCGCAAAGAGAAGCACCGCCGCGCCGTAGAACGGGCCTTGCGCGATGCGGTCAAACGGGACCGGGCCCGAACCAAAATCCTCCGAACCAGCCCCTTCGGACTGATTGAGATGACCCGGCAACGAATCCGGCCCAGCCTACGCAGTAGTATGTTTCGCCAATGCCCCACCTGCCGCGGCGCCGGTGTGGTCAAAAGCGTCGAGAGCCTGGCGTTGGAGGTGATCCGGCTTCTGTTGGTGGCGGCCTGCCAGGCCCAGATCGCCCATGTCAAAGTCCATGTGGCCGAAGATGTGGCCGCCTACCTCAATAACAAAAAACGCCGAGAACTGGCCCGCATCGAAGACGACGGACAAATGACCATCCTGGTGCTGGGGCATAGTAATGTCTCGCCAGAACATCTGGTCTTAGAATGTCGAGATGCCGATGGCCATGAAGTCCCCTTTCCCCCTCCCCGGCCAGAACACCCATGAGACTGTTGGGAATTACCGATTTGCATAGTGCGGTGGCGATGCTGGAGGCGATTTTGCACCGGGCAGGACCGGTGGATCTGGTCCTGTTAGGCGGAGATATTACCAATTTCGGCACCCCGGACGATGCAGAATCGATCGTCAAGAGAGTGCAGCAGGCGGGCTTGCCTGTGCTAGCGGTGGCCGGCAATTGCGACTCCGCCCCCATCGAACAACGCCTCCAGGAGTTGGGTGTCTCCTTGTATCGGCGGGCCGTGGTCCGAAACCACATCGGTTTCCAAGGCCTCTCCGCCATGCCCCCCTGGAAAAGCCGAATGTATCACTTCTCCGAAGATCAACTGGCCGAAGACCTCCAGGAAGGCTACCGCCAACTGCAACAGCTAAAACAACCGGAGCAGAACCTTTCTCCAGCCGATGCCCTTTCCGGAGCATCTGCCCCAGAACAGGCAGAACCCCCTGGCTGGAAAACGCATATCGTTCTTTCCCATGTCCCGCCCCGGGATTGTAAACTGGACCAGACCTTCCTAGGCCGACATGTCGGCAGCCAGGCCCTCCGCCGATTCATCGACCAGGTCCAACCCGATCTGGTCCTCTGCGGCCATATCCACGAAGGCCGAGGCCTGGATCGGATTGGCCGGACTTGGCTGCTCAATTGCGGGCCCGCCTCGGCAGGCAACTACGGCTTGGTGGAAGTGGCTTCCCAACTCCGCCTGGAACTCCGCCGGGTGTAACCACCGACCATTTGCCCTGGCTACGCTTTCGCTGAGAAAATCCGCTTCCGCTAAGAAAAAAATAGAACGGCGGCAACATAGCCGAATGAAACGCCGGCAATTTTTGCTACAACCTCCATGAAGCGTCGGTGCTGCAAAATCGGCAGTCCCGAAAGTATTTCCCGAGTTCCCCATTGCCCAACCGGCCGCTCCGTCCCAGATGCCCAGCAGCCTGGACGGCTGCTTACGCAGCAGGAACCCATCGGCCCCCGCCATGCCAGCGTCTTCCGGAAGGTAGTTTTATTTGGGTGGGACAGGAAATAGGGAACCCGGGAAGCACCTCCTAATGGGGGGATGATCCCCGCCAGATCCTAGCATTGCGAGCCTGGGAAATCTGGATAAAATGAACAATTTGCCGACCCCCATAACCTCTCCCCAGAAATCAAAACCCCCCACCAAGGGGACATTTGGAACCCAATGAGCTGGAATGGCTTTTGTACCATGGTAGTCGAAGGGAAGGGCGTGCGTGGCAGGCCCGCCAAAGCGGCGTTTCAAGGCAAATACCTCCCAGGAATCGGACCTACGAAGCAGGTCCCGCCTAGGGTCTTTCCATTCGGCTCATTTGACTGTATCCGCCCGCGGCCAGGCCCCTCAACTTGTAGGGGGTAGAAATTGGCCCGAACCCCACAGATTGGGGTAATTACTTCCGGTGGAGACAGTCAAACTAATTTGACTGGTTGACGGTATCGCCCCGTCCGGCCCCCTACCAGATGGGGGGCTAAAAATCGGATCGAACACCACAGATTGTGGTCGTCGTTCCCGGTGAATACAGTCAAACTAAAAAAGTGGTACGCCAATTTCTGGAGGGCAGTGACAGATTTCCGGCCAATGACCAACAAGGGGGGAGCGATCGCCGTTCCATCCGGTCCACCTATAGCCCGGAGAGCTCTGAGCCTGGTAGCTCGTCCGAGGAACCTTGCTGGCTTCCGGAGGGCTTACAGCGGACCGACAGGCGGAGGGCCGGTTCGCCTCGGTTCCGGGGGGAACCTCTGGGAAAAATGCCTGGTTTATGGTAGGCTAAGTATTTCCGGTGGTGAGGATTGGTAAGCCGTGGGACATCTGGATTATTTGCCCGGAACCTTTTTTGGACCTTCCAATTTGGTGGCCCTGGTACAGCATCGGGCGCTCCACCAGCCGGATGATATCGCCTTCACCTACCTGGTGGATGGAGAAACGCAGGAAGTTCATATTACCAACCGGGAGTTGGATCGGCAGGCCCGGGCCATCGGTGCGTGGTTGCAGCAGCACGGGCTGGTAGGGGAACGAGCCTTGCTGTTGTATCCGGCCGGTCTAGAGTTTATCGCGGCCTTTTTCGGATGTTTGTACGGGGGTGTGGTAGCCGTGCCAGTCTATCCGCCCCGGCGGAACCGTTCCTTGGCCCGGATTCAAGCCATTGCCAATGACGCCGATGCCAAAGTGGCCCTGACCACCCAGGCCGTCTTGGAGCTGGTTTGGCCGATTGTGGAGGAAATGCCGGACTTAAAGCGACTGACCTGGCTGGCCACCTGCCAGGTGCCCCCGGAACTGGCTGACCAGTGGGAAATGCCCGATGTCCACGGCGATACACTGGCGTTTTTGCAATATACCTCCGGCTCCACNGGCACGCCCAAGGGGGTGATGCTCAACCATGCCAGTCTGCTGCACAACTCGGCCCTGATCGCCTATGCTTTTGAGCATACCCGATCGGGCATTGGCGTGTTTTGGCTTCCCAGTTATCACGATATGGGGCTGATCGGGGGGATTCTGCAACCATTGTATATGGGTCGGCCCAACATCTTGATGTCGCCGATGGCGTTTTTGCAACGGCCCTACCGTTGGCTGGCCGCCATCTCCCGCTACGGAAGCCAAATCCGGGGGACGGTAACCAGCGGCGGCCCCAATTTTGCCTACGATCTGTGCGTCGAAAAAATCACCCCCGACCAACGCCGCCATCTGGATTTGAGCAAATGGGGTGTGGCGTTCAACGGCTCCGAACCGGTCCGGGCCGAAACCATCCAACGCTTCTGTGAAGCCTTTGCCCCTTGCGGATTTCGGCCAGAGGCGTTTTATCCCTGTTACGGCCTGGCCGAGGCCACCCTGATCGTCTCTGGCGGCTATGCTAAAGAGCCGCCGGTCATCCGATACTACGACGCCCAGCAGTTGGGAGCCGGCAAAGTGGTGCCCCGCCGACCGGGAGAACCCGGCGCCCATCCGCTGGTTGGCTGCGGCAGTGCCCTGCTGGATCAACGGATCGTCATTGCTGATCCGGATACCATGACCACCGCGCCGCCCGGCACGGTGGGCGAAATTTGGGTTCGGGGACCGAGTGTCGCACTGGGCTACTGGAACCAACCCGAAGCCACCCAGGCCACCTTCCAAGCCTACCTGAAAGATACCGGCGACGGCCCCTTCCTCCGCACCGGCGACCTGGGTTTTCTCGACAACGGCGAACTGTTTGTTACCGGCCGAATCAAAGATGTCATCATCATCCACGGCTTAAACCATTACCCGCAGGATATCGAAGCCACCGTGCAGCGGGCGCACCCTCGGCTTCGGCGAGACTGTGGAGCCGCCTTTACCGTGGAAACCAACGGCCGGCAAAAACTGGTCATCGTCCAGGAAGTCGAACGCCGCAAACAGGGCCATTGGGAGGAAATCTTCCAAGCTATTCGCCGAGCAGTAGCCCAGGAACATGACCTGGTCGTCGAATCAATCCTACTGCTCCGGGCCGGAAGCATTCCGAAGACCTCTAGCGGCAAAATCCAGCGCCATGCCTGCCGAAATGGCTATCTGGACGGTAGCCTCCAGGTGGTCGCCCGGTGGGATGCGCCGGAGCGGGCCGAACCGGTCGCCCAGAAAACTGCCCTAAGACAACAGGAACCTGCCCTAAGACAACAGGAAAAGGTCCTTTCTTCGGGGGAGATGAGCTCGGGAGCAGCAAGCCCTAGGCTGCCCGCGGCTAAAGGGATCTGCAGCACCTCCGACAGCGTCCCCCCGAGCGCTCTTCCAGCCGGGACAGCCCAACCAACAGTTCCCCCGGAATCCACAGCCCTTGGCCCTGCCGAGGGAGGCAATGGGGCGGTCGTGCCCGTTGCGCCCGATCCGGCCGCCCGTCAGCGGGTCATCCAAATCGTGCTCGAAGAAGTCCGCCGGGTAGCCCGAGAACGGGCCGACGGCCTCACCCTGGATAGCTCCATCCTGGACCTGGGCATGGATTCCATCGAACGGATGGAAATCGTTGCCTCCTTGGAAGAACGCTTCGGCGGCCGATTCCCCCCGGAAATCCTCCCCGATCTGGTTACCTGCCGCCAAGTGGTCGAAGCTGTCGAACAATACCTGGGCACCGAACCTCGCACGTCCAAACCCGCCCCGGCCCAAACCTATATCCCCGAAGAATATTACCGCTTCGAGCGATTCCCCGAATATCTAAAGCTCCAGGAGAACTTCCGGCGCATGGAAGCCCTCGGCGTGGGCAACCCCTACTTTACCGTCCACGAAGCCTTTACCACCGACCGCACCATCATCGGCGGCCGGGAGTATATCAACTACTCCAGTTATAATTACATCGGCGCTTCCGGCGATCCGGAGGTCACCCGGGCGGCCCAAGAGGCAGCGGCCAAATACGGAACCAGCGTCTCGGCCAGCCGACTCGTCTCCGGCGAAAAACCCATCCATCGAGAGCTGGAACGGGGCATTGCCCGGCTGCTGGGCGTGGAAGATGCCATCGTGTTTGTCGGGGGCCATGCCACCAACGAAACGGTCATCGGCCATCTGTTCGGACCGGGCGACCTGATCCTGCACGACGCCTTGGCCCATAACAGTATCCTGCAAGGGGCGATTTTGTCCGGTGCTCGGCGTCGGCCTTTCCCCCATAACGATTGGCAAGCCGCCGACGAAATCCTCCGCCGGTATCGGCACGAATATCGCCGGGTGCTTATCGTCATCGAAGGCGTTTATAGCATGGACGGCGATATTCCGGATTTGCCCCGGTTTATCGAGGTCAAAAACCGGCACAAGGCCCTGCTGATGATCGACGAGGCCCACTCCATAGGGACCATCGGCCCCCGAGGAAGGGGGATCGGTGATTATTTCGGCATCCCCGCCCCTGAAGTGGAAATCTGGATGGGGACGCTCAGTAAAACCTTTGGCAGTTGCGGCGGCTATATTGCCGGTTCCAAAGCCCTGGTGGAATATTTGAAATATACGGCTCCGGGGTTTGTGTATAGTGTGGGCATGCCCCCGCCAGCCGCCGCCGCAGCCCTGGCCGCCCTGAAAATCCTCGAAAACCAGCCGGAACGATCCCGACGCCTCCAGGAGCGGGCTAAATTGTTCCTCACTCTGGCCAAACAACGAGGCCTGAATACCGGCCGAAGCCATGATTCCCCTGTGGTGCCGGTGATCCTGGGCAATTCGGTCCATTGCCTGTTGCTTTCCCGGGCGCTGCGGGATCGGGGGATCAACGTGCAGCCGATCCTCTACCCAGCCGTGGAAGAAAGCGCTGCCCGACTCCGCTTCTTCCTGACCTGCCTGCATACCGAAGAACAAATCCGCTACACCATCGACGCCATCTGTGAAGAATTGGAAAAGATTCGAGCCGGGACATTTGCAGAACCGAGAAGTTCTGGTTAGAATAAAAGTAGAAACGGTTCCGGCCAGGAAAGCGGAAAGCATGGTGGTAGGGAGTTGTCGGTCCCAGGGCCCTGGCCCCGCCAAAGTGCTTCCCTAATTTTTGGTAGGCGGAAGGCAAGCGGGACCCGGCTCCAGCGCCCGATCATGGCGGCCACCAGGGGGACCGGTCGGCCAGGCCGGTGCACCGTGGAGGTCTCTCCCGGTCCTATCCGGCCCCGGACTCTAGCCAACGGAAAAGGGAAAATTTTAGGGTAAGGATAGTTGTAGCCGAATAAAGCAAATCGCCGTCCGGCGCCCTAAAGCCAGGGTGTCATTCCTGGGGAAGCAGCAGTCCAGGTGCCTTGTGCCACCCAAATTCCCCTTGTATGTCATTCCCGCGAAAGCGGGAATCCAGTGGCTTTTCTGGGTTCCTGCTTTCGCAGGAATGACACAGGGGGGCAGTGCCAAGGATGCCTGGGGTCCTGCTTGCGCAGGAATGACACGGTGCCCCCTCACCCGGGGGTCCCGAAGGCACCGCCGGCCTCTCCCGCCAGGGGAGAGGCAATTTCCTTCGTTCGGCTCAAATGTTCCGGGTATTTCTGGATTTGGCGGAAGTGTTACCCAAAGAACAATCCTTAGGGAACTATTTACGCCGAAAACATGACTCGCCTTTAGAATGCTCTGGAATCAGAAGGGAGTGGGAAGGAAATCTTGCTGGCAAGTTAGGCCAGATGGAAGGAGCAGCCGTCGGATGCCAGCCCCGGCGAAAAACCTGCAGAAGCGCATCCCCCTTTTTGGCGGGTTGAGCTGCTCCGAATGGGCGGTTGGCAGGCGCTGAGGTTCTGGAGAGGGAACGGCATTGCTCACCGAGCAAGAAGTCGCACGCAGTTGGAGGAACCTGTTTAACAGTCCCGATTTTGGCGAGGATGCCTTCCGAAAAGCCGAAAAGCTGCTGGAAAACCTTCGACCGGAAAGCCCGCTCCGGCATCGGCTTGCCCAGGAGCTAGCCGAACTCCGCAAACTCCGGTCCCAACGCAAACGCCAAGCAGCCCGGCAAAAAGTGTAACTGTTACATGAGCCAAATGGAACGATCTGGCTGCGATGCCTGGGCAAGCAGGAAGCGAGTTTATGCCCCCCTGGAAGTGGGAATTCAACCATCGGGAATCCAGGGCAGAGGGAATTGTATTTTGGGTAACATCTTCGCCGAAAGAGGGCCCCCCTCTCCCTGGGGGGGGGCCAGCCTGTCATTCACACGCAAGCGGGAATCCAGTCTTTAGACCTCTTCCATGGCCGTCCGGAGAGTGTCTTTAGAGCGAAGCCAAGAGGGCTGAGAGGTGCCACGGCGGCATAAACGGGAATCCAACACGGAAAAGGTCATGACGTCTGGATTCCTGGGTACACAGGAATGATACATGTTCGCTCCTTCAAACGGTAAAATGTTCCATTTTTTGGTAATATTTTAGCCGAAATGAAGGGCCGCTAACGTGTCCGTGTCTGCGCAAACAGCAGTCCAGGCTGCTGGATGCCTGCTACGGTGGTGCTGGGGACAACCACTGTCCAGGTAGCATGTCCCCTCCTTTGGACTGCCACTTTCGGTGGGAATGACAAGTTGGGCACCCTCCCAGGGGAGTAGGGAGCACCCCATTTAGCTACGAGTCCACCCAAAATCAGCCTTGGTGGATGGGGGGGTGATTTTATCCTGGTCTCTGCAAGCTCCCTACTTGGAGGAATCGAACCGCCAGCCGGTATTGTGGGACCGGCTCTAAATAGTTCCGTATAACTTTTTATTTCGGACTGTATCTCCCTGGCCAGGCCCTAGGAGTGGGCCAAAGCGGTTCGATCTCCCGAGATTGTGGTAATTGGGGCTCGGATGGATACAGCAGTCAACTGCTTGACAATTAGAATTCCGCAAATTAAACTAACAATTGTGTGTCTATTCCCTAGCACGTGTTGCCCGCTGCAGGACTTGAAGTCTGCGGCGAAGGGGTTGATGGTGTTGTGCCTATGATGCGCATCCCCGGAGGGGAGGACCGGTGGGAGGGCGTTCCTGGAACGAATAGAACATAAGGTAACCGTTCACGGGGGCGCCGGGGGGACCACGGAGGATAACCGAAAGGCAGGGAGCGTGGGATGCCGCTAGGGGCCGCACGGCAACAGCGAAGGTGGCGAAGTGCCGGAGAGATAGGCTTGCACCGAGTCGAGCAAGAACGGAAAGACCTCGCCACCCTGTTGGGCGCAGGTGACGACCGGCGTCCAGATGCGCTTGCACCACCGGCGGCCTTTCTCACTGCGCGTCCGTTGGGTGATGTGCCGGTCGATCACCACGAAACCCGTCGCCTGTTCGGCCA
>JGI24185J35167_1000088_pt1 | contig 37230 bp, 50 predicted proteins | sample YNPBryunderm2012_FD_35167 | JGI IMG/M metagenome (IMG submission 35167) | reverse complement strand
TCTGGAGTGGATGTTGGTGCTACAAGAAAAATTATATCAACACCATATTTTTTTGAAAGGTCTCTGTATTCGGAGGATTCTTCAACAGTTAGGTCAGGGAAAATAACTCCAGAAACTTCTGCTTGCTTTGCATCATGAAAAAATTTTTCAATACCATAGCAGAAAACAGGATTTAAATAAGTCATAAGAATAATAGGGGTATGGATACTATCTTTAAATTCATTAAGGAAGTCCAGGATTTTTCTTAAAGTTGTGCCAGATTTAAGTGCTCTTTCAGCTGCTCTTTGTATTGTAGGACCATCAGCAAGAGGGTCTGTGAAAGGAACTCCAAGCTCTATAAGGTCTGCTCCTGCCTTACTTAATAGTTTAAGTCTTCTACCAGTTTCTTGAAGTGAGGGATCACCTGCCATAATGTATGGAATAAATGCTTTTTTGCCTTTTTTTTTCAATTCTTCAAGCTTTTTTCTTACATTAAATCCCTTCACTAAGCTCTCCTTACAAAGAGATTCCTTTGATTTTCGCTACTTCCTGAACATCTTTGTCCCCTCTTCCTGAGAGGTTTATAATGATAATAGAATCCTTTGACATTGCTGGAGCAATTTTCATTGCTTCAGAGACAGCATGGGCAGACTCTAAGGCAGGAATAATTCCTTCAAGCCTGCTTAAAAGTTCAAAAGCCTCTAAGGCTTCTTCATCAGTTGCATAGGTATACTTAACTCTGCCAATGTCTTTTAAATAGGCATGTTCAGGACCAACAGAAGCATAATCGAGTCCTGCACTTACAGAATGGGTTTCAAGAATGTTGCCATCTTCATTTTCTAAAACATAGCTAAGACAACCTTGAAAAATTCCCTTTGCTCCACCTGCAAATCTTGCTGCGTGAAGTCCAGATTGTATTCCTTTCCCTCCTGCTTCAACGCCAATCATTTCTACATTATCTTTCAAAAAGGCACTGAAAAGTCCTATTGCATTACTACCTCCGCCAACGCAGGCAATTAGGACATTAGGAAGTTTTCTTTCCCTTTGAAGTATCTGTTTCTTAGTTTCTTTACCAATTATACTTTGAAAAAATCTTACAACAATAGGATATGGATGAGGTCCAAAGACAGTACCTAAAACATAATGGGTCGTTCTTACATTTGTTGTCCAGTCCCTAAGAGCTTCATTAATAGCATCCTTTAAGGTTCTTGAGCCTGTATCAACAGGAATTACTCTTGCTCCGAGTAAATTCATTCTGAATACATTAAGTTTTTGCCTTCTTATATCTTCGGTTCCCATATATATATCACAACTAAGTCCAACAATAGCAGAAGCTGTTGCAGTGGCAACACCATGTTGACCAGCACCTGTCTCAGCAATCATTCTTTCCTTTCCCATTAGTTTTTTAGCAAGTAAAGACTGTCCTAATGCATTGTTTATCTTATGGGCTCCTGTATGGGCAAGGTCTTCTCTTTTTAGATATATTTTTGCTCCTCCAAGATGTTCAGTGAGTCTTTTAGCAAAATAAAGCGGAGTAGGTCTACCTACATACTCTTTAAGAAGAGATTCAAATTCTTCATTAAATTTTCTATCCCTTTTTGCTTTATAGAAAGCCTTTTCCAGTTCTTCTAAGGCTGGCATTAGAGTTTCAGGAACAAAAAAACCTCCATATTGTCCAAAATATCCTCTTTTTTTACCCATGAAAAGTATTATAGCATAGAAGGTTTGAACTATTGAATTTTGTTATAATACCTTTGTAATGGATATTTTTAAACTAAAAAAGACATATCTTTCTGTTAAAAGATTGCAAGAAATTACTAATGTTTTTATAAAACACGGATTTGGACAGATAATTGATCAACTTCAAATTGGTAAATTTATTGCTATTAAAAGACGGTTCTATAAATTTGGAAGATTGACTAATCAGCCTACGCTTTCCCTTTCAGAAAGGCTGAGAATAGCCTTTGAGGAGTTAGGACCCACTTTTATAAAATTAGGACAACTTCTTGCTTCAAGGCCTGATATTATAGGTAGTGAAAATGTAAAGGAATTCAAAAAACTTCAAGATAAAGTACCCCCTTTTGGCATTGATGATGTTAATAAAACCATTGAAAAAGAGTTGGGATTAAATACTGATAAAATTTTCAAAAGTTTCAACCCTATTCCTATTGGTTCAGCTTCAATTGCTCAAGTTCATGAAGCTGTTTTATTGAATGGTAAAAAGGTAATCGTTAAAGTTAGAAGGCCAGGTATTAAAGAACAGATTTTAACTGATATTAGGATACTTAATGCTCTTGCAAGACTTATGGAAAAACATATTCCAGAAAGTAGAATTTTAGATCCTGTGGGAATAGTAAATGAATTTTCAAGCTCTATCTTAAGGGAATTAGATTTTCGCAGAGAAGCAAGAAATGCAATAATTTTTAGAGAAAATTTTAAGGAAAACGAAAAAATTTACATTCCTCTCATATATAAAGAATACACTAAAGAGAGAATTTTAGTCATGGAGAAGGTTGAAGGAGTAAGAGTTGACGATGTTGAATCATTAAAGCAGAGGGGGTTAAATATAAAGAAGATTTTTAAAACAGTAATTGATATTTATTTTATTCAGATTTTTGAACATGGCTTTTTTCATGGTGATCCCCATCCTGGAAACATTCTTGTAACAGAAGATGGACGAATAGTAATGGTTGACTTCGGTATAGTTGGAAAGATTGATGAGGAATTTCAAGAGTCCTATGCAAATATTGCACTGGCAATCATTAAGCAGGATTTTGATCTTCTAATCAACAATTACTTAAAACTTGGAATAATTCCAGACAACGACAACATTGATATAAATAAACTTAAAAGAGAACTTAAGGAAGACATTGAAGAAATACTTTATCCCCTTTATTCATCATCTTTCGTGGAGATTAAAATTTCTGAATTTATAGAGTCAATTATGAAGGTGAGTTTAAAACATAAACTTAGGTTTCTTCCAGAACTTTTATTAATTGACAAAGTTTTGATAATGCTTGATGGACTTGCGAGAGAACTTTCTCCACAAACATCAATAATTGAGATGCTTAAGCCATACGCTGAAGATATAATTGCAAGAAGGCTCAGTCCTGATTTTTATATGAAAAAATTTTTAAAGACTTTTCAAGAGTTTAAAAATGCTATTGAAAATATACCTTTTCAATTGAAGATGCTACTGAGTAAGGCTATAAGGGATGATATAACAGTAAAAATGTTCCATGTGAATCTACCAGAATTTTTGAAAGACATTGAAAAATCAAGTAATAAAATATCCTTTAGTCTTATTGTAAGTGCTATGATTCTTAGTTCAGCAATAATGCATGCTGCGGAGGTAAAACCTTTAATTAATGGAATTTCACTTTTTGGACTTATAACAGGTATAGTGGCATTTTTCCTTGGAATTTGGTTAATAATCTCAATTATTAAGTCAGGGAAATTATGACGTTTATTGAATGCTCTTTTAACGGCTCTGAAAATCAACATGATTTGAATAAGTTTTTGTTTATAAAGTATAATTTAAATTTACAAATTTCTTGGCAGAGGATTTTCTGCCTAAAAATGGTTGGAGGGTATAATGAGGATTATAGTTTGCGTCAAACAGGTTCCAGATGTTACAGAGGTAAGAATTGATCCTAAAACAAATACTCTCATAAGAGAAGGTGTACCAAGTATAATGAATCCCTATGATTTGCATGCAGTAGAGGCAGCACTTCAGATTAAAGAAGCCACTTCAGGTAAGGTTACAGTTATAACAATGGGACCGCCACAGGCAGAGGAAGTACTGAGGGAGACAATATCAATGGGAGTTGATGATGCTGTTTTACTTACAGACAGACGGTTTGCAGGAGCTGATACATGGGCAACTGCCTATACCCTTTCTCGGGCAGCAAAGAAAATAGGTTTTGATTTGATAATCTGCGGGAAACAGGCAATAGATGGAGACACTGCACAAGTAGGACCAGAAATGGCTGAATTTCTTGATATTCCTCATGTTTCTTATGTAAGAAGAATTGAAAAAATAGAACCTTCAGAAATGATTATTGAAAGACTTATGGATGACTGTTATGAAAAAATATGGGTTTCCCTACCTGCATTGATAACTGTTGTAAAGGAGTTAAACAGCCCTCGTCCACCTTCAATAAGAGGTAAAATGGCAGCAAAAAAAGCAGTTATTCCAAGATGGAATGCCAATGATATTGAAGCAGAGGAGGACAAAATAGGACTTAAGGGTTCACCCACAATGGTCAAAAACATATTCGCACCTCCACCAAGAGGTGAACGTAGAATTCTTGAAGGAACACCTGAAGAGCAGGTCAATACACTTCTTAAGGAGTTAAGGAGGTTAGGATGCTTATAAGGATTGATATAGAAAAATGTACAGGATGCGGAACCTGTGTAAATGTATGCCCCTTTGGTGCAATAATACTCAAAGAAGATAAAGCTTTCATTACAGAAGCCTGCACCCTTTGTGGTGCCTGTGTTGAGAGCTGTCCAGAGTCTGCAATAATTGACGAAAGAGTAGGAGAGGGAGAAAAAGAGGAAAATTTCAGAGGTGTGTGGATCTTTGCTGAACAATCACAGGGTAGGATAGCCTCTGTAGCCTATGAATTACTTGGTATTGGAAGAAAACTTGCTGATGAACTTCAAACAGAGCTTTCTGCAGTCTTATTTGGAGAGTCACCTGAAGTAGAGGAGCTTATTAAATGGGGTGCTGACAAAGTTTACTATACAGATGCATCTCAGTATGTTTACTTAGATGATGAATTATATGCTAAAACACTTGTAAACTTGATAAATCAAAACAAGCCTGAAATTCTTCTTGCAGGTGCAACTGCCATAGGTCGTTCCTTTATACCAAGAGTTGCTGCAAGATTAAGGGTTGGGTTAACAGCAGACTGCACAGGTCTTGAAATTGATAAAGAAACAGGGAATCTTCTTCAGATTCGTCCAGCCTTTGGAGGAAATATTATGGCAACAATTGTTTCTCCAACAAGCAGACCCCAAATTGCAACAGTAAGGCCTCGTGTTATGAAAAGGGGTGAGTATAATACAAATAAAAAAGGTGAAATAATAAAAATTGAACCANTGGAACCTACAGGAAGGGTAAAAATTCTTGAAAGAGTTCAAGATAGNTCCTTCTGTAAAGTAAATTTACAGGATGCAAAAGTTATAGTGTCAGGCGGCAGAGGTCTTGGTTCACCAGATAATTTTAGTATGCTATGGGAACTTGCTAATCTTCTTGGAGGAACTGTTGGANCTTCCCGTGCAGCAGTTGATGAAGGATGGATTCCTTATGCCCATCAGGTAGGGCAGACAGGGAAAACAGTATGTCCGAAACTTTATATTGCCTGTGGTATTTCAGGTGCAGTTCAGCATCTTGTAGGAATGCAATCATCTGATATAATTGTTGCAATTAATAAAGACTCTAATGCCCCTATATTTAATGTATCAACCTATGGAATTGTTGGTGATTTAAAGGAAATAATTCCTTTGATGATAAAAAAACTTAAGGAAGGAGTTTCTGAATGATTGCTTTTGTTTTTCCAGGTCAGGGTTCTCAATATGTTGGAATGGGTAAGGATTTGATTGATTGTGCAAAGGATTTATTCGAAAAAGCAAGTAATATCATTGGTTTTGACATAGCAAAGTTGTGTTTTGAAGGACCTGATTCTGAATTAAATAAGACAGAAAATACCCAACCAGCCATACTTACCATCTCTTATGCATTGCTAAGGGAAGTTCTTTCAGGATCAATTATGCCCTCTTATACCGCTGGACATTCTCTTGGAGAATACACCGCAGCTTTATGTGGTGGAGTTTTTTCATTCGAAGAGGGAGTAAAGATTACAAGAAAAAGAGGTCAGCTTATGCAGAAGGCTCAACCAGATGGCAAAGGTGCAATGGCTGCAGTTTTAGGGCTTGATGAGAATACACTTAAACAGATTTGTGAAAGTATTGAAAAATTTTATGTTGACCTTGCAAATCTTAATTGTCCTGGACAGATTGTAATATCTGGAGAAGCAGAGGGGATTAAAAGGGCTTCTGAGCTTGCAAAACAGAAAGGTGCTAAAAAGGTTGTTCCTCTCCAGGTAAGTATTCCTTCCCATTGTATGCTTATGAAAGAAGTGGCAAAGGAGTTTGAGGAGTATTTGAAGGGCTTTAAATTTAATAATTCAAAAATTCCTATTGTAAGTAATGCCCTTGCAGAGGAAATTCATGATTCCTCAGATATTATGAATGCTCTAATAAAACAGCTTTATAGTCCTGTAAGATGGCAGGATTCTGTAAAATACATGATTTCAAAGGGAGTTGACACTTTCATTGAAATTGGTCCTAATAAGGTTCTTTCTGGTCTTATAAGAAGAATTGACTCTTCTGTTAAAGTTTTAAATGTGGAAAATTTGGGTGATATAGAAAAAATTAAGGAGGAATTGAAATGAGGAAAAAAATAGGTATTGTAGGAGCAGGCAATGTTGGAGCAACCCTTGCTTTGTTCGCTTTAAACAGCGGTTTATGTGATGTTGTTATTTTTGATATTGTAGAAGGGATGCCGCAGGGTAAAGCCCTTGATATTTTACAGAATACTGCTGTATTAGGAATCAAGGCCAATATAATAGGAACAAACAATCTTGATGACCTTGCTGGCTCTGACATTGTAGTAATTACAGCCGGATTAGCAAGAAAACCTGGCATGAGAAGAAAAGATTTATTGATGGCTAATGCAGATATAGTAGGAGGTATTGTAAAAAAGCTCGCACCTCAATGCCCAGATGCTATTTATATAGTTGTCACGAATCCAATGGATGTAATGGCTTATTTAACTCTTGCAATATCCAAAGTGGGAAGACAAAGAGTTCTTGGAATGGGAGGGATTCTTGACTCATCAAGATTCAAAACATTTATATCAACTGAGCTTGGAGTTACGCCTAAGGACATTGAAGCCCTTGTTCTTGGTGGTCATGGACTTTACATGGTTCCTCTTGTAAGATTTACCACCGTAAAGGGAATTCCTCTTTCAAAATGGCTTTCAAAGGAGAAAATAGAAGCCCTTGTTCAACGTACAANAGAGGGTGGTGCTGAAATAGTATCACTTCTTAAAACAGGTTCTGCCTATTATGCTCCAGCCCAGTCAACCTTTGAAATGGTTAAGGCTATAATTCTTGATGAAAAGAGAATTCTTCCATGTTCTGTTTATCTTGATGGTGAATATGGAGCAAAGGATGTATNCAATGGTGTTCCTGTTATTCTTGGAAAACAGGGACTTGAAAAAATAATTGAGCTTGAGCTTACAGATGAAGAAAGACAAGCCTTTGCAAATTCTACAGAAGAGGTAAGCAACATGATTAAAATTCTTAAGGAGGAGGGCAAGATATAATGGAAAAAACTTTAGTTATAATTAAACCAGATGCAGTAAAGAAAAACCTCATTGGAGAGATAATTTCAAGATTTGAAAAAAATGGTTTAAAANTTGCAGCTCTTAAAAAGCTTAAGATGACAAAGGAACAGGCAAAGGGATTTTATGTTGTTCACAAAGATAGACCCTTTTATGAATCTCTTACGGATTTTATGTCTGAGGGTCCCTGTGTTGTAATGGTTTTAGAAGGTGAGGATGCAATAGCAAGGGTTAGAAAAATTATGGGAGCAACAAATCCTGCTCAAGCAGAAGAGGGAACAATAAGAAAGGATTTTGCAGAAAACATTGAAAGAAATGCAGTACATGGCTCTGATTCACCTCAGTCGGCTTCNTATGAAATTCCCTATTTCTTTTCAGCTATAGAAATTTTTTAAAAATTAGGGGTCTCTTTCATGGAGGGAGACCCATTTATTTTTGATATAAAGCTATTAAACCAAAATGGAGTATTGGCAAAAGTATGTATATATCTGAAAAACTCCTGTTTGAAATTATCACTAAAAAGTCCTAAACTTAGAGCGTTGTTTATTTTTTCTATGCTCCAAAAAGAGACTTCTTCGATTTCTTCACGATTAAAATTAAAAGGACCTTCATGAATTGTCCAGTAAGTGTAAACAAGTTCGCTTTCGTAATTATTTNAATNTATATAGGTATATAAAAATTGAAGATTTTGTGCTTCCACGCCAAGTTCTTCATACATTTCCCTTTTAGCTGCNTTTACTATATCTTCTCCAGGCATTATATGTCCACCAACTGAGGTATCCCATTTGCCTGGTGCAACATCTTTATGAGTAGCCCTTTTTTGTAAAAGAATTTCTCCCTTTGAATTAAAAACTAATATATGGACAACTCTATGAAGCATTGAAGGATTTCCATGAATTATACTTCTTGGTGCTATTGATATGATAAGTCCATCCTTATCTACAACTTCTAAATATTCTTCCATCTCACCTCCCAATCAATTTCTAAAAAGAGAAAATTGTTTTTAAATGCCGGTGGTGGGATTTGAACCCACACGGGATTGCTCCCAGCGGATTTTGAGTCCGCCGCGTCTGCCGTTCCACCACACCGGCAACAAAAAAACGATAGCATAAAAAGTTAAAAAAAATCAACATGTTGTAAATACTGAAAAATATCTCTTGACAAATTTTTCAAAAAATGGTAAAAAGGGTAAACCACATTTAAAAATCCATTCAAAGGAGGGTTTAAAATGGCAAAAGTAGGGGTTTATCTGTGTCACTGTGGAGAGAATATCAAGGGTGCCATTGATATTGAAGAGCTTAAGAAGTATGTAGAAACTCTACCAGATGTAGCTGTAGTAAGAAATTATGTATTTATGTGTTCCGATCCTGGCCAAGATATAATTAAACAGGATATCAAAAGTGGTAATGTAGACCGTGTAGTAGTTGCAGCATGTACTCCAAGAACTCACGGTCCTATATTTAAAAAAGCCATTGAGGATGCAGGACTTAATGGTTATCTTTTCGAAATGGCAAATATTAGAGATCAGGATAGTTGGCCACACTGGCATAACAAAGAAGGAGCACTTGAAAAAGCAAAAAGACTTGTAAGAAGTGCTGTAGCCAAAGTAAGACTTAATGAACCTCTTGAAGATCGTTATGAAGACATGGAAAAATCAGTTTTAGTTATAGGCGGTGGTGTTGCAGGTATGTTTGCAGCTTTAGACCTTGCAAATATGGGTCTTAAAGTATATCTTGTTGAAAGGCAGCCCTCCATTGGTGGGAATATGGCAAAAATTGACAAAACCTTCCCAACAATGGATTGCTCTGCTTGCATACTCACACCTAAGATGGGCGAGGTCGCCCAGCATCCAAATATTGAACTTATTACCTACGCAGAAGTAGATGATGTTAAAGGATACGTAGGTAATTTCGATATCCGTATAAAGAAAAAGGTAAAATATATTGATTGGGATAAGTGTATAGGTTGTGGTGTATGTACTGAAATATGTCCATCAAGAGTTCCAAATGAATATAATTTCGGTTTAAATCAGAGAAGAGCAGCATATATAGAGTTTCCACAGGCTGTTCCCAAAAAGGCAGTTATAGATGAATCAAACTGTTTGTACTTTAAATCCATGAAAAAAACGGGGAAACCCGCTTGTGAAATATGTAAAAAAGGTATTCCACCAAAAGGAATACAGGGATGTCCAGCAGATGCTATAAAATTTGATGATAAAGATGAATATATGAATATTAAAGTAGGAGCAGTTATAATTGCCACAGGATTTAAGCCAATGCCTAAACATTACTTCAAAGAATATTCTCCTCATAGCCCAGATGTTATAACCTCCATGGAATTTGAAAGGATACTCTCTGCAACAGGACCAACGGGTGGTGAATTAAAGAGACCATCAGATGGGACAAAACCAAAGACAATTGCTATGATTTCTTGTGTGGGAAGCAGGGACGAAAGATATCATCCATACTGTTCAAAGGTTTGTTGTATGTATATGCTTAAGCATGCAAGAATCCTTAAAGATAAATATCCGGACATTAAACTTTATNTATTCTTTATAGATGTAAGAACAGCAGGTAAGGATTTNGAAGAATTCTATGTTTATACAAGAGAGCTTGGCGTAAAAGTAATTAGAGGTGGAAGAGTTTCAGNAGTTGATGTAAAACCAAATGGAAAATTAAGAGTAAGAGGATTTGATGTTGACCTTTGCTCACCTGTTGAACTCGAAGCTGATCTTGTGGTTCTTGCAACAGCTATTGAGCCACCTGATGGAGTTGAAGAGTTGGGAAGAATGTTTACTGCTACATGCGGTAGAGAAGGTTTCCTAAGAGAGGTTCATACAAAACTTTATCCTGTCGAAACTCAAGCAAGAGGCGTGTTTATTGCAGGATGTGTTCAGGGACCAAAAGATATTCCAGAGTCAATAGCACAAGCCCGTGCAGCAGCATCAGCTACAGCAGCACTTGTAATCCCTGGAAAGATTAAGTTTGAAGCTATTATTTCAGAGGTGGATAGAGATAAATGTAGTAGCTGTGGTGTTTGTGTTCCTCTTTGTCCTTACACAGCTATAAGAATAGTAGAATACAAAGGAAAAGAAAAAGCATACATAGAACCAGCCCTTTGTGCAGGTTGTGGTGTTTGTGCCAGCGCTTGTCCGTCAAGAGCTATTAAATTTAATGGTTTTACAACAGAACAGATATTAGCACAGATTGATGCATTAACTGAGGCATAAAATAAAATAAAGGAGGATAAAATGGAAGAGGGTGGCGTAAATGTAATTGACCTTACACAGGGCGATGAAAGTTTTGTAAGAGAACTCATAGCTTTGGGTGCCGATGAGCTTAGAGAATGTATACAGTGCGGGAAATGTGCAGCTACATGCCCAATGGCATTAGCAGGATTAGAATTTTTTATTAAAAGAATAGTTCATGCTGCTAACTTAGGTTTAAGGGATGTTTTACTCGAAGATTCGTCAGTTTGGGGATGCCAGTCCTGTAACAGATGTGTAGAAATATGTCCAATGGATATAAAACCCTATGAAGTAATTCAGGCAGTAAGAAGAGCAGCAATGAAGGTTGAATCCTGTCCAGCAAATACCTATGAGGGATTAAGGAATCTCTATAGATTTGGTCATGCAGTATTTCCAAAGGGATTTGAAGAAAGAAGAAAGAAAGTAGGATTGCCAGAGAAACCACCAACAGCGCTGAGTTTTGATGAGCTAAGGAAAAAGTACCAGGAAGTTCTTAAACAAACTATCCTGGAAGAAATTGCACCATTTCCGCTTGATTAAGGAGGATAGAAATGAAAAAAATAGGATTTTTCCTTGGATGTAATATACCTTTTAATAGACCCGATATAGAGTATTCAGCAAGATATCTTTTAAATGAATTAGGAGTTGAAGTTGTAGAACTTGAGGGAGCTACATGTTGTCCTGCCTTTGGAACAATGCCTTCTCTTGATTTAGTTGGCTGGGCAGCTGCATCGGCATGGAACTTAGCAATTGCTGAAGAAAAAGGTGTTGAAGTGATTACAGGTTGCGGTTCCTGCTATGGTTCTTTAAATGAGGCAAGATATCACATGGAGAAGCATCCTGAGATTAAGGAGCAGGTTAATATAATACTTGCAAAGGTAGGTAAAGAATACAAAGGCACTACAAAAGTTTGGAACTTTATTAATTTCCTTTATGAAGAAGTTGGACTTGACACACTTAAATCAAAAATAAAAAACAATCTTAATGGGTTAAAATGTGCTGTCCAGACAGGTTGTCATAACCTCTGGCCCAGTAGAGCCTATCCAACAAATGAAGACAATACATTTTTCCCAAAAAGATTAAGAGAAATATGTGAAGCTATGGGAGGTGTTGCCCCCAATTACAGCACCATAACAGACTGCTGTGCAATGGGTGCATTAAGGTCAACAGCCTCTGAGAAATCCCTCGCCCTTTTTAAAAAGAAACTGGATGTAATTAAAGAAGAAATTGACCCCGATGTTGCTGTAACGGGTTGTAGTTCCTGTCTTTTACAGTTTGATGCAGGGCAGGCACTTTTAGTAGAGCAGAAAAAGCTTAATTATAAAATTCCAGCTCTTCATATAGCTCAGCTTACAGCCATAGCAATGGGCGCTGATGTGGAAAAAGCAACTGCTATGGCAAGTATACCTTTGAATGGAGTAATAACTAAGATAAAAGGAGGGAATTAAGATGGCATGGGAGCCAAAGATAATTGTTATTGCCTGCCAATGGTGTACATATGCAGGGGCTGACTTGGCAGGAAGCCTTCGTTATAGTTATCCTCCTACAGTGCATATAGTAAGAGTGCCCTGTAGTGGAAGGGTGGAACCAGAATTTATAGCTGAAGCCCTTATAAGAGGGGCAGACGGAGTTTTTATAGGTGGGTGCCACTTTGGTGACTGTCATTACAAAGAGGGTAATTACAAAGCTATAAGAAGATTTAATCTCTTTAAGAGGGTTGCTACAGAACTTGGAGTGGAACCAGATAGAATTCAGCTTGAATGGATTTCGGGAAGTGAAGGAAAGAAGTTTGCGGAATCTATGACAGCCTTTGATGCTAAAATAAGAGAACTTGGACCAAATCCATTGAAAGGAGGAGCACAATGAGCAAACCTAAACTTGCATACTATCTTGCTGGTGGTTGTGGTGGCTGTGATATTGCAGTTGTAGATTTAGCCGAAGCATTGGTAGATGTTGCCTTGCAGTTAGATATAGTATTTTGGGCACCAACAGTGTTAGATGCAAAATATAAAGATCTTGAAGCAATGCCTGATGGTTCAATTGATGTAGGATTAGTTTCCGGGAATGTAAGAAACTCTGAACATGAACATATAGTAAAAGTAATGAGACAAAAATGTAAGGTTCTCATAGCTTTTGGAATATGTGCAGCCTGTGGTGGAATCAAGGGACTTGTAAATTTACACACTACAGAGCAATTACTTGATAAAGCATATATAAATACATTCAGTACAGACAATCCAGAAAAAGTTCTGCCTCAGACAACTGTTGTTGTTGATGGTAAGTATGAATTAACTTTGCCTACTTTAATGGATGCAAGACCTCTTGATCAGGTTGTAAAGGTAGACTATTATATAGGCGGATGCCCTCCCTATCATGAACATATAGGAAAGGCATTTATGGCATTGCTTTCAGGTCAGCTTCCACCTTCAGGTTCTTGGATTACTATGGGTAAAGCAGTATGTGAGGTCTGTGATAGAAATCCTGTTCTACAGGGTAAGTCAAAGAAATTTGCAACTACAGTAAAAAGAACAATTGAAGGAACTCCAACAGAAGGAGCATGTATTCTTGAAGAAGGATATCTTTGTTTAGGACCAGTTACTCAAGGAGACTGTGGAGCAAAATGTCCTTCTGCAAATGTACCATGTAGAGGATGTGGTGGACCAATTCCGGGAGTAAAAGATTTTGGTTTAAGAGCTATAAGTGCTATTGCAGTATGCTTGACAATGAAGAGCTTGTTGAACAGATTCCTGATCCAGTGCATCTGTTTTATAGATATGCATTACCAAGCTCTTTTCTTGGTAAAAGAATAAATAGATGAAAAATGGGCTTGATAGATATAATAAAAAAAATAACCCAGAAGGGGGGAAGGGAATGAAGAAAATTGAAATTAATCCGATGACAAGGCTTGAAGGCCATGGTAAAATAACAATTTTCCTTGATGAACAAGGAAATGTTGAAAATGCTTTTATGCAGGTTGTAGAATTTATGGGCTATGAAAAATTTCTTATTGGAATGCCCATTGAGGAAGTTCCTCGAACTGTAACTACTATCTGCGGAGTCTGAAGGGGTGTTCACTTTACAGCCTCAGTGAAGGCTGCAGATGGAGTTTATGGAGTTGAACCAACTCCAACAGCAAAGAAAATTAGAGAACTTTTTTATAATGCCCATTATGTTGAAGACCATACAGGAATTCTTTATGCCCTTGGTTTTCCAGATTTTGTTTGTGGTCCAACAGCTTCACCTGCTGAAAGAAATCTTATAGGTCTGATTTTAAAAGTAGGTGCAGATGTTGGTAAACTTGTCTTAAAGAAAAGATTTTCAGCAGTTAGAATTTTCGAGATCACCGGTGGAAGAACAAGCCATCCAGTTACAGCACTTCCAGGTGGCTGGGCAAAGAGAATTACAGAAGAAGAAAGACAGGAGATTCTTAAATGTGCCGATGATTGTGTTGAACTTGCAAAGTTGACTCTTGATGTTTTTGATAAAGTAGTTCTTCAGAATAAAGACTACATGGCATTGGTAACTGGAGATGTATACAAAGTAGTAACAAATTATATAGGAACAGTTGATGAGAATGACAAAGTTACCTATTACGATGGCACACAAAAAATCGTTGATACCAAAGGGAACGAAATAGGTAGATTTAAGGGAATACAGTATCTCGATTATATTGCTGAGAGAACTTTGCCATGGAGTTATCAGAAAGCTCCTTATTTAAAGAAAATCGGCTGGACAGGTCTTGTTGATGGAGACGGAACAAGTATTTACAGTGTAGGACCTCTTCCAAGATTTAATGTTGCAAGCGGCTTTGACACTCCTTTGGCACAAGAAGCTTACGAAAAGATGGTTGCTGCTTTTGGTGGGAAACCTGTTCACAATACACTTGCCTATCACTGGGCAAGAGCAATAGAGCTTATGCATGCAGCAGAGAAAGTAAAACAGATAGCATCTGATGAAAGTATTACTGATCCTAATGTTCGTCAGGAGCTTGGAACTCCAGTTGGTGAGGGAGTCGGAATTGTTGAAGCAGCAAGAGGTGTATTAATTCACCATTATAAGACAGATGATAAAGGTATAGTTACCGATGCAAATCTTATAGTGGCTACAACCCATAATAAAGGACCTATGAATGTAGCTGTAAAGAGAGCAGCAGAGAACTTTATAAAGAATGGTAAGGTTGATGAAGGAATTCTTAATCTTGTTGAAATTGCCTATAGACCCTATGATCTTTGCTTTGCATGTTCAACCCATACACTTCCTGGAAGAATTCCGGTAAGAATTGATATTATTGACCATAATGGTGAACTTGTAAAAAGTCTTAGAAATTTTGAAATAGCCTAAAAATCTTTTAAGCGGGGGCTTTGTCCCCCGCTATCTTTTTTAATTCTTATGGGGTAAAATGAAAAAAATAGTTGTTGGTATTGGAAATCCGAATTTTACAGATGATGGCGTAGGACTTAAAATCATAGAATATCTTAATGGTGTAGTTGATACTGTCCCGCTTTTAAACATAAGTTTTCAAATTATTGATTCAATCCTTGGTTATGATAAAGCTGTAATTGTAGATGGAGTTAAATCAGGTGTAGAACCTGGAAGTATTTTAGAGTTTACTACTGACTACTGGGGAAATATATATGCAAGCGGAACTCATAATCTTTCAGTTTTTGAAATATTGAGAATTGGTTACTCTCTTTTTCCTGATGAAATGCCAAAGGAAATAAAAATCATTGGTATTGAAGTTGAGAATGTTGAAACTTTAAGTAGACAGTTAACTCCTAAAGTAGAATCTGCAATTCCAGAAGCTGTAGCCTTGATAAAGGAATATTTAGGAATAAATTAGTTTAAGAACAATATAAGAGATAATAAAGGCAATTGAAGGTGCAGTTATAAAATTTAAGGCAATTTTTCTTAGAAGAGACAGTTTTACTGTTTTAATTCCCTTTGTTAGTCCAACTCCCGTTATCCCTCCAATTATGCAATAAGTGGTGGAAACAGGCATTCCCAAAAAAGTAAAAAATAAAACGCAACATCCTGCACCAAACTGAGCTGCAAAGCCTGAAAAGGGATCTAATGTTGTTATACCTTTTCCAACAGTTTCTATAACTCGGTGACTTAATAGAATTGCACCCATAAAAACCATGAGTGAACCAATTAAGAATAAATAAATTTTATCTATTCTAATATTAGAGTGAATCACGGGTCCGAGCACAGTTGCAAGTTCATTTGCACCTGTATTATAGGAAATTAAAAAGCCACTTAAGAGAAGAAGAATTCTTAGAATTTTTTCAATTTGAAAGAAAGAAAACTTTGAAAGGGTTTTTTCAAGAATTTTATAGAACAAATAGGAAAATCCAACAGCAATTAAGGGAGATATTGCCCAGGAAATGGCGATTTTTAAAAATGCATTAAAATTTACATTAACTCCTTTTGCCATAGCAGAACCAATTAGGCTTCCAATTATAACCTGATGAGTTGAAAGCGGAAGTTTGCGCCAGTTGGACAATATTATTAAAAATGCAGACACCGTCATAGCAACTATAATAATTGTAATATTTACATCTACAAGATTTTTGCCAACTGTTTTCATTACTTGACTTCCCTGAAGCATTATTCCAAGAAATACAAGACCGCCAAAAAGCAGAATAGCTCTTCTGAGTTTGATTATTCCTGCGCCTACACAGATACTGAGTGCATTTGAAGCATCATTTGAGCCTATACCGAAGGCAATTAAAAAACTTGTGGCAACAGCAATTTCTATCATCTCTATTCCAGTAGTATATTTTTTAATTTATATTTAAAAGACACAAAGTGCCAGAAAGAATGAAACTTTTTATTTAAGACTTATTTCAATTATATAAAGGTAATCACTGGCATCTTCTAATAAATCGCTTAATCTTGTTAAATAATCCACAAAGTCGCTAATAATTTTGCCATCCCAGAAGTTCTGAATTTCTATTTTTCTTAATTTTTCTATAATATCAAATTTTAGGTCATCAATTTGTTTTTCGCATATTCTAATTGCTAAATTTTTTTCTTTAAGGTCTCCTTTTTCTATTAATGCATCAAAGGCTAATGAGAGTATTTCACACATTTNGGAGTTAATCTTTGCGATTCTTGAACATTCAGGTTCTATTATCTTGAAAATTTCATTATTAACATATCTAAATTCAAAGGACGCGTCTTCTAAATTATCAAAGGCTTCGTCAACGATTTCTATGAATCTGCATATATTTGGTCTTATGAATGGAAGAAAGGCTCCCTGATGAATTGTTGTTATTATTTCTCTTCTGATTGTATCTGCTTCTCTTTCAAGCTGTGATACACAGAAAGTAGAGTCTTTATCTACCGTTGATATAGCATGTCTAAAGCATTCTGCAGCAGAATAAAGGGTTTTTAAATGGATTTTAATATGTTCAATAACTTTTTTTTCCAGTTTACCACTTGCTAGAACTTTGTCAAACATTTATCTGCTCCTTGCTTTTGCTACTAAAGAAGCTGATAGTACATCTAAAAGAGATACAACTCCTATAATTTCTTTACCTTCGTGAACAAAGACTCTCGCAATATTGAATTTTTCCATCAATCTTATAAGATATTCAAGTTCAGTTTCTTTATCAATACTTATAACAGGTTTTGATGCGATTTCTTCAATTTTAATTTTTTTAGGATCTAAATTTTTGGCAATTACCTTAAAAACAATATCTCTTACTGTAATAACTCCATAAACATCATTTTCATTCTTTGGAAGGACAATTAAAGATCTCATTCTTTTGTCAACAAGTTTTTCAATGGCATCATAAACAGATGCATCTGGTTTTATTGTTTCCAGTTTAATGTTCATTATTTCCTTTACTTTAGTATTCATTCTTTACCTCCAGTTATTATTTTTGTTAGNATATTATACAGTTTTTTATAAAAGTTGACAATAAACTTTAAAAGTTCTTATATTATAAAGTTAAAGTTATAGAGTGCCACCGTAGCTCAGCGGGTAGAGCAGCTGATTTGTAATCAGCGGGTCGGGGGTTCGAATCCCTTCGGTGGCTTGAATTACTTGAAAAGAAAAAATTATAATATTAAATTCGGAGGGGTACCCGAGTGGCCAAAGGGGACAGGCTGTAAACCTGTTGGCGTCAGCCTTCGAAGGTTCGAATCCTTCCCCCTCCATATTTGCGGGAATAGCTCAGCGGTAGAGCGTCAGCCTTCCAAGCTGAGGGTCGCGGGTTCAAATCCCGTTTCCCGCTTTTTTATGCCCATGTAGCTCAGTCGGCAGAGCACGTCCTTGGTAAGGACGAGGTCACCGGTTCGATCCCGGTCATGGGCTTTGGGAAATGCAAGATAAAAGTTTTAGGAGAAATTAAAGGAGGAAGAGATGGGAAAGGCAAAATTTGAGAGGAAGAAGTCCCATGTAAACGTAGGCACGATTGGGCATATTGATCATGGAAAGACCACATTGACAGCAGCGATAACTAAGTATTTGAATTTAAAGGGGTTGGCACAGTATAAGAGTTATGACCAAATAGACAATGCACCGGAGGAGAAGGCGAGGGGGATAACGATAAACACAGCGCATGTAGAGTATGAGACAGATAAGCGTCATTATGCGCATGTAGACTGTCCTGGGCATGCGGACTATATCAAGAACATGATAACAGGGGCTGCACAGATGGATGGTGCAATATTGGTAGTTGCAGCCAATGATGGACCGATGCCTCAGACGAGGGAGCATATATTATTAGCCAGGCAGGTAGGGGTACCATATATAGTAGTGTTTATGAATAAGGTTGACATGGTAGATGATCCTGAGTTATTGGATTTGGTAGAACTTGAGGTAAGGGAGTTATTAAGCAAGTATGGATTTCCTGGAGATGAGATACCTGTAGTGAGGGGTTCGGCATTGAAGGCATTGGAAAGTGGCAGTAATGATCCTAATTCGGAGGAATACAAGCCGATACAGGAGTTACTTGATGCATTAGACAGCTATATACCGGAGCCAGAAAGGGCTATAGACAAGCCATTTTTGATGCCTATAGAGGATGTATTTACCATATCAGGAAGGGGTACAGTAGTAACAGGTAGAGTAGAGAGGGGGATAATAAAGGTAGGAGATGAAGTAGAGATAGTTGGATTTAGGGAGACGAGGAAGACAGTAGCGACAGGAGTAGAGATGTTCAGGAAGATACTGGATGAAGGGCGAGCAGGAGACAACATAGGAGTGTTGTTGAGGGGGATAGGGAAGGATGAAGTAGAGAGAGGGATGGTATTAGCAAAACCTGGGAGCATAACACCGCATACAAAGTTTAAGGCAGAGGTATATATATTGACGAAGGAGGAAGGGGGGAGGCATACACCCTTTTTCAATGGATACAGGCCACAGTTTTATTTTAGGACGACAGATGTAACAGGGGTAATAAAGTTACCAGAGGGAGTAGAGATGGTAATGCCTGGAGACAATGTGAATTTGAGTGTAGAGTTGATAGCACCGATAGCGATGGAGGAGGGATTAAGGTTTGCAATAAGGGAAGGTGGAAGGACAGTAGGAGCAGGTGTAGTTACAGAGGTGTTGGAGTAAAATGGACCAAAAAATAAGAATAAAATTAAAAGCTTACGATAACAGAGTTCTCGATCAATCTGTAAAGGAGATTGTAGATACAGTTAAGAGAACAGGAGCAAGGATTTCAGGTCCTGTTCCTTTGCCTACAAAAATAAGTAGGTATACAGTTTTGAGGTCAACTAATCAGGATAAAAAGTCAAGAGAACAGTTTGAAATAAGAATTCATAAAAGATTAATTGATATTCATGACCCCACCCCCGAAACAGTAGAGGCTCTCTCTAAGTTAGAGCTCGCTGCAGGGGTTGATGTGGAGATAAAGCTATGAAAGGAATTTTAGGTAGAAAAGTTGGAATGACACAAATTTTTGCAGAAGATGGAAGAATCGTTCCTGTAACAGTAGTTGAAGCAGGACCATGTTGGGTTGTACAAGTACGAACAAAAGAAAAAGATGGATACGAGGCTGTTCAGTTGGGTTTTCAAGAGGTTAAAAAGGAAAAAAATATAACAAAACCGGTGCTCGGAATTTTTAAAAAAGCAGGTATACCGCCTTGCAGAGTCCTTAGAGAATTTAAAATGACAGGATTTAATGTGGGTGATAAGGTTACTGTTGAAATATTCTCAAAGGGCGAAGTTGTTAAAGTATCTGGGATTTCAAAGGGCAAAGGATTTCAGGGTGTTATGAAAAGACATAATTTTGCAGGTGGACCAGATGGTCATGGTTCTATGTTCAATAGAGCACCTGGTTCAATTGGTGCAAGCTCTTTTCCGTCAAGGGTATGGAAAGGCAAAGGAATGGCTGGACATATGGGTAATGAAAGGGTTACTGTAAAAAATCTTACTATTGTTGATGTTATACCGGAACAGAATTTACTTTTAATAAAAGGTGCTGTTCCAGGATGTGAAAACGGAATATTAGAAATATGGAAGGTAGAGGGATGATAGATATAGAGATAAGAGATATAAATAATAATATTGTTGGGAGAAGACAATTACCTGAAATTGTTTTTAATAATCAAGCAGATGAATCTGTTGTACATTCAGCGGTTGTTGCTTATATGGCAAATCAAAGACAGGGAACGCATGCTACAAAAACAAGAGCTATGGTTTCAGGTGGTGGAAAAAAACCATGGAGACAAAAGCATACAGGAAGAGCGAGGCATGGTAGCATTCGCTCTCCTCTTTGGAGAAAGGGCGGGATTGTTTTTGGCCCTCAGCCAAGAGATTATTACATAAAGCTTCCAAAGCAGATGAAGGATGTCGCTCTTTTTAAAGCTCTTACCATGAAATATAGAGATAATGAGATAATACTTCTTGATAATTTAGAACTTGTAAGACCAAAAACAAAAGATATGGTTAATATTTTGAAAAATTTACAGCTCAATGATAAGTCGGTTCTTTTTGTTTTACCTGCAAAAAGTGAAAATATCTTGCTTTCTGTAAGAAATATTCCTTATGTGGGAGTTATTAGAGCAGAAGATTTAAATGCCTATCATGTATCTTTATTTGATGAAATAGTTTTTACTGTTTCAGGACTTGATAAATTTTTAACTATTAAGGGGGTAAACTCTTGATGGATATTTTTGAAATAATAAAAAGACCACTTTTTACTGAAAAAGCAATGAACCTGAAAGAAAAGGAAAACAAGATAGTGGTTGATGTTCATCCAAAGGCTAATAAAGTGCAGATAAAAAAAGCCTTTGAAGAATGTTTTAAGGTTAAGGTTGATAATGTAGCAATTATAAATATAAAGCCAAAAATTAAAAGAGCAGGGTTTCATTTTAGAAAAACACCGAAAGTTAAAAAAGCAATAATTACCCTGAAGCCAGGGGAAAAATTAGATCTAATAGAGGGTGTCTAAATGGGAATAAAAAGGTGTAAACCAACATCAGCAGGTAGAAGATTTGTAACATATCCCGATTTTAGTGAAATTACAAGGGAAGAACCCTATGAACCTCTTACTATCTGTATAAAAAAACGTAAGGGTAGAAATAATCTTGGTAGAGTAACTTCATGGCTTAAAGGTGGAGGAAACAGAAAGCTTTACAGAATTATTGATTTTAAAAGAGACAAAATTGGAATTCCTGCAAAAGTTGTAAGTATTGAATACGATCCTAATAGAACAGCAAGAATAGCTTTGTTAAAATATCTTGATGGAGAATACAGATATATACTGGCTCCTGATAAACTTCAGATTGGAGATACTTTAATGAGTGGACCCGGAGCCGATGTTAAGGTAGGGAATGCATTGCCTTTAAAGGACATTCCTCTTGGAACCATGATTCATAATATAGAAATTTATCCCAAAGGAGGAGGAAAACTTGTAAGAGGTGCAGGTACAGCAGCACAGCTTATGGCTAAGGAAGGAAGATATGCTCACGTTAAACTTCCTTCAGGGGAAGTAAGATTAATCAATGTAAATTGTTTTGCCACAATAGGACAGGTGAGCAATCTTGACCATGAAAATGTGGTTATTGGAAAAGCTGGAAGAATGAGACATATGGGAAGAAGACCCTCAGTTAGAGGCGTAGCAATGAATCCGATAGATCATCCATTAGGTGGTGGAGAAGGTAAATCTTCTGGTGGAAGACCTGCATGTTCTCCTTGGGGTAAACCAGAAGGTGTAAAGACNAGGAAAAATAAGAGAACAGATAAATTTATTGTAAAGCGCAGAAAGTAAGGGGGTACAACAGTGGCAAGGTCATTAAAAAAGGGTCCCTTTGTTGATGAAAAACTTATGGAAAAGGTTAAGAAGGCATTAGAAACAGGAGATAAAAAACCTATAAAGACATGGTCAAGAAGATCTACAATTGTGCCTGAATTTATTGGACTAACCTTTGCGGTACACAATGGAAAAAAGTTTATACCAGTATATGTAACAGAAAATATGATAGGACATAAACTTGGAGAGTTTGCTCCTACAAGAACATTTAAGGGGCATGCAGGCTCTGAAGAAAAGAAAAAGACTAAGGGGAAATAGAATATGCAAGCAAGGGCAATATTAAAATATGCTCGTATAACTCCAACTAAAGCAAGGAAAGTTATAAATGTAATCAGAGGCAAACAAGCTGGAGAAGCATTGTTAATTCTTAAATATATGCCTCATAGAGGTGCTCGTATCATAGAAAAAGTTTTACGTTCAGCTTTAGCAAATGCTGAACAAAAAAATCCAAGAGTAGACATTGATAACCTAAAAATAGTCAAAGCTTTTGTTGATCAGGGTCCAATGATGAAAAGAATAGAAGAAAGAGCCATGGGAAGAGCTAATATTATAAAGAAAAAAACTTCCCATATAACAATATATGTTGATACAGAGGAAAATTAAACCGGAGGTGTTCAGTTGGGTCAAAAAACAAATCCCGTAGGTAACAGATTGGGCATCATTAGAACATGGGAAAGCAGATGGTTTACTAAAAAAGGGTATTCCGATCGTCTAATTGAAGATCTCAATCTTAGAAAGATGTTAAAAGAGAAATTGTTTCACGCTGGAATTTCAAGGATTGAGATTGAAAGGGTAGGAGAAAAAATTAAGATAATAGTATTTGCAGCACGTCCAGGTATTATTATAGGTAAAAAGGGCGCAGAAGTAGAAAAATTAAAGAAAGAAATTGAAGAAAAAACAGGCAAACAAGTAAATATTGAGATAAAGGAAGTAAGAAGGCCAGAACTCGATGCACAGCTTGTCGCAGAGAATATAGCTCTTCAGATAGAAAAAAGAGTTGCTTATCGTAGAGCTATGAAAAGAGCTGTTTCTTCTGCTTTACGTTTTGGAGCAAAAGGCATAAGAGTTTCTTGTGCTGGAAGATTAGCAGGTGCTGAAATTGCGAGAACTGAATGGTACAGAGAAGGAAGGGTTCCATTAAGTACTTTCAGGGCAGATATAGATTACGGGTTTGCAGAAGCAAGAACAACTTATGGTGTTATTGGTGTTAAGGTTTGGATATTTAAGGGTGAAGTTCAACCAGGACAATATGTAAATTACAACTATTAAAAATACAGTGAGGGAAAAGATATGTTAGCGCCAAAAAAAGTTAAATTCCGCAAGATGCAAAAAGGTAGAATGAAAGGCATAGCGTATAGAGGTAGTTATGTATCCTTTGGTGAATTTGGTTTAAAGGCTTTAGAGCCAGCATGGATAACCTCAAGGCAAATAGAGGCTGCAAGAGTGGCTATTATGAGACACGCTAAGAAGGGATGTAAGCTTTGGATTAGAATATTTCCAGACAAACCAATAACAAGAAAGCCTGCTGAAACAAGAATGGGAAAAGGAAAAGGCAATCCAGAGTTTTGGGTTGCAGTAGTTAAACCAGGAAGAATTATGTTTGAAATCTCAGGAGTATCAGAAGAAATAGCAAAAGAAGCCTTTGAATTGGCTTCTCATAAGCTTCCTATAAAAACAAAATTTGTAAAGAGGCAGGAGAGTTTTGTATGAAGGCAAAGGAATTAAGAAATTTTTCCATAGATGAATTGAAAAAGAAAGAAAGAGATTTAAGAAGAGAACTTTTTAATTTGAGATTTCAATTAGCTAAGGGTGAATTGCAGAATGTTAAGAGAATCAACGCAGTTAAGAAAGATATCGCAAGGATATTGACCATAATAACTGAAAAAATGAAAAATTCTCAGATTAAATCCTGAGAGAAGATAAAGAAACAGGTATAAGGAGTTAGGAAATGCCAAAAAAGATTTTAAAAGGTACTGTTATAAGTGATAAAATGGATAAAACTGTTGTTGTTTCAGTTGAGAGAGTTTTTCAAGATCCCTACTATAAAAAAATAATCAAAAGAAGGAAAAAATATAAAGCCCATGATGAAGACAATAAATGTCAAATTGGAGACATAGTAGAAATTATTGAAAGCAGTCCCATTAGCAAAACTAAAAGATGGAAAGTTTTGAGAATTCTTAAGGAGGGTGAGGAAAAATGATACAGCCAAGGAGTATTCTTGAGGTTGCCGATAATTCTGGTGCTAAAAAGGTTCAGTGTATCAGAGTCTTAGGAGGCTCTAATAGAAAATATGCCTCTTTAGGAGATGTCATAATTGTTAGCGTGAAGGAAGCATTACCTGATAGCAATATAAAAAAAGGATCTGTAGCAAAGGCTGTAATAGTAAGACTTAAAAGAAGTGTAAGAAGAGTTGATGGTTCATATATAAGGTTTGATCAGAATGCTGTTGTAATAGTTAATAATCAACTTGAACCAATTGGGACAAGAATTTTTGGTCCAGTGGCAAGGGAATTAAGATGGAAAGAGTTTACAAAAATTGTATCCCTTGCCCCTGAAGTCATATAAGATGGAGGATAGCGGTGAGCTTAAGTATTAAAAAAGGTGATAATGTTATTGTTTTATCTGGTAAAGACAGAGACAAAAAGGGTAGAGTTATTGCAATTTTAACAAAAAAGGATAAAATTATTGTAGAAGGTGTAAACATAATAAAAAAACATCAAAAGCCTACAAGAAAGTATCCACAGGGTGGAATTATTGAGAAAGAAGGACCGATTCCAAGATGTAAAGTTATGTTGATTTGTCCAAAATGCAATAAACCAACGAGAATTGGTGCAAATATACTTGAAGATGGCAAAAAAGTAAGGGTTTGCAAGAAGTGCAAGGAGGTTATTGATTAATGAGCGCGGAAACAAAAGAAAAGTATATTCCTCGTTTAAAAGAAAAATATTACAAAGAGATAGTATCTTCACTAATGCGAAAATTTAACTATAAAAATATTATGGAAGTACCAAAACTTGAAAAGATAATTGTTCATGTTACACTTGGAGAGGCAATTCAAAATATAAAGTTACTTGATGCAGCAGAGAGGGAACTTGCACAAATAACTGGACAAAAACCTCTCATTACTAAATCTAAGAAACCTATTGCTGCATTTAAATTAAAAAAAGGTATGCCTATAGGATGCAAGGTTACTTTAAGACGAGACAGAATGTATGAATTTCTTGATAGATTGATATCTGTTGCTTTACCAAGAATTAGAGATTTTAGAGGTATTTCCTCTAAGTCCTTTGATGGTAGAGGCAATTATTCTTTTGGAATAAAAGAACAGTTCATATTCCCAGAGATTGACTATGATAAAGTTGAGATTATTCATGGATTAGATATCACTATATGTACAACTGCTAAGACAGATGAAGAAGCAAGAGAATTATTGAAAGCATTTGGAATGCCATATAGAAAATAAATAAGGAGGGATTGTGGCAAGAAAAAGTAAAATAGAAAGGTCAAAATATCCACCAAAATTTAAGGTTCGTGTTAGAAATCGTTGTAAAGTATGCGGCCGTTCAAGAGGATATCTAAGGCAGTTTGGTNTTTGTAGAATATGTTTTAGATTTTTAGCTAACTCTGGGAAAATTCCCGGAGTTGTAAAGTCAAGTTGGTAAGGGGTGACAATATGATGACAGATGTTATTTCAGACATGCTAACTCGAATTAGAAATGCCATATCTGTAAAAACAGATAAAGTTGATATACCTGCTTCAAGGTTAAAAATTGAAATTGCTAAGATACTTAAAGAAGAAGGTTTTATAAAGTCTTATAAAATAATCAAAGATAAAAAACAGGGAGTATTGAGAATAAATTTAAAATATACTCAAGAGGGTGATTCTTTTATTACTAATTTGAAAAGAATAAGTAAACCTGGTAGAAGAGTTTATGTTAGCAAGGATAAAATTCCGCATGTAATGGGAGGACTTGGGATAGCAATTCTTACTACTTCCCAAGGAGTTATGACCGATAAAGAATGCCGCCAAAAAGGCATTGGCGGAGAAGTTATATGTTATGTATGGTAGAGGTGAAAGAATGTCAAAAATAGGTAGAAAGCCAATTCAAATTCCTGATGGTGTTGAAGTAAAATTAGACAATAATCAAATATTTGTAAAGGGTCAAAAGGGTCAATTAACCTATACCCTTCCANATGGTATAGGTGTAAATTTTGAAAACAAAACTCTGATAGTAACAAGAAGAAGTGATGATAACAGACAAAAAGCATTTCATGGGCTTGCAAGAAGTTTAATTGCAAATATGATTACCGGTGTTTCACAGGGGTTTACAAGAGTTTTACAGATTTATGGTGTTGGATACAGAGCCCAAGTAAGTGGAGATAAAATAATATTAAATGTTGGCTATTCCCATGCAGTTGAGTTTAAATTACCAGAAGGAATCAAAGNTACAGTTGATGACAAGCAGACGACAATAACTCTACAAGGAATTGATAAACAACTTTTAGGACAAGTAGCTGCAAATATAAGAGCAATTAGGCCTCCAGATTCTTATAAGGGTAANGGTATAAGGTTTGCTGATGAAGTTTTAAAACTTAAACCCGGTAAGACTGGAAAGAAATAAGGAGGAAGGCTTTGCGTGACAAAAGAGAATTAAAAAAAAGAAGACATCTAAGAATAAGAAAAAAAGTTTACGGTACACCAGAAAGACCAAGGTTATGTGTTTATAAAAGCCTTAATCATATATATGCTCAAATAATAGATGATACAAAGGGTCATACTCTTGTTTCTGCTTCCACATTGGACAAGGAATTTAAAGAAGTTCTAAGTAACAAAAGCAATAAAGAATTTGCAAAAAAGGTGGGAGAATTAATAGCAGAAAGAGCATTGAAGGCAGGAATTATAAAGATTGTGTTTGACAGAGCAGGATACAAATATCATGGATGCATCAAAGCTCTTGCAGATGCTGCAAGAGAAAAAGGTCTTCAATTTTAGGGAGGAGTAATGAAGGGAGAAAGGATTAATCCAGATGAGCTCAATTTAAAAGATAAGGTAGTATTTATAAATAGAGTAGCTAAGGTTGTCAAGGGTGGAAGAAGATTTTCTTTTAGTGCCTTGGTTGTAGTAGGAAATGAAGCAGGAGTAGTTGGTTTTGGCAAGGGAAAGGCTGCAGAAGTACCAGATGCAATAAGAAAAGCAATTGATAAGGCAAAAAAGAATTTAATAAGTTTTCCACTTCATGAAACCACGATCCCTTATAGAGTTGAATTTAAATATGGTGCTACTAAAATAGTAATTAATCCAGCTCCTAAGGGAACAGGAATTATTGCAGGAGGACCTGCAAGAGCAGTTTTCGAGGTTGCTGGAGTTCAAGATGTGGTTGCAAAGGTTCTTGGGAGTCATAATCCTTTTAACTCAGTAAGTGCCACAATTGGTGCCCTTCGTAGCTTNAAAGATCCTTCTTTACTTATAAAATTAAGAACAAAGGCATCAGAAATTGAACAAACAGATGAAAATCAAATTCAGCAGGAGGAGGAAAAGGCTTCATGAAAATACATGAATTAAAACCAGCAGAGGGAAGCAAAAGAAAACCAAAAAGAATAGGAAGAGGACTTGGTTCAGGTCATGGAAGAACTTCTACAAAGGGACATAAAGGACAAAAGGCTCGTTCAGGAGGAGCAAAGGGTCCGGGATTTGAAGGTGGACAGATGCCTCTGCAAAGAAGAATTCCTAAAAGAGGTTTCACCAATGCACCATTTAAAAAGGAGTATTCAATTGTAAATCTTGAAGATCTAAATAAAATAATAGAAGATGTAGATGTGATTACTCCCGAGATTTTATTGGAAAAAGGTATTATAAAAAAGATAAAAGATGGAGTAAAAATTCTTGGTAATGGAGATATAAAAAAATCAATTAATATAAAGACCCATGCTATCAGCAAATCAGCCCGCCAAAAAATCGAATCAAAGGGTGGTAAGGTAGAGGTTTTATAGTGGGACTTGTATCTGCACTAAGAAATATTTTCAAAATACCAGAACTAAGAGCAAGAGTATTATTTACTCTTGCTATGCTTATTGTATTCAGAATAGGTGCTCATATCCCTACACCTGGCATTGATGGTGAAGCACTAAGTAAATTTCTTATGGAACGTGGCGGAGCTGTAATGGGATTTTTTGATATCTTTACTGGTGGTGCTTTATCAAAAGTTACTATATTTGCTCTCGGAGTAATGCCTTATATAAGCGCATCTATTATTTTTCAACTTTTAACTGTTGTTATCCCCTCTTTAGCTAAAATTGCAAAAGAAGGCGAAGAAGGCAGAAAAAAGATAATGAGATATACCCGTTATGCTACAATTGTAATTGCTGCAATTCAAGGATTTGGTATAGCAATAGGACTTGAAAGTATGGGTGGTGGACAGTTTATTCAAGAACCTGGATGGTCTTTTCGAATAGTTACTATGATTACTCTTACTGCGGGTACAGCCTTTCTTATGTGGTTAGGCGAACAGATAACTGAAAGAGGTATAGGCAATGGAATTTCTCTAATAATCTTTGCAGGAATAGTTGCAAGATTTCCAAATGCCATATTTTATACTTACAACTTAGTAAGAACTGGTGAATTATCAATCTTTTTCGTTTTAATTCTCTTATTATTAATGGTTGCTGTTGTAGCTGGTATAATATTTATCGAAAGAGCCCAGCGAAGAATTCCCATTCAGTATGCAAAGAGATTAGTGGGTAGAAAAATGTATGGAGGTTATACTACATATTTACCACTAAAAATCAATTCTGCAGGCGTTATTCCCCCAATATTTGCTTCTTCAGTTTTGATGTTCCCTGCGACTATTGCTGGATTTATAGCTATACCTTGGGTACAGGAATTATCAAAANAACTTTCTCCCGGTAGTCTTTTGCATATTTTTCTTTATGTTGGATTAATAATTTTTTTTACATATTTCTACACAGCAGTAATTTATAATCCTGTGGAGATAGCAGAAAATTTGCAAAAAAATGGAGGCTTTATCACAGGAGTAAGACCAGGNCAGAAGACCTCTGAATATATATATAGGGTTTTATCAAGGTTAACTTTTATTGGTGCATTATATTTAAGTGCAGTCTGTGTATTGCCAGAGATATTAATTGCAGAATTTAAAGTTCCTTTTTACTTTGGTGGAACATCATTATTGATTGCTATTGGTGTTGCCCTTGATACAGTTTCACAGATTGAAACCCATATGATAAGTAGATCCTATGATGGATTCTTCAAAAGAATNAGAATNAAAGGCAGGAAGGATTAATAATTAGTGATAATTATAAAAAATTNGGAGGAAATTAACAAGATAAGAAAATCCTGCCAAATTGTAGCAAAAGTAATTGAAGAACTAAAGTTTTATATAAAAGAAGGATTATCGACAAAAGATATAGAGTTGTTCATTGAAAATCTTATAGAAAAAATGGGTGGAGTCNCTGCATTTAAAGGATACAAAGGGTATCCTGCAAGTGCCTGTATTTCTGTGAATTCACAAGTTGTTCATGGAATTCCTTCTGATAAATTTTTTATTAAAGAAGGTGATATTGTCAGTGTAGATGTTGGTGTAATTTGTGATGGATTTTATGGAGATGGAGCATATACATACCCAGTAGGCAAAATTTCAGAAGAGGCAAAAAAATTAATGAAAGTAACAAAAGAAGCATTATACGAGGGAATAAAAAAAGCTAAACCTGGTAGAAGAGTTGGCGATATCTCCTATGCAATTCAGAGTCATGTAGAAACAAAAGGATTTTCAGTTGTGAGAGCTTTTGTGGGACACGGTATAGGACGTTCTTTACATGAAGAACCTCAAATTCCTAATTTTGGAAAAGAAGGAACAGGTCCTAAATTGAAAAGAGGAATGACATTAGCTATAGAACCAATGGTAAATGCAGGTACCTATGAAGTTGTCATTCTTCCTGATGGATGGACTGCAGTAACAAAGGATGGATCTCTGTCTGCTCACTATGAACATACTATTGCAATTACTGAAGATGAGCCAGAAATCTTGACTAAAATATGAAATAATAGATATATTAACAAGTTAANATGCCGAAAGAAGACCACATAGAAATGCAAGGAACCATAGAAGAAGCCTTGCCTAATGCAATGTTTAGGGTAAGACTTGACAATGGTCATGTAATTCTTGCATATGTTTCAGGCAAAATGAGAATGCATTTTATAAAAATTTTGCCTGGAGATAAGGTTCTTGTTGAGATGTCTCCCTACGATCTTACAAAGGGTAGAATAATTTACAGATTTAAATAGGAGGTGTAATTTGAAAGTAAGGGCATCAGTCAAGAGAGTCTGTTCAAAATGTAAAATTATAAAAAGAAAAGGTGTGGTAAGAATTATTTGTGAAAATCCTAAGCATAAACAGAGACAGGGTTAAGGAAGGAGATTAATATGGCAAGAATAGCAGGTGTAGATATCCCTAAAAATGAGAGAATAGAGATAGGATTAACAAGAATTTTTGGTATTGGAAGGAGCCTATCTCAAAAAATTTTAAGAGATACAGGAGTAAATCCTGACAAAAGAGTAAAAGATCTTACAGATGAAGAAATAGTAAAAATTAGAAATGAGATAGAGAAAAATTACAAGGTTGAAGGTGAATTAAGAAAAGAAATTTCAATGAATATAAAAAGATTAACAGACATTGGTTGTTATAGAGGATTAAGACATTTAGCAAATTTACCAGTAAGAGGTCAGAGAACAAAAACAAATGCCAGGACTCGCAAAGGTCCAAGAAGAAAATTGATAAAGAAAAAATAATTAAGGAGGGTATACAGAATTAATGGCACAGAAAAGAAAAGGTATAAAAAAAGTAAAAAAACATGTTCCCCATGGTATAGCTCATGTGCAGACAACTTTTAATAACACAATTATAACAATAACAGATCCGAATGGAAATGTTATTGCTTGGGCTTCAGCAGGTAGCTGTGGTTTTAAGGGTTCAAGAAAGGGAACTCCCTATGCGGCACAGATAGCTGCAGAAACAGTTGCAAAAAGAGCAGCTGAAATGGGTATGAAACAGTTAGATGTATTTGTAAAAGGACCGGGNTCAGGAAGAGAAACAGCCATAAGGGCATTGCAGGCAGCAGGATTGGAAATAAATTTGATTAAGGATGTAACACCTGTTCCTCATAACGGGTGCAGACCTCCAAAGAGAAGGAGGGTTTAAATGGCAAGATATACAGGTTCACTTTGTAGACTTTGTAGAAGAGAGGGGATGAAATTATTCATAAAGGGAACAAGATGTTATACTGAGAAATGTGCCTTTGAAAGGAGAAAATATCCACCTGGACAGCATGGTCACAATAGAGCAAAATTATCAGACTATGGATTGCAATTGAGAGAAAAACAGAAAGTTAAGAGAATATATGGAATAATGGAAAAACAGTTTAAAAATTATTTTGAAAAAGCNACAAAAATGAAAGGTGTAACAGGTGAAAATCTTCTTAAACTTCTTGAAAGAAGGTTTGACAATGTGGTTTATAGAATGGGATTTGCTATCAACCGTAGACAGGCAAGGCAATTAGTGAGACATGGATTTTTCCTTGTAAATGGTAAAAAGGTTGATGTGCCATCATACTTACTCAGACCTGGTGATGTTGTTGAAGTTAAGGATACTGCTAAAAATCATGAATTAATTAAAGAAAATCTTTCTTTAGCAGAACAAAGAGGTTTTCCAGTATGGACCGAGGTTAATATAGAGGAAATGAAAGGTAAATTTGTAAGAATTCCAGAAAGAGAAGAAATGCAATTACCAGTTCATGAGCAGTTAATTGTTGAGTTTTATTCTAAGTAATAAAATTGGAGGCATTTAAATGAGTTTATATAAAGTATTTCAGATGCCTAAGAAAGTAGAATTTGATAGAGATACTCTTTCTGCAACCTATGGAAGNCTTATAATAGAGCCTCTTGAAAGAGGATATGGAACAACAATTGGAAATTCTCTAAGAAGAGTTTTGCTTTCTTCAATAGAAGGTGCTGCAGTCTATGCNATAAGGATAAATGGAGTATTGCATGAAATAAGTTCCATACAGGGAGTTAGAGAAGATGTAATTGATATAGTTTTGAATGTAAAAAAAATCAGGTTTAAATATTTTGCAGAGGATGCTGATAAAAAGGTAGCATTAATTAAAATAAAAGGTCCAGCTGATGTATATGCCAAAGATATTGTAACAGATGGAACCTATGAAGTTTTAAATAAGGATCAATATATTTGTTCTTTAGATCAAGATGTAAACTTTGAAATGTATTTATATATTTGCAGAGGAAGAGGCTATGTCACCTCTGANATGATAAAAGATGAGGATTTACCAGTAGATGCTATTACAGTAGATGCTATTTTTAGTCCTGTTAAAAAAGTTAACTTTAGAGTTGAAAAAACTCGAGTGGGCGAGCTCACAGACTATGATAGATTGGTTTTAGAATTATGGACTGATGGAAGCATTACTCCTGAAAAAGCNATTACTGAAGCATCAAATTTACTAATACANCATTTTGAAGTCTTAATTTTTACTGAAACTACAAAAGAAGAAATTGAGTCAACCGTTGTTTCAAAAGATAATATGGAAGAAGGTTTAATTTATGATAAACTAAATGAAAATGTTTTGAAACCCATCGAAGATCTTGAACTGTCTGTAAGGGCTTACAACTGCCTCAAAAGTGCTGGTATAAATCTAATTGTTGAATTAATACAAAAAACAGAGAATGAATTACTTAAAACAAAAAATTTTGGAAAAAGGTCATTGGATGAGATTAAAGAGGTTTTAACAAGACAAGGTTTGAAATTAGGAATGAGAATAGATCCTGAATTAATTGAAAAATTGAAAGAAAAAGTTCAGAGGGGGTAACCTGGAATGAGACATAGAGTTGCGGGAAGACATTTTGGAAGAACAGCAAATCAAAGGAAGGCGCTTTTAAGAGGGCTTTTAGCCTCTCTTGTTAAATATGAAAGAATTGAAACTACTGTTGCTAAAGCAAAGGCTGTTAAGGAACTTGCTGAAAGACTTGTTACTTTTGCTAAAAGAGGAGACCTTCATTCAAGAAGACTTGCACTTAGTTATTTACCAGATAAGGATTTAATAAGAAAGCTTTTTACAGAAATTGCTCCTCGTTTTGTAGATCGAAATGGTGGTTATGTCAGAGTTGTTAGAACTGGGTTCAGAATCAAAGATAGTGCGCCAATGGCTATACTTGAGTTTGTAAACTATAAAAAGCCTGAAAAAGAAGAATCAAAGAAAAAATCTGACTAATTTGACAGAATCTTTTAAAATTTGATAATTTTAAAATAATTCCTGGGTAGCTCAGCCGGCAGAGCGGGTGGCTGTTAACCACTTGGTCGGGGGTTCGAATCCCTCCCCAGGAGTTTAAATTTTATAAAGAATNTTGGATGTTTTGCATCCTTGATAAATAGCAAAAAATTGATGGAGGAATAAATGCCTAGAGTAAAAGGAGGATTTAAAACAAGAAGATATCATAAAAAAGTTCTATCTATGGCTAAGGGTTATTACAGTGCCAGACATCGTTCATATAAAGTAGCTGCTAAGGCGGTAGAGAAGGCTTTAGAACATTCTTACAAAGACAGAAGGCTCAAAAAGAGAGATTTTAGAGCTCTATGGATTACAAGAATTAATGCTGCAACAAGAATGTTCGGAATTACGTACAATCAATTTATTAATGGACTTAAAAAGGCGAACATTTCTCTTAATAGGAAAGTTCTCGCTGATATTGCATTCAATGACATAAATGCCTTCGGAGAATTAGTTNAAAAGGTAAAACCTTTTATAAAAACAGCATAAATGCAAGACTCTTTAAAAGAATCTTTTCTTAAAGATATAAGTGAGATTACTTCTCTTAATGATCTGATTAATNTCAAAGCAAAATATATTGGTAAAAAAGGTATCGTTACAGAAAAAATCAAAAATTTAGCAAAACATTCTCTCGAAGAAAGAAAATCGCAGGGTAAAATTCTTAATGATCTGAAACAATTTATAGAAAAGTCTATAAAAAATAAAGAGGAAGAATTAAAGCAAAAAGAAATATCAGAATCCTTAAAAAAAGAATTTATTGATATAACTCTGCCAGGGAAAAATTTTTATTTTGGTGGCCAGCATCCCGTTAATAAAACTCTCTTAGAAATTATAGATATTTTTAGAGAAATTGGATTTACAGTTGAAGAAGGACCTGAGGTAGAACTTGACTATTATAATTTTGAAGCCCTTAACATTCCCAAAAATCATCCTGCCAGAGATATGCAAGATACTTTTTATTTAAGTGAAGATGTTGTTTTGAGGACTCATACCTCACCTGTTCAGGTAAGAGTAATGGAGAAGAAAAAACCACCTCTCAGATTTATTTCTCCTGGTAAGGTTTATCGCTGTGACTCAGACATAACACATACTCCAATGTTTCATCAGGTTGAAGGTTTAATGGTTGATGAAGAAGTTTCTTTTTCTCATTTAAAGGGTATCCTCGTGTATTTTTTAAGAAGACTTTTTGGAGAAAATATTACTGTAAGATTTAGACCAAGTTTTTTCCCTTTTACTGAGCCATCAACAGAAATAGACATTGGCTGTATTATTTGCAGTGGTTCTGGATGTAGAGTTTGCAAAGGAACAGGATGGCTTGAAGTACTTGGGGCTGGAATGGTTCATCCAAATCTTTTTAAATTTGCAGGATATCCTGAAGGAAAGTATACAGGATTTGCCTTTGGAATGGGTGTTGAAAGACTTACTATGCTTAAGTACGGAATAGATGATATAAGATTATTTTTTGAAAATGATATAAGATTTTTGAGGCAATTTTAATGAAAGTTCCTTTTAGCTGGTTAAAAGATTACATCGAAGGTGAATTAGAATTAGGGAAACTTACTGATTCACTTACAATGGTAGGTCTTGAAGTAGGCGGTGTTGAAAAATTTCAAGATGATGTAGTTTTAGATCTTGAGATAACACCAAATAGAGCAGATTGCCTAAGCCTTCTTGGAATTGCAAGAGAAGTTAAGGCAATATTTGGACTTAGACTAAAAAAGCCATATTTTAAGATTTATAAAGAATTAAAAGAACCAAATTTTAAAATTTCAATTGTAAATCCTGCACTTTGTTATAGATATGCAGGAAGAGTAGTAAAAGGAGTTAAGGTTACCTCATCGCCTGATTGGCTTAAAAAAAGGCTTGAATTAGCTGGAATTCGTTCCATAAACAATATAGTTGATGTAACAAATTATGTTCTACTTGAATATGGGCATCCTCTACATGCCTTTGATCTTGATCTTCTTGAAGGAAGCCAGATTAGAGTAGGCACTCCAGCAGATTTCGGAAAGGAGTACGAGGAAATTGTTACTCTTGATGGAGTAAAAAGAAAACTAAGCATCGATGACCTTTTAATATGGGATGCAGTTAAACCCGTTGCAATTGCAGGAGTTATGGGTGGTACAAATACTGAAGTAACTCAGAAAACAACAAATATTTTAATTGAGAGTGCATACTTTAAACCTGAAAGTATAAGAAAAACATCAAAAAAACTTGGACTTTCGACAGAAGCCTCCTACAGGTTTGAAAGAGGGACAGATATAGAAGCACTGAAAGATGCTCTTGACAGATCAGCCTTTTTAATTCAAGAACTCGCAGGTGGTGAAATTTATGAAGTAATAGATGTTTATCCTGTAAAGATTCCAGTTAAAGAAATTTCTTTTAACACAAAAAAAATAAACAGTTTTATAGGATTACAGCTTACTGATAAGGAAATTTTAAGGATTCTTGATCTTCTTGAAATAGAAGTAGAGAAAAAAGAAGGTTCATACATTGCAAAAGTTCCATCTCACAGGCAGGACTTAGAAAGGCAAGAGGATATTGCTGAAGAGGTTGCAAGGATTTACGGTTATGATAAAGTTCCTGCTCAGCTACCTGTATATTTTAAACCTGTGTTGGAAAATTATGAATTATTAAAGAAAAGAAAATTTATCAATAAAATAAGAGATTATATGATTGCTCTTGGATTCAATGAGGCAGTCAATATGAGCTTTATGTCAGAGGAAGATTTAAATATATTTGAAATCCCTGAGCAAGACACAAGAAGGNAGTCTATTATTCTGATGAATCCTTTGAGGCAGGAAGAATCAATAATGAGGACTATGATTACTCCTCAGTTACTAAGGAATGCAGAGAAAAATACTTCCCGCGGTATAGAAGCCTTTAAACTTTTTGAAATAGGAAGGGTTTTTATATCAAAGGAAAACTCATTACTTCCCGATGAATCCCTGTCTTTAGGGATTTTATCTAAAAAAGAAGATTTAAAATTGCCATTCAATGAGGATCCTTTTGATTTTCATGCTTTAAAAGGTGTAATTGATGGGATGTTAAGACACTTTAAAATAGATAAGCCCAATTATAAGAGGTCCAATGAACCTTTCTTACATTCAGGACAATCAGCTGATATTTATGTAAATGAAGAAAAGATTGGTTTTGTAGGAGTTATTTCTCCTAAAATACTAACAAAATTTGATTTTAAAATAAAACCTTACATTTGCGTTGCTGAACTTAACTTAGATAAATTATTGAGCCTGATCAAGGTAGATATTAAATATAAATCTCAGTCAAATTATCCTCCTGTAAAAAGAGATGTTGCTATTTTAGTATCCGATAATTTTGAAACTCAAAAAATATTTGATTTAATCTCATTGTATGGAAATGAATTAATAGAGGATGTTTATATTTTTGATATTTACAAAGGAAAGGGAATTCCTTCTGGCAAACAAAGTGTAGCCTTTAGGATAATTTATAGAGCCTTTGATAGAACTTTGACTTCCGATGAAGTTGAAAAAGTACATAATGATTTAGTTCAAAAAATAGTCTCTGAAACTTCCGCTGAATTAAGAATCTAATTTTTCATTTAACGTTTTAAACCCATATCTTTATAAAAAGATTAAAAAAATTTCGATAGATTTTCTATATATTTTAATCTTTAAATATTTTGGTATAATTATAAAAAATAGTAATATAAAAAGAGTCAACTATCAGGAAATAGGTGTTAAACATGAGAGACCTTAAGAGGCAGAATAGATTTAGAGAAGCTATGTACAAAAAAAGTTCTTTTCATACAAAGAGCATGGATAACTCTTATGAGTTTATTTACCACTGGTATCATTGTCTTCTTATAACTACCAAAATCTTTCTTTTTGCGAACAAAGTAATCTCTAAAGTAAGAGTTCCATTTCACCACACCTACTGCCATCTGGAAGAGAATATTTCTGAGAAAGCTCGATCCCTGTTTGGATATACTC
>JGI24185J35167_1000087_pt1 | contig 37322 bp, 35 predicted proteins | sample YNPBryunderm2012_FD_35167 | JGI IMG/M metagenome (IMG submission 35167) | reverse complement strand
AGGCGCAGAGGGTATGTAAAAGACGTGAGTTCGGATTTACACAGGAGCATTTCGTTCAGCTCGTCATATCAGGCTGTCATGCCAACGCGAAGCATCCAAAATCCCGCCTAACCGAAGCCTCGTGAAGTCACTCATACCACCCCCAATTCCCCCGCGTGCGGGGGAAAGAAGGAGGCTGTCATTCTGAGTAACTGTGTTGAATGTCAAGGGGTGCTCAGCACGACAGTGAGGCAGGCATTGAGTGAGCGCTCAGTGTGACAGACCGGCATGACCGGTGAGCAGCCCTGTGCCCCTATTGGCGAATGCACCCATGTAGGGTCATGGTGTGGCGCTGGCTAAACTTAAGCGCACAGATAAGACACAGAATAACCCTCGCAGCGCCATCCACTACGCAATACGGAATACGCAATACGCAATACGCAACCCGAGTATCCTTATGCCCATTCGGATGATGCCTTCGTTGGACGAGGAGCGCGCCTTCTGGCAGGCCGGCGTTCGTCTGGTGGCCGGCGTGGACGAAGCAGGGCGCGGGGCGTGGGCTGGGCCGGTCGTGGCCGCAGCGGTGATCTTGCCCTGCGATGAGCGGGTGGTCGCCGACTTGGAAGGGGTCACCGATTCCAAGCAACTCACCCCTGCCAGGCGCGAGGCCCTGCGCGCGCGCATTCAGCAGGTGGCGCTGGCGTGGGCGGTGGGCAGCGCGAGCAGCGCCGAAATTGACGCCCTCGGCATCCTGGCCGCGACGCGGCTGGCCATGACGCGGGCTGTGTCCGGCCTGTCGCCTGCGCCGGAGGCGCTGCTCATAGATGCGCTGTCGCTGCCGGCAGTGGCGCTCCCCCAGCGCGCCTTCGCCCGCGCCGACGCGCTCAGCCTTTCAGTCGCCGCGGCCTCGATTTTGGCCAAGACCAGCCGCGATGCGCTGATGTGCGCGCTGGACGCTGAATTAGCAGGATACGGCTTCGCGCGCCACAAAGGGTATGGCACGCGCGCACACCGCNAGGCCCTGCGCCGGCTGGGGGCCTGCCCAATTCACCGCCGGACGTTTAAACCGCTGGCCCAGCTCGCCCTGGAGTTGCCTGAGCCATGCTGACGCCCGTGCAGTGGCTGCTGGGTGGTCTGGCCGCCTTGTTGATCGGCTTCTCCAAGACCGGCCTGCCGAGCGCGGGCATCTTGGCCGTCCTGCTCATGGCGCTGGTGTTCCAGGGCCGCGTCGCGGTTGGGACGACCGTGCTGCTCTTAATCGTCGCCGACTTGTTCGCAGTGGGTTGGTATTGCCGCTACACGCGCTGGGATAAGCTCTGGCAGCTCATGCCCTGGGTGGTTCTGGGGATGTTGNCCGGCGTGATCACCTTGCTGGTCGTGGGTGAGGACGCACGGGGCAAGGATCAACTCAACGCCTGGATCGGCGGGCTAGTGCTGGCAATGCTCGGGATATACCTTGTGCGCTTCAGGCTGAGGGCACAGGTGCGCGCGGCCTCGTTGCCTGGGTTGATCGCCACCGGCAGCGCTGCCGGCTTTGCGACGACGGTCTCCAACGCTGCCGGCCCGATCATGTCCATCTACATGACCAGCCTAGGGTTGCCCAAATATGAGCTGATGGGCACCACAGCTTGGTACTTCCTTCTGTTCAACCTCACCAAGCTGCCGTTGTATCTGCTGGTGACGGCGCTCGCGCCACAGCGCCCGCTGTTTACTGCCGACGGCCTTCTGTTTGACCTGATCGCGCTGCCGGCGGTCTTGGCCGGCGTCTGGCTGGGACGGTGGGCCTTGCCGCGCTTGCCACAGCGCCTCTTCGATGCCTTGGTGCTCGGCCTGTCAGCGGTGGCTGCGCTCGTCCTCATTCTGGGGTAGGACCTCGGCGGAGGGAACGAATGGCGCCAATGGCGGCTGGTCCACCAGTTGGCGCAGCAAGCTGAGAAAGGCGCGCCGCGGGATCGGCCGCGCGCCGAGCGACGCGGTGTGCGCCGTCTCCTGCTGGCAATCAATCAACGGCACGCCCATCTGACGCAGGCGCGCCACCAGGTGCACGAGCGCCACTTTTGAGGCATTGTCCACGCGACTGAACATGCTCTCGCCGAAGAAGACCCGACCGATCAGGAGACCATACAACCCGCCCACCAGTTGGCCACCCTGCCATGCTTCTACTGAGTGGGCATAACCCAGCGCGTGCAGCGCGCAATAAGCCTCTATCATCTCGTCCGTGATCCACGTGCCGGCTTGTCCTCGGCGCGGCGCAGCGCACCCCAGTATCACTTGACGAAAGGCGGTGTTATAACGGATGTGAAAGGCACGCTTATTCAACTGCCGGCGCAACGAGCGGCTGATGTGCAATTCATCCGTGAACAGCACCTGGCGCGGGTCCGGACTCCACCACAGGATAGGCTCACCTTCGGAATACCAGGGAAAGATGCCCTGGCGATAAGCTGTCAACAAGCGCTGTGGGGAGAGGTCGCCGCCGGCGCACAACAGGCCGTTGGGCCTGCGCAGCGCGCGCGCCAGAGGCGGAAAGGGGCTATCAGGCGCTAACCAGGGAATCATCTGAGAAGACTATAATCCTCGCATTAGTCTTAAGCACACTCTTTTGGTAAGTTTAGAGGAGACCTCCCGGATGCCACAACTGATTACACCCAACACCCTGCGCGCTGCTGGCCGCGAACAGCCACTGATACAAGTGATTGACGTTGGCCGCGAGCCTGCGCTCAAGGCAGCGTTGCTCTCCGGCCGGCTGACCAACCTGGCCGCCCCGTTTATTTATCACGACCCGGCCAAGCAACTGGCCCTCGTCCTCATGCCGATGGAGCTGAACCTGAACGACTTGGAACAGCAACGGGTGATCGGCCAGTTAACCCAAGTCGTGATGCGCGGCCTGCCAGAAGACGCGCCACGCGCCTATCTGCTACAGCCGAAGGTCTTCTTTAGCTTGCAATCGTTGATCGAAGCCATCTTGGAAGCTGACGGCGTGACGCCCGAGATGCTGCGCGCGCAGCAAGAGCGCGTGGATCTCTTGCGCGACCTTGTGCGTTTGCTCGGCGACGAGGCGAGCCTTCGCGAACGCGCCAGGGAGAACGACGCCAAGATTGACGCAACGTTCTTTGAAATTCTCTCCGCCAGCCTCGAAGCCAACCTGGCCTCTGGCCGAGAGCAGGCCGCNCAGCAGCTCAGCCGGCTGAATAAGATTTTGCTGGAAGAGACGACATACGGGCGAGCGCTCGCCAAGCGCGCAGCCGCCATCGAGGCCTTCCGCAAGTCGCCGAGCCGCGAAACGCTGTTGGATCAATTGGTTGCGGTTGAGGACGCGGAAACCCGCCAACTGCTGATCACCTGGGGGCGGCAGTTGCTCGACTACGCTTTCTTCCAGCTTTTGACCAGCCGGATCGAAGCTGCCGACGAAGCCGGCAAGCAACAGCTCATCGCCCTGCGCAAAGAGATTCAAGAGACCCGCGACAAGATTGACGCTGCATCGCGCGCTTTCATCGAAAGCAAGGCCAAGTTGATCGAGGAGATCGCCTCCAGCAGCAGCCCGATCGAGAGCGCTCGCAAGCACATTGACGAGCTGGATGATGCGTTCTTCTCCGTGCTTCAGCTCAACATCCAGGATGCCGAGCGCGCCGGCGACAAAGAGGCGCTGGCCGTGCTGGAGCGCGTCGAACAGGTGGTGATGCAAGCCATCGCCGAGCGCCAGCCGCCGGAGGTGCAAATGGTGAACATGCTGCTGGCAGCCAAGTATCCTGAGGAGACTGAGAAGCTGCTCGGCGAATGGAAAGACACCCTGGATGATCGCTTTATCAGCGTGCTGGCCCAGTTCGCCGATCAACTCGCCCAACAGGATCGCACCGATCTCAGCGCCAAGCTCACCAAAGTGATGACACAGGCGCGCAAAATCCTGCCCAAATACGACCCCAGCCGCGAACCCAACCAGCCTTCTCCTAAACCCACGATAGAGATCGCGCGACGCTGAGCAACACGCCAGGGCCTCTCCCCAGAGAGGCGGGTGCATCCACTGATAGGGGTGTGGGCCGCTCTCGCCCCCTTTCACTCCCTCGATCTCACCCCCTTCTCATTCCCCCGCGAGCGGGGGAATGAGAAGGGGGCAGGTTAGCTATAAGCCGCGCCGGCTCCGCCGACCACGTGGCGCTTTGATTCAATCTAGATTCTTCGCTGTCGCCCACAGAATGACACGGCTGCCTGTGCCGCTCCGCAGCGCTTCCTTAAGGAGCAGCATCGTTGCCCCTGTCCGTGAACGCACCCCCGCCTGTGGTCCTCTGTACAATCTCAGTGCTCTATATGAGCGCCGAGTTTGTTATCCGCGGCGGCAAAAAGCTGGCAGGCGAGGTCATCGCCTCCGGCAATAAGAACGCTGCCCTGCCGTTGCTGGCAGCCAGCCTATTGACCGAGGAGCCGCTCGTGTTGCACAACGTGCCGCGCATTCGCGACGTGGAGACCATGCTGCGCCTCATCCAGTCGCTGGGCGTCGCGGCAAGCTGGATCGGGCCGAACAGCGTGCGGCTGTGCGCTGCAAAGGCGGCGGTGCGCCCGCTTGACAAAGCGCTGTGCAGCGAGATCCGAGCCAGCATCCTGCTCGCTGGCCCGATGCTCNGCCGTTTTGGCCAGGTGCACCTGCACCCCCCTGGCGGCGACGTGATCGGCCGCCGCCGCCTGGACACGCACTTCCTGGCATTGCNATCGCTGGGGGCACAGGTGTCAGCCAACGGCCAATTTGACTTGGTGGCCCACGGCCTGAAGGGAACGGACATCCTGCTGGACGAGGCCAGCGTCACCGCCACCGAGAACGCGGTGATGGCGGCTGCCCTGGCCGGCGGCACGACCGTGCTGCGCAACGCAGCCAGCGAACCTCACGTACAAGACCTCTGCCGCTGCTTAATTCAAATGGGCGCGCGCATCGAGAACGTCGGCTCGAACACTCTGATCATTCATGGCCGCGAACGTCTGGGCGGGGCAGAGTTCACCCTGGGGGCAGACAACATCGAGGTGACCAGCTTCATCGTGATCGGCGCGCTGTGCGGCGGCGAGCGTGGGCTGTGGATCCGCNACGCCGGCCCGGAGCATCTGGGCATGACGCGCCTGGTGTTGCGCCGGCTGGGGATCCATTTCGAGGTCCACGGCAGCGACGTCTTCGTGCCGGGCAATCAGCACCTGGTCGTTCAGCCGGAGTTCGACGGCTACATGCCGAAGATAGACGACAACCCCTGGCCGGCCTTCCCCGCCGACGCGATCAGCCTGGCGATCGTCGCAGCCACCCAGGCAGAGGGCAGCGTGCTGTTCCACGAGAAGATGTTCGAGAGCCGGCTGTATTGGGTGGACAAGCTGATCGGCATGGGCGCGCGGATCGTGCTCTGCGACCCGCATCGCTGCGTGGTGCAAGGCCCCAGCCGCCTGCGGGGCGATCGCGTGCAAAGCCCGGACATTCGGGCCGGCGTGGCGCTGGTGATCGCNGCGCTCTGCGCCGAGGGCGAGAGCGTCATCCAGAACGTCGGGCAGATTGACCGCGGCTACGAGCGCTTCGAGGAGAAGCTGCGCGCNCTCGGCGCGGACATCGTGCGTCGTTAGGCGATCGTCGGTCGCACCTTGGCTGCGCGCCATACAGCAGCGCGCAGCAGCATCCCACCGCCGACGAGCCAGGTCATCACCACGGCATTAACCATCATCGCCGGCACCAACGCGGTTGGGTCACCGTTAATCCACGGCAGCGGGGGGTAATAGCCGTATCCACCTAGCCGGCCGGCGGCGATCGGCGCGTAGTCCACGAGATCGCTCAGCACAAACCAAGCCAGCACGAGCGCCGAATCGCGCACGCTGGGTTGCACATATTGCAACAGCAGCAGCCCCATGATCGTCAGCCCGAGGTGAGTGACGAACATCACCGGTCCGCTGAAGAGACTGCTGAGTTCCACATCGCCGGTGATCGCCCAGTACAGCGCCCAGAACGTCATTGTCCACACGCCGTATTTCACGCAAAAGACCGCCGCGAGCTGGTTGAGCAGGTTGCTGCGCCGGCCCAAGTGCATGAGCAATACCGCCGCGCCAAACAAGAGGGCGGCCAGGGGACAATCGGGGATGAAGGGATACGCCCACAGCGGGGCCTGTACCTCGCCGAAAAAGCGGCCGTACCAGCCGGCTGTGCCGAAGACGAAGGCGAACGCGCAGGCCAGAAAGGCTCCCCAGGCCACTGCTGGGCTGCGAATCCCCCAATCACTGAGAGCGCGGATAAAGTTGAGCATCGGCGGCTGAAGTATAAAACTGTATCTTGAATCAAGCTTACTTGGCGGCGTAAGCAGTCAATACAGGTATAGGAGCAAAGATGCTGAATCTGCTGAAGAGGCTGTTTGCCGGCGGACGCAGCGCTCACGATGACGCGCTGATCTACTACGTGAAGGGATACAAGTGCAACGCCATCACCCGCGTGCGCATTGACCCTCATAGCGAGCTGAGCCGGGACGACGATGACACCTTCTTTGTGCGCAAAGTGGTGGTGGATAACCAGTGCTATGGCAAGGTGGAGATCGAGCTGCGCTTCGACGGGAACTATCGGGAGATCAGCCGTCACGTCACCGGCGGCGAGTTCACCAGCCGCGAAGAATGGCAGGCCCAACAGAACCGTCGGACGAAGCAACCTTAAAGCCTTTTAGACCTCTTAAGAATGTTAAAAATTATTTTTAAGCCCGGATAAACGCCAATCGCCATTGACAATTGAAAGGCGATCCATAGAATCGCGCCAAATAAACAGACCAGCGAGGGTCGAGCGTGGCGCGTCAATCAGAGCTTACATCATCTGGGTTTACCCCAGCAAGCGCTGCATCGGTGGAGGAAGCTACCTATACGCTCCCAAGCCATGCGCTGCGAACTGCGCACGCTGAGAAGACTTATCGGATCGCTTTGCTGGTCAATTTGGCCGAGAACGCGCCTCCTGTGCATCGGCGGATTGTCCCGCCAGACATCTGGGCTGAACTGGACTCGGCGAAGACCGCCGAGGCGTACGCCGAGGCTCTGCGCGGGGCCGGTCACCAGGTGTTCATGCGCGAGGGCAACGCCTATTTGGCGCCGTGGCTGGACGAAGTCCGCCCCGATCTGTGTTTCAACACCTGCGAGGGCTTCGGCGGGGAGAGCCGCGAGGCGCAAGTGCCGGCGCTATTGGAGATGATGGGGCTGCGCTATAGCGGCCCTACCCCCCTCGCCGCGGCGATCACCCAAGATAAGCCCACCACCAAGCGCATCTTGCGCTACTACGGGCTGCCCACGCCGCCCTTTCAGGTGTTCCACACACCAGACGACGCCCTAAAGCCGTCGTTGCGCTTCCCCTTGTTCGTCAAGCCGGCCCACGAAGGCACCGGCATGGGCGTGCATAACGAAAGCGTGGTGTTTAACGAACGCCAACTGCGCGACCGCGTCGCATGGACGATAGAGGCCTACCAGCAACCTGTGCTGGTTGAGACATATATTGCTGGGCGCGACCTCACCTGCGGGCTGGTCGGCAACGGCGATGATGTGCACTTCTTCCCCATTAACGAGGTGGACTTTAGCGGCTATCCGCCGGAGCTACAGCCGATCTATGGCTTTGTGCAAAAGATCGAACTTGGCTCTCTTTATCGCAATAAGTGCCCTGCGCCACTGAGCGAGCGGCTGGCCCGCAAGGTGCGACGGCTGACGCATCAGACCTTCAAGGTCACGGGCTGCCGCGACTTCGCGCGGGTGGACTTTCGCCTGGATGAGCAAGGCCGGCTCTTCATCCTGGAGATCAACGCCCTCCCTGGCATTACCCCCACGAGCGACCTGACGCTGATGGCCCAGGCGGAGGGGTGGACGCACGGCGATCTGGTGCGCGCCGTGTTGAACGCAGCGCTCAAGCGATACGGCATGTTCTAGTCACACAACCATGGCCCCGCCTTTGCTCCTCCTCTACGGGATAGATGAACGCAGTCAGGATTTCGAGATCGCCTCGACGCTGGCCTTGATAAGCGCCGTGAGCGGGGCGCTGCTCGCTCGCGGCTGGCGGCTGTTGCCGCTCCAAGTGACGCATGACCTGGTGCTGCCGCTGAAACCCTTCTGCCCTGACGAATGGTTGGTCTTTAACCTGTGTGAAGGCGAGCCAAACCAGGCGTTCTACTATGCGCGCGCCCCTCGCATCCTGTCGGAGCTGGGCTATGCGTTCACCGGCTCGGATGCCTGGACGCTGGACGAGACGCAGTTTAAGTGGCGGATGAAAACCCGGCTGGAACAGGAAGGCGTGCCCACCCCGCGCTGGGCCGTGTGCGAGCACGCCGATCAACTCTTCTTCGACACCTTCCCGGCTATCGTCAAGCCGGCTGCTGAGCACTGTTCCTATGGGATCACGCGCGAGTCGGTGGTGTTCAACTTGCGGGAGGCGCGGGCAAGGGCACAACAGATAATCGCTGAATTCGACCAACCCGCGCTGATCGAGGAGTTCTTAGATAGCCCCGAATACAACGTGTCGCTATGGGGCAACGGCGAAGAGATCGCCGTGCTAGGGGTGAGCACCATGACCTACGACGCCTTCGAGGACATCCGCGACCGGTTATGCACCTTCGAGGCCAAATGGGTGCCGGAATCGCCGGCTTATCAGCGCATTCCCGCCATCTGCCCTGCGCCGCTCCCCGCCGAGCTCAAGGCGCAGATCGAGCGCACGGCGATCGCCGCATATCGCGCTACCGGCTGCCGCGACTACGGCCGCATAGACCTGCGCCTGAAGCATGGCCAGCCGATGGTCCTAGATGTCAACGCCAATTGTGACGTCAGCCCCGAAGGCGGATTCGCCAATGCAGCGCGGGCAGCCGGCCTGAGCTATGCGGAGATGCTGGAGCGCATCATCTACATGGCCATGCGTCGCATGCCAACACTGGCAGAGCTGGCCGCTCCGGAGAGGATGAATGCATGATGGACGTTGCACAACCGACGACCGATGTGCTGACCATCCGCAGCGCTGAACAAGCCGACCACTGGGCGGTTGGCGAGCTGATGCAGCGCTGCGATATCTTCGGCCCAGCAGAACAGCGCTGCGTGGATGAGATGTTCTGTGAGACCTGGACCACGCCACGCCCTGATAACTACTGCTGGCTGATCGCCTGCCGCCACGACCAGCCACTCGGCTTCGCTTGCTACGGTCTGGAATCGCTGGCGCAGAACACCTGGGACTTATTTTGGATTTGCGTCGCACCCGAGGCGCGCGGTCAGGGGATCGGCCACGCGCTGTTGACCCAGGCTGAGCACCGCGCCCGACAGGAAGGGGGGCGCTTGATGGTGATCTACACCGCCTCGACGCCCGCTTACGCGCCGGCGCGCCGGCTCTATGAGCGCTGCGGATTCGTCTGCGTCGCCACTGTGCCCGATTACTACGCCGATGGCGATCATCTGCATATCTACTGGAAGCGATTATGACCATGGCCAGGGTGAGAGCGCGTCCGCCTGTGATCATTCTTTATAACGTCTATCAAAGCTGGTCGCCCGAAGATCGCGCCGAGTCGGAGCGCCTGACCCAGTTCATGGCGGAAGGGCTGCGCGCGTTGGGCCATCGCGTCGCCGTGGCCGAGTTCTGGAAGGACGTGCGGCCGGCGCTTCAACCGTTTGACCCAGACGAGTGGATCGTCTTCAACTGGTGTGAGGGCGTGGAGGACGAAATCGGTGGCGATGCGCGCGTGTGCGCCGAGATGGAGGCGATGGGGTTCACCTATACCGGTAACCCGCCGCACGCGCTGCGCCTCTCAGTCCAGAAAGGGCGCGCCAAGCAGGTGTTGCAGCGATGGGGCATCCCCACCGCGCCTGGGCGCGAGTTTCAGCATCCGGACCAGGTGACGGAACAGACCTGGGACGAGGCGAACTTCCCGGCCATCGTCAAGCCGGTGAGCGCCCATTGCTCGGTGGCGGTCACGCGCGAGGCGGTGGTGTGCGATTTGGCGTCGCTGCGCGAGCGGGTGGCCTACGTGATCGAGACGGTGAAAGAGCCGGCTCTGGCCGAGAAGTTCATCGTTGGGCGCGAGATCAACATCGGCATCTGGGGCAACGGTCGCCCTCNCTTGCTGCCGCTGCGCGAGATTGACTTCTCCCAGATCGCTAACCCCCTTCATCACTTGCTCACCTGGGACAGCAAATGGGTGCCGACCAGTCCCGATTGGAACAGCATGCCGGTGATCACCGCGCCAAAGGTTTCCGAGGCGCTGCGCGCGCGCATTGAGCACGTCGCGCTCGCCACCTATCGCGCCTTCGGCTGTCGGGACTACGCGCGCGTGGACCTGCGGATTGACGAGGCCGAGCGGGTTTACGTCGTGGACGTCAATCCCAACCCGGACATTTGCCCCGACGGAGGGTTCGCCGGCGCGTGTTATGCCGCCGGCTATACCTATGCCGAGGCGATCAGCAACATCATCAGCATGGCGCTCGCGCGGCGCAACCGCCGCCGCGCGCTGCGGTCCACCCTAGCCCGCTTGCGCAAAGACAAAGCCCCCACGCCGGCGATCGCGCTGGCAGCGCTCAGCTAGCTCACCATCGCCAGAAAGTTGGCGATGATCTGTTTGCCGCCCTGGGTCAGGATGCTCTCAGGATGAAATTGCACGCCAAAGGTGAGATGCTGGCGATGGCGCAAGCCCATCACCTCGCCCTCGGTGGTGAAGGCGGTCACCTCCAGGCTCGGCGGCAGCGGCTCCACGACGATGAGAGAGTGATAGCGCGTGGCCTCGAAGGGGTTGGGCAGGCCGCGAAAGAGGTCGCGCCCGTTGTGATGAATGAGCGAGGTCTTGCCGTGCATCAGTCGCGGCGCGCGCACCACCTGGCCGCCGAAGATATAGCCCATGCACTGCTGGCCCAGGCAGACGCCGAGGATGGGCACTTCCCCGCTGAAGGCGCGCAGCACGTCGTTGCTGATGCCGCTGTCTTTCTCCGGCGTGCCCGGCCCCGGCGAGATGACGAACGCGCGCGGCTTGAGCGCGCGCAGGGCTGCTATCGTCACCTGGTCGTTGCGAAAGACCCGCGGGTCGGCGCCCAGCTCCCCCAGATACTGGACCAGGTTATAGGTAAATGAATCGTAGTTGTCAATGACGACAATCATGGCCTAACCATCCTGAAGCTCGCTCTCATCAATGGCGACCATCAGCGCGCGGGCTTTGTTGTGTGTCTCGTGAAACTCGGCCGTCGGGTCGCTATCGGCCACGATGCCCGCGCCGGCCTGGATGTAGCACGTGTCGTCGCGCATGACGATGGTGCGGATGCCGATGCAGGTATCCATCTGGCCGTTAAAGGAGAAGTAGCCCACACAACCGCCGTAGATGCCCCGTCGTTCGCCCTCCAGCGCTTCGATGATCTCCATGGCGCGCACCTTCGGCGCGCCGGTCAGCGTGCCGGCCGGGAAGGTGGCGCGCAACACGTCGAAGGCGTCCAACCCGTCGCGCACTTGCCCTTCGACCAGGCTGACGATGTGCATGACGTGCGAATAACGCTCGATCACCATCAGCTCCGGCACGCGCACGGTGCCATAACGCGCCACGCGGCCGATGTCGTTGCGCCCCAGGTCCACCAACATCACGTGCTCGGCGCGCTCCTTGGGGTCGTTCAGCAGCTCGGCAGCCAAGGCAGCGTCTTCGTGTTCGGTCAGCCCGCGCCGGCGCGTGCCGGCGATCGGTCGCACGCTGGCGACGCCATCCTCAAAGCGGGCGTGCATCTCCGGCGATGCGCCGATCAACCTGAGCTGCTCGTCCAGCAGCCCGCTGAAATTGAAGTAGAACATCCAAGGGGAAGGGTTCAACATGCGCAGCGCGCGGTAGATGGCGAAGGGGTGCGCGGTGGTGCGCCGCTCGATGCGCCGCGAGAGCACAACCTGGAAGATATCGCCGGCCTTGATGTGCTCCTTGGCCACCCGCACCATCTCCTCGAATTCCGCCTGCGTCTTGTTGGCGCGCGGGGGCGTGCAGATGGCCTCCGGGTTGGCGCGCAGGGTGGCCAGCGGCGCATTCAGGCGCGCGTGAATCGTCTTGAGGCGCGCCACGGCATCTTCGTAGGCGTCGGCCAGCGTCGGCGCGCCATCCAAATAAGCGTTCGCGATCAGGAGGAGGCGATGGCGCGCGTGGTCGAACGCCACCAGCGTGTCGGCGAACAGATACACCGCATCCGGCAGACCGAGGACATCCCTGGCGGTGTTCGGCAGTCGCTCGAATTGCCTCACCACATCGTAGCCGGTGTAGCCCACCAATCCACCGCAGAAGCGCGGCAGCTCCGGCGAGGGCACGAAGCGGTATTGCGCCATCTCGCGCCGCAGGTGGTCGAGCAGGTCGCCTGAGCCGGCGGGGATCGCCTCAGCGCGCAGGCCATGCGCGCCCAGCTCGTGCCGCCAAAGCCGGCCGTCCCGAAAGACGAACGCCCGGCGCAAATGCATGCCGAGGAAGGAGTAGCGCGCCACCTGTTCACCGCCGGCGACGCTCTCCAGCAGAAAGGCAGGGTCTTCGCCGGCCAGGCGCAGGAACAGCGACACCGGCGTATCGAGGTCCGACGGCAGCTCGGCGTATATAGGGATGAGGTTGCCGCGCGCGCTCAACGCGCGCATGTCGTCAAGCGAAGGTTTGATTGCTAAGCGTCCCATCAGCAGCTCAATTTCGATCAAATATCTGGCCTGGGCCGATAGTCCGGGTTGGGCCATTCCAGCAGCACGCTCCAACCATCGCTGGGCGGGTCATTCAGGTAGTTCGGCAACAGCCCGCGCACCTCGAAGCCGTTGCGCAATTGCGTGGTGAGCGTGGGGTCGTAAATGAGGCCGGCTTGCACGCGCTGCACGTATTCCTCGGCTGAAAGCTCATGTTTGTATTGGGCAAAGCCGGGGATCATTCCGCCGATCACCTGTCCTCTTAGGTTCAGCCGGCGGCACAAGTCCTTGCGCGCGTCGTAGAGCAGGCGCGCGATCCCCCGTCCGCGGTAGTCTGGATGCACGCAGAGATCCGCGCCGTAGTAGTAGTTGCCCAGCGGATCGTGGTTGGTGAACCAGCCGCCGCCGATGGCGCCCAGATAGGTGTGTCCGCGAAAGTGCTCCGGGTCTATGCTGTCGTACCACACGAGCAGGCCGGCCGTGCTGCCCGCAACGCGACCGGTGGCGCGGTCAATGGCCACGAACTGGCCTTCTGGGAAGATGCGGATGTGGCTCAGATATTGCTCAGTGGTGAGGTGCTCCTCTTTGGCCAGCGTTGGATAGCATAGGCCCTGGAGGGCCGCACACGCCTCGGCGTGCTCCGGCCGCGTGTTGAGGATCAGAAAATCGCTCATAGACGGTGTTCGGTGGTTGATGGGCTTGGGAATGACGCGGGCGAGCCGGCATCGCGGCGAAACCAAACGTCCTGCGCACGGATAAAACGCCGTGTGGCGCGCTTGATCGCCTCGATCGCTTGATCCAGCTCCAGGCGGCCCAACACGACCATCGCCATTTCCCGATAGCCAAGCGCGGACATCGCCGGCAGGCGCAGCGCAGCGTCGGCGTCCATGCCGCGCTGCGCAAAGAAGTCCAACAGCGCCGCGGTTTCATCCAACCAGCCGGCCTTGATCATATCCAAGATGCGCGCATCGGCGCGGGCGTAGAGCGTTTCGCGCGGCAAGTTGAGGTAGATGACCTTGATGCGCAGCGCCGGTTGGTCGCTGCGCTGGAGTGCGCTCCAGCGCTGGCCGGTGCTCTCGATCACCTCCAGCGCGCGCACCACGCGGCGCACGTTGCGTGGGTCAATCATGCGCCCTGCGTCTGGGTCGCGCCGGCACAGCTCGGCGAACAATGCCTCACGGCCATGCGTCTGCGCGTAGCGCGTCCAGTAATCGCGCAGCGCGGGGTTGGGTGGCACGGGCGGCACCTGCCAGCCGCGCAGGATCGCGCGGACGTACTGTCCGGTGCCGCCCACCAGCAAGGGCATCTTCCCCCGCCGGCGAATGTCCGCGATGGCCGCCCAGGCCAGCTCGAGATATTCCGCCAGCGAGAACGGCTCGTCCGGCTCGCGCAGGTCGAGGAGATGGTGCGGGACCCGCTGCCGCTCCGCCGGCGTCGGCTTGTTCGTCCCAATGTCCATGCGCCGATAGACATGGCGAGAGTCGGCGGAGACGATCTCGCCATTGACCTGCGGTGCGAGGGACAGCGCGTAGGCGGATTTGCCGACCGCCGTCGGGCCGACGATAGCGATCAGCTCAGGCGCGTCGTCGAGGCCATGGATGGGTGCATCCATCCCCACGCGAGGCGCTTAATTCGAGCCAGGCGTAGGCGACAGCGCGCCGTCGAAGCGCACGAAGTAAATGTTCGTGGTCGCCTGGTTTTGCTCCTGCGTGCCGATCACCACCAGCAGCGACCCGCTGCCGCTGGTTGCCCCTTTGCTGAACAGGCAGAACACGTCATTGCTCGTCGCCTGATCCGCGCCTTCGATGCAGCCGATCTGTTCGGGCGAGTCCCAGCCGGCGCTCCGCATGCGCTCCAGGGTGTAGAACGCCTTCACGTCGGCGGGCGACTTGCTGGATGAGGTGAAGGCCAGGAGTTGGAAGTTGTCCACGCGAATGCCCTCGCTGGCGCCGGCCGATTGGACCAAGCCTTGCAAGATCAGCCGCAGCGGCAGGGGCAGGTCCAGGTTCTCCTGCGTCATGCCCTCCATCTGTGGCACATCAGACCACATCGTAGCTGGCCGTTGCGCGTTGCCGCTGCCGAAGAGCGCATCAATCAGGCCGCACCCCAGCGTCACCGTCATCGCCCACGCCAGCAGCAAGGCCGTCACTTTCTGTTTCATCTCGGTTCTCCTTTAAGGGGGTTATGGAGGGCACCACCGCACCCTCGTCAGACCGATTATATGGGCTGCCTGTGGTCAGGGGATGCGTTCATGAACAGGGGCGATCGTTTGGCGTGTCATGCCGAGCGAAACGAAGCATCTAAGCGCTCGCCCAATCGAAGCCCAACGGCACCACCAAAGCCGCACCCCATCCCATGTCATGCTTCGCGTTGGCATGACAGACTGTATGACGAGCTGAACAAAACGCTCCTGTGCAAATCCGAACTCACGTTAAGGAATCTCGCCCTGCGCTGCGAATGCGCCAGAGTGCATTAATAGGGACAGAACGCTGGGTGGGCGACAGCAGTGCCGCCGCCCACCTCTATAGATTCGCCTTTTTTGGCAACATGGCTTGTGGGAGGGTTGCCTCTGTCGGTGAGTGCGCCCAAACGTCGCTGCGCTAGAATCATCTTAAGGTATCCAGCGCGCTCGCCCTGCCATATCATCAGCCGGCCCTTGCGCGGTCAACATAATGAGCGATTTCTTCTGGGTTATCCAAAGGTTGAACTGGCTCGCCATCCTCGACATCGCCCTGGTGTCGCTGATCTTCTTTGTCGTGTTGCTGCTGGTGCGGGCGACCCAGGCGGTGCCTCTGCTGCGCGGGCTATTGGTCCTCGGCGTGATCAGCGTCCTGCTGAGCGGCGCAGCGCAGTTGCCCACCTTTAACTTGGTGATGCGCACGGCCCTGCCAGCGCTGCTGGTGGCCATCCCGGTGATCTTCCAACCGGAGTTGCGGCGAGCGCTGGAGCGGTTGGGCCGCTTTAATGAGATGCTGATTACGGCGCGTAAGAGCGAGCTGGAGGTGATGGTGCGCAAGATCAGCGACGCCGCCCAGCGCTTGGCCGCTCGGCGTCACGGCGCGCTGATCGTGATCGAGCGCGACACCGGCCTTCAGGCGATCATCGAGACCGGCGTGCCGCTGGATGCCGAGCTGACGCCTGAGTTGTTGCTCACCATCTTTGACCCTCATACGCCGCTTCACGACGGCGGGGTGATCATCCGCCAAGGGCGAGTGGCCGCCGCCGGCTGTGTGTTGCCGCTGACGAACTCGGTGCCCGCTGATGTGCGCATCGGGCTGAGACATCGGGCCGGCATCGGCGTCACGGAGGGGACCGACGCGATTGCCGTGATCGTCTCCGAAGAACGCGGCTCGATCAGCATCGCGCACAACGGCCGGCTGATCCGCCACATCGAACCCGGCCAGCTACAGAGCGCGCTGATCGCGCTGGCGCAACCGAGCCTTCAAAAGGCGACCGCGCGCTTGCCCGATTTCCTGCGCCCGGAGAGCGAGCGGGGGATCAGTTAACGTGCCGGCTCGACCAGCGGCTGCGCCAACAGCGCGCGCACCTGACCGACCAAGTGGCCGAACTCCGGCCAGCTTTCCATCCCCCAGTGCCGCGGCCTGGGCAGCGTGACGCGCACAATCCCCACGGGCCGCCCCGGACGGGGCGACGAGACCACAACCTGATCGGCCAGGAAGACCGCCTCGGCGATGCTATGGGTGACCATCACGGCCGTCGTCTGGGTGGCGCGCAGAATGCCCTCCAGCGCCGCCGTCAAATTCTCGCGGGTCATCGCATCGAGCGCGCCGAACGGCTCATCCAGCAGCAGCACAGGTGGGCGGGTGATCAGCGCGCGGGCCAGCGAGACGCGCTGCGCCATCCCACCGCTCAGCTCACGGGGATAGGCATGCTCGAAGCCGCGCAGACCGACGAGCTGAATGAGTTCCTCGACCGAGAAATGGGCGTTCCCTCGCCAGCCCAGCTCCAGCGGNAGGCGGATGTTCTGCGCCACGGTGCGCCAGGGCAAGAGGGCCGCGTCCTGAAACATCATCCCGATCCGCGGCGAGGGCTGGGTGACCGGCTCGCCCGCCAGCCAGACCTTGCCCGACGTGGGCCGCAACAGGCCGGCGAGCACGCGCAGCAGGGTGCTCTTGCCACAGCCGCTGGGGCCGACGATGGCCATGAACTGGCCNGCGCTGAGCTGTAGCNAGAACTGGCGCAGCGCCTCTACCCCGTTTGGATAGGTGTGCGAGATGTGTTCGGCGATGAGCATGGCACATGGCGCGCTGGGCGCTGCGCCGCGCGCAACGCCCAGCGACGCGATGAAGCTANGGCAAAAAGGCGTTGGTGAAGTAGGCGTTCACGTCGAGCTTGGTGCGAACCTGCCCCATCTTCAACAACACGTCCTGCGTCTTCTCCCAGGCCGCAGCCGTCGAGGCGCCCAGCGGCTCGCCCCTCATGAGTTCGATGGTGGCTTGCAACACGCGTTTCTGGATTGGGTCATCCGGCTGTAGCCCCTCGACGAATTTGGCGGAGATGCGCATGGCTGCGTCTGGGTCGGCGAGCGCATCGCGGATGCCGCGCAGCACGGCGCGCGCCATGCTGCGCACTAGGGCGGGGTTTTCCTCTATGGTCTTCTCGTTGGTGATCAGCCCATTGGCCACCATATCCACCTCGTCGCCGACGCGAAAGACGTTCACGGCAAAGCCGTTGGCCTCGAGCACGATCGGCTCGTTGACGATATAGCCCACGGCGGCGTCCACCTTGCCCTGCTGCACAGCGGCTGCCTGGGTGAAGCCGATCTCCTGTACGTTGATGTCGCCCTCGCTCAGCCCGTGAGCATCCAGAAAGGCCCGCCAGCCTACGTAGGTCGCGCCGAAGAAACCGGGGACGCCCACCGTCTTGCCCTTTAAATCTTCTGGCTTGGTGATGTTGCGCTCTTTCAGGCTGAAGATGGCGATTGGGAAGCGGCGGTACCACTGGACGAAGTATTTAATCGGCAGTCCCTGGGCGCGGGCCAGGACGACCTGCTCACCGCTGACCACGGCGAAGGGCAGGTCGCCGGCGGCGACCAACTTGACCCCGTCTGTCTCGAAACTGTAGTCGAACTCGATCTCGATGCCGGCTTCGGCAAAGTACCCGCGCTCGACGGCGACGTAGAACGGGGCGAACTGGACGTTTGGGATGTAGCTCATCGGCAGCCTGATCCTGGTCAGGCCGGCCGGCGGCGCGCCGGCCCGCGGAGGCGGCGCCGGCAGGGCACATCCACTCAAGGCGATCGCACACGACAACCCAACTAACGACAACGTGAACCTTCGCATCTTTAAGCTCCTCAACAACTCAAACTGTCACGCCGCCCAGCGTTCCACGCGCAACGCGCGTTCGACCAGGCGGATCGCGCCATACACGCTCAGCGCCAAGCCCACGATGGTGAGCACGCCGACGATCACCAGCGGCGTGTCGTAGAAGCTGTTGCCCAGGTTGACCAAAAAGCCCAGGCCGCGGTCGGCGCTGAGGAACTCGCCGGCGATCGCGCCCACCATCGAGAGCGTGCCGCCCACGCGCAAGCCGGCGAAGATGAACGGCAACGCAGCCGGCAATTCCAGCTTCATGAAGGTCTGGGCGGGCGTGGCGTTCAGCGCGCGGAACAGATCGCGCAACGTCTGCGGCGCGCTGCGCAAGCCGGCGATGACGTTGATAACTATCGGGAAGAACACCACCAGGGCGCAGACCAGCACCTTGGTCAGCGGACCGTTGCCGAACCAGATGAACAGCAGGGGCGCCACCGCGATGAACGGCACGCCCTGCGAGGCCACGATGAACGGCGAGAGCAGGCGATCGGCCAGCCGCGATCTCGAGACCGGGATGCCCAGCGCGAACGCCGCCAACGTCCCCAGCAGCAGCCCGGGCAGCGCCTCCGAGAGGGTGACCAGGGCGTGGAAAGGCAGCGAGCCATCCGCGATCTTCTCAAGGAAGCGTCGCGCGACGCTGGCCGGACCGGGCAGAATAAACGGCGGATAACGCAGCGAGAGCCAATGCCAAACGCCGATGAAGAGCGACAAGCTCAACAACGGTGCGAAGCGCTCAAGCATCTGCCCCGCGAGCAGGACAGGCCGCGAGCTGTTCGCTTGTCCATCATTGCGGATGCGTATTCGGTTGGTGAATACAAACATGAAAACAACCCCTTTGACCTTTCCGGTCTCCGGGGTTGTTGATACGCCATAGCACACCTTCGCCCTCGACAGCGAGGTGTAAGTCAAAAGCGCGCTTTGCCCTGCAAGGGGAGAGCNCCTTTGGCTTGGCCTTCTTTACATCCAGACTATCACTGTCGGCCCCGGAGTTTCACCGGATCCTGCGTGCCTCTCAACACGCTCGTGGGCTATACCACCGATCGGGAATTCCACCCTGCCCCGAAGACCAGAGCTATTTAGTTCAAGCGCGAGGAGCGGTTCACCCGCGCTCGCGCTGGTTGCGAATTAACTTAGCTTGACCTCGACAGCGTCTCCTACGATCCTCGTCTCGTAAATGGGAATGCCGATAGCCGCCGGGAAAGTGGGCTTGCCGGTGAACAGGTCGAAGCGCGCGCCATGGCGCGGGCAGACCACGCAGTTATCCTCGATGTATCCTTCGGCCAGCGGCCCGTCGTCGTGGGTGCATACGTCGCCAAAGGCGCGCACCTGGCCGTTCAGCTTGGTCAGCGCCACCGGCACCTCGTTGATGCGCAGCGGCAGGATCACGCCTTCCTGAAGGTCACCCAGTTTGGCAGCAAACACAAATCCGTCGGCCATCTCGCTTGTGAAAGATTATACAAGCTAACAGGGAGACGGGGTGCATTCATGATTTGGGGCGCGTGCGCAGCGCACAAGGGTCACCAAGCCGCGCAGCCTTGGCCGGCGGATGCTTCGCAATACGTGAATCCGCGGGGGCTGGTTGGGCAGGCGTGTAGATGCTTCGCTGCGCTAGCATGACAGTGAGGCGGGTGTTAGGTGAGCGCTCGGCATGGTAGGCCGGCATCGCAAGCGAGCGGCCCACGCCCCTGGCTGTAAGTGCGAACCCCACCTATCCCCGACGAGCCAGCAAGACTATAATCTTGGAACACCGCGCCGACATGGAGGCGAAGCTCTACGAATTGCCGCTCTTTCCCTTGAGCGTCGTCCTGTTTCCCGGTCAGACGCTGCCTTTGCATATCTTTGAGCCGCGCTATCGCGTCATGATCCGGAGTTGCATCGAGCACGACGCGCCTTTTGGGGTTGTGCTCCTGCGCGACGAACCGCCTCACGTGCCGCATACCATCGGCACATCGGCTCGGGTAACGGACGTCAGGCGCTTGTCCGATGGTCGCATGAACATCCTGACGGTGGGTGAGATGCGCTTTCAGGTGCACAACTTTCGGATGAGCGAGCATGGCTATCTCGTGGGCGAAGTGAGCGCGCTGCCCTTTGTGGAGGACGTCGAACAGTCCGATCCCATCCTGCGCTCGGTGCTTCGCCTCATCAGGCGTTATCTGACGCTCATCGCCATGGCCAATGAGCAACGTTTCAACGTTGATCAACTGCCCGTGCGACCGGTGGAGCTGGCCGTGTTTACGGCGGTTGCGTTGGATTTGCCCTTGGAGGAAAAACAAAAGTTGTTGGCCCANGCGTGCATCTCTGACCTGCTAAAGATGGAGGAATCGCTCTTGCGTCAAGAGACCAAGATGTTGCAGGTCNTGCTTTCGGCCATCCGACCGCCAGACGATGGGCTGTTCTTCTTGAGAAACTAGCTCGCTGGTAACGAAGCCGGCAGCTTTTGAGTATCGAGCGCGATGAAGATCGTATTAGANGCTATGGGGGGCGATTTCGGCCCTGCACCAAATGTCGAGGCCGCCGTCAACACTGCGCGCGAATTTGGCTGGGAGATAGTCCTGGTTGGCCGTCAGGAGTTGATTCGGCCACTGCTCGTGCAGCACAACACAGCCAACCTTCATCTGCCCATCGTGCATGCGAGTGAGGTAATAGAAATGGGCGAGCACCCTGCGCAGGCGGTGAAGANTAAGAAGAACAGCTCGATGGTGGTGGGCATGCAGATGGTGCGCAATGGTGATGCTGACGCCTTTGTCACGATGGGCAATACGGGCGGGGCGCTCGCCGCAGCGCTCTTCCACCTGGGGCGCATCCAAGGNATCCAGCGGCCGGCCCTCTCCGCTGCCTTCCCTACAGCCAAAGGGTGGGTGCTGCTCCTTGATGTGGGCGCAAATGCCGATTGCAAACCGGAGTATCTGCTCCAGTTCGCCCTGATGGGCAGCATNTACGCCGAGCGCGTGATGGGCATCCGCAACCCACGGGTGGGCCTGATCTCCAACGGCGAAGAGGAAACTAAAGGGAGCGAGCTGGTGCAACAGGCGCACGCCCTGCTCAAACAAGCCCCGATCAATTTCATCGGCAACGTCGAGGGGCGCAACCTCCCAGCGGGCAGCGCCGATGTGTTTGTGACCGACGGCTTTACAGGTAACGTGATGCTCAAACTTGCCGAGGGCATGGGCGAGTTTATTAAAGGGATGTTGCGCGAAGAGATCATGCGCACAACGGCCGGCAAGCTCGGCGGCCTGTTGATCAAAGACGCGCTTTCGCGCGTCAGCAAGCGCACCGACTACCAGGAGATCGGCGGCGCGCCACTCTTGGGCGTAGATGGTGTTGTAATCATCGGCCATGGGCGCAGCCAAGCACGCGCCATTCGCTCCGCACTCATGCGGGCAGCAGAAGCGGTAGAGCGCGGCGTGGTGGACGCGATAGAGGCTGGCCTACAAGCGCTCCCCAAAGTGGAGACCGTCCGGCTCGCTGCTACCAGCGAACTTTTGTAAACATGGCACGACCAAAGCGATTCTCCACCAGTCTGCGGCGCGGGTTGAGCCGCTTCACCGACGCCGGCCGGCGCATGTTGCGCCGGCGGCGCGGCGAGCAGGTCAACGCGCCGACCGTGATCATCTCTAACCCCAATAAACGGCGCCGGATCGTCATTACGGGCATCGGCGCTATTACCGTGCTGGGCCTGAACCTGATAGACACGTGGAACAACCTGGTTGCTGGCCGCAGCGGCATCGGCCCGATCACGCAATTCGACCCCAGCCATCTGCCGGTGCGGATTGCTGGCGAAGTCAAAGGGTTTGACCCCCTCAAGTACTTCGATCCCAAGGAGCTACGGCGCATGGCGCGCTGTTCGCAGTTCGCCGTAGCTGCTGCCCAGGAAGCCATCGAGCATTCNGGCCTGCGCATCGGCAAAGATGTCAAAACCGACCGGATCGGCGTGGTAATGGGCACAGCGCTGGGCGGCTATGAGATGTCGGAGGGCGGCTCGCGCGAATACTATCAATACGGCTATAAGCGCGTCAATCCCTTCGCCCTGCCGGCGGCGCTGCCCAATGCGCCGGCGCACCATATCAGCACACGCTTCGGCCTGAAAGGGGTGCTCAGCACGGTCGTGGCAGCCTGCGCCTCCGGCACACAGGCGATTGGCGATGCNGCCGAGATGATCCGCCTGGGCAAGGCNGACGCTGTGCTGGCAGGCGGCGTGGAAGCTGTCGTCACTGAGACGGCCATTGTGGCCTTCGCCAAGATGCGCGTGCTGAGCACGCTGAACGAGCAACCGGAGCTGGCCCAGCGGCCCTTCGACATCACCCGCGACGGGTTTGCCTACAGCGAGGGGTGCGCGGTCATGATGCTTGAGGATTACGAGCGCGCGAAGGCGCGCGGCGCGACGATTTACGCCGAGGTGTTGGGCATGGGTGTGTCGTCGGACGCATATCACATCGCCATCCCAGACCCTTCTGCCGGCGGCGCGATCCGCGCCATGCAGTGGGCGCTTCAGGACGCCGGCCTCGCCCCACATCACGTGGATTACATCAACGCGCACGGCTCGGCCACGCAAACCAACGACGCGCTGGAGACGGCGGCCATCAAGCACGTCTTCGGTGAGCACGCATACGACATTCCCGTGACCAGCACCAAGTCCATGGTTGGGCACGCGATGGGGGCCGCCGGCGCCATCGAGGCGCTGAGCACAGTTATGACAATCAAAACCGGCATCATCCCGCCGACGATTAATCTACACCACCCAGATCCAGCCTGCGATCTCGACTATGTACCTCATCGCGCCCGCGTGAAGGAAGTGGTGCATGCCATTTCCAACTCTTTTGGGCTGGGCGGACAAAATGCCACGATCGCCCTCGGCAAAGTGTGATCTGGTGCGATGAAAGTCGTCATTGATGAGAAGAAGCAGCGCCGAATGGCGCTGATCGGGCGACTCGCGCTCTACGGGTCGCTGGGCATCCTGCTGGTTGGTCTGCTGCTTACCCTCTTCGGCCCCCAACTCGGCCTCCTCACGCCGGATAACTCCGGCGTCTTCTTCGCCCTCTACACAGTTATCCTGTTGGTGGGCCTGATCGCCTCGCGGATCGGGTTTCACTACGGCAATCGCTACTTGGTCCCCACCCGTCCCGATGCCGTCTTGCGCGAGAGCCTAAAGGGCTTGGATCGCAAATATGCGCTGATGCTCTTCGCCGGCCCGACGAACTACCTACTCATCGAGCCAAGCGGGGTGACCGTGTTCGTGGTGCGCACCCAAGAAGGGAAGATCAGCTACCGCGATGGAAAATGGAAGCGGCGCGAGAACCTGCTGCGCTTCTGGTTCGGGCGAGATGAGCCGCTGGGCGATCCGACGGAAGACCTTAACGAGGAACTGCAGAAAGTCCAGCGCGTGCTCAATGAGAAGCTGCCGACCTTGAAGATACCACTGCGCGGGATCATCGTCTTCAGCCATCCGCGCGCCATCCTGGACATCGAGCCATCGCCTATCGTCGCGCTGCGCGCCGATGAGTTGAAGGATTACCTGCGTGGCCCTGGCAGACTCAAAGACTTGCCGGCTTCCATTCAGCGCAAGGTGCGCGAAGCGCTCGGCGCGCCTGACCTCCCCCGCCCCGAATCTGCGTCCGCTTAACCCGCTTACGCAGCCAGCTCGTTGTAAACGCCCAGCAGAAGGTCCACCACCTTTTGCCAGGAGTAGCCTTCGGCGTAACAGGCAGCGGCGTGGCCCATCCGCCGGCGGAGCGCATCATCATCCAGCAGTCTCTCGATGGCGCGCGCGAGTTCAGCGGGATCGTTCGCCCGCACCCGCAGCCCAGTCTTGTTGTGCTGAACCAGCACGCTTAACCCGCCCACGTCCGAAGCGATCACCGGCGTGCCACAGGCCATCGCCTCCAGCGCCACCATGCCGAACGACTCATACTGCGATGGCATCACCAGCACTTCAGCAGCGGCGTAGTAATACTGCAATGCGTCCTGGTCGCGCGCGCCCAGGAAGTTGATCACATCGTCCAGGCCCAGCGCGCTGCGCAGGCTGTGTAGGCGCGCCATTTCCTCGTTTGCCTGCTGGCCGGCTTCGCTGGGATCGCCACCGATCACTGCCACGCTCACATCCCGCCAGTCCCAGTCCGCCCGCCGCTTCCTGAGCACGGCAACTGCCTGGAACAACGTATCCAGGCCCTTCAGCCGTTCGATGCGGCCGGCGAACAGGATGAGCCGCGTCTGGGTCGGGATGCCGATCACCTTTCGCGCGTAGCGCTGCTCGATTGGGCGAAAGCGCGCTAGATCTACACCCGGTGGAATCACGCGGATGCGAGAGGAGCGAGCGCCGTATAAGCGCACCAGTTGCGTCTTCTCCACGTGGGTGTTGGCAGTGATCCGGTCGGCAACGTCGCACAAGTGGCACTCGCTGCGCAGCCGAAGGTCGCTTTCACGGTCTTGGTCGCGCGCCGCGACCTGATTCTTCAGTTCGGCCAGGGTGTGAAAGGTCATCACAAACTTCACGCCCCAGCACTGTCGCAGCGACTCGGCCACCAGGCCGGAGAGCCAGTAGTGCGCATGAATGATGTCGTAGGGCGGGCCGGCCCGCGCCTCGTCAGGTTGTGCGACGAAGCGACACACCCACTCGGCAAACTCTGGCACATACTGATGCAGCGTGTGCTTGGGGAGCGAGGCTTGTGGGCCGGCGGGCACGTGAATGACGCGCACGTTTGCGCCCAGCCGTGGGTCTATGCGCAGCGCTTCGTTGCCCTGGCTGCGGGTAAAGATATCGGCAGCGATGCCGCGCCGGCCTAACTCGCACGCAGCATCGCGCACATAGACGTTCATGCCGCCGGTATCCTTGCCCCCTAGTGTGGCCAGCGGCGAGGTATGGAAGCTGATGAACGCCACTCGCATCGCAACGTAGCTAGGCGGGGTTGCGCGTGGCTTGCCCCGAACGCTCAGCTTCAAACNTCATCATCACTTGCCCGCGTGCACGAGGGCGCGATGCGCAAGTCTGAGTCCAGACACGGCCAGCAGTGGCAACCGCACCAGGCGTCGTGGCTTGTCCTCGAGTTCCCGGGACCGCATCGCTCCGCATGGCTGCCAGCGAGCAAAAGACCGACATCGCCACACGATGGTATCACGAAGAGGGCAAGCTTGATTTTGAGGGTGCGTTCACCAATCACGCGGACTGGGCGCGTCGCCTCTAGGCAGCTGCTAGGGATGCTGCGCTTTCTGCTTCTCTGCGCCTTCGCGTGAGATCGGACTTGTCCCTGGCTGTGAACGCACTCGCAAGCTTGGTTTTGAATTGCTTTGGCCGAGCGGGACGACGTGGGGGCGAGCCTCCGGCACGAGCGCGACGTGACCAAGCGCTTCTCCGGGGGAGTCGCCGCGCAGTCGTCTGTATGTGTACTGATAGAGATCGCGAGCAATCGCCAGCGCCGGCGCAGTTAGAAAGACCCCAATTAGCCCGAACTGGTTGCCGAAGATGACCAGCGCGACGATCAGAATGGCCGGATGCACCCCGGTGCTCTCACCGATCACCCGCGGCACAAGGTAATTGTTCTCCACGAACTGGATCACGGTGAAAAGAATAAGCACAGCCAGCGCGGAGAGCGGCCCGCCGACGAAGAGCGCCACGGCTGTAGCCGGAATCGCGCCCAGCAGCGCGCCGATCATGGGTACCAGCTCAGCGATGCCGGCCCAGATCGCCAGCAGCAGGATGTAATCTATCTCAATACCAGGGATGAGGTCGAGGATGGCCAGGCCGGTACCGGAAGCTACCCCTACGATAACGCCCAACGTGAGCTGCCCGCGGAGATAGGCGCTCAGGCCGCGATCCACGATCCGCCAGACGTTCCAAAAGTCGGGGCGCGCTCGGTAGCTGAGCTGTCGGTTGAGGCTGGCGCGAAAGCGGCGCGCATCATTGAGCACATAGAACAGCCACACCGGCACAGCCAGGAAGCTCACGATGAAGGACAGCGCGCTGAACAGTTGCACGATCCGGCGCAGAATAAATGAGCCGATACTGGCCGCGATGCTCGTTAGGTTGTCCTGGAGCGTTGGCAATACGCGCTGAAGCAGGAATTGTTCGATGGGCGCTTGCAGACTGGCCGGCACGTTCTCCCGATACCAGCGNAACCCTTCGTCCGCCAGCTGCGTTAANCCCTCGGGTTGTGTGATGGCAGACGCCAGGCGGATGACTTGGCTGATCAACGGCGGAACAATGAGGACGAGGAGGACGCTCACCACCCCAATGCCGACGGCGTAGACAAGCAAGATGGCCGCCCAGCGTGGCAGCCAACGATTTAGCCGGTTGACGACGGGCGTGAGCAAATAGGCGAGCACCAGGCCGACGATGAACGGCGTCAGCACGCCGCTGGCCGTGACGATCAGCACAATGATGATCGCTATCGTTGATCCAACCAGCGCAAGGCGAGCGATGTCGCTCAGGGATAACTGGCGAAACGCAGACCTCAAACCCTCCATGAGCTGTGCCGAGTGTAGCCGATAATAACCTACTCCATGCCTGTGATATTGCACCCCTGGACGCTCTCCCCAGATGATGCCGTAGCCATCCAGCAGCAGTTGCGCCGCCGGTTGATCCTGCGCTGGGATAACCGGCCGGTTGAGACGGTTGGCGGGGTGGACGTGGGCATCGCAGCGCAGGAGGTGCGGGCTGCCATCGTCGTGTTGCGCCTGGCCGACCTGGCGCCCATCGAAGGCGTCGTTGCCAGCGCGCCGCTCACCTTCCCCTACGTGCCCGGCCTATTGGCCTTCCGCGAAGGGCCGGCCATCTTGGACGCTTGGGCGNGCCTGCGCCATAAGCCAGACCTGCTCTTGTTCGACGGCCAGGGCATCGCCCACCCGCGCGGCCTGGGCATTGCCTCGCACATGGGCTTGTGGCTGGCGCGGCCCACCATCGGCGTGGCTAAATCTCGACTATACGGACAGTTTGAGCCGCCTGGACCGCAGGCCGGCGATTCCAGCGCGCTGCGCGATCCGCGGACTGGCGAAGTGATAGGGGNCGTGTTGCGCACGCGCACGCAGGGCGCGCCGCTGTTCATCTCGCCCGGCCACTTGATAGACCTGCCGACTGCCCTGGCCTTTGTCAGGCAGTGCTTGCGCGGCCATCGCCTGCCGGAGCCGACGCGCTGGGCGCACAAGCTGGCCGCCGGCCAATCGCCTCTCGCCGCCGGCGATCAACCGTCGCTGTTCTGAACCGCGCTCACCAGCGCCTCGTCATCCAGTACTGTGCGCAGGTCGAGCACCACGCGGTCGTCTTCGATCCGCGCAATCACGCCTTGCTTGCGCAGCGCAGCCAGCAGGTGGTGGGGAGAGTGCCTCGCTGATGAGATCGCGATCAGCGTCGTCGGCAGCGACTCATCGGGCAGCGTGCCGCCGCCGACGGCGCTGTAGCCGTTGCGCAGCGCCAGGCATATCTCGCGCGCCTCGGCCCAGGTTGCGAGTCGGTTCATCACCTGCTGGGCGCGCCAGCCGATTTCGTCTTTGCTCATCGCCAACATACGCACGACCGGCACCTCGCGCTCGGCCTCGCCGCGCGCATAATGCCAGAGTGTGGCGGTTAGCCCCGCCAAGGTGAACTTGTCGGCGCGGAAGGCGCGNGCCAGCGGATGGCTGCGACAGCGCGCGATCCAAGCGCGCTGACCGATCAGCAGGCCGGCCTGTGGCCCGCCCAACAGCTTGTCGCCGCTGAAGGCCACCACCCCTGCGCCGGCGCGAATGCTCTCCTGCGGCATCGGCTCGCGGCGCAAGCCAAACTGCGAGGTGTCCACCAGCGCGCCGCTGCCGATGTCGTCGAGCACGGGCAATGGCACACCGGTCGTCTTGGCATGGGCGCGGGCGAGCTGCACCAGCTCGGCGATTCCCACTTCTTGCGTGAAGCCGCGCAGCCGGAAGTTGGAAGGATGAACGCGCAAGATAGCGGCCACGCCGGGTGGGTGCGCAGCATGGGCACGTAGCGCCTGCTCGTAATCGGCGACGCGCGTGCGATTGGTGGTGCCTACTTCGATCAACTGGGCGCCGCTTTGAGCCATGATCTCCGGAATGCGAAAGCCACCCCCGATCTCGACCAGTTGTCCGCGCGAGATCACCACCCCCCGCCCAGCAGCAATGGNAGCCAGCATCAGCACGGTGGCCGCGGCGCAGTTGTTGACGATCAGCGCATCTTCTGCGCCGGTCAGCATGCAGATCAACCGTTCGGCCTGTTGGCCGCGCCGGCCACGCTGGCCGCTGTGCAGGTCGAACTCCAGCGCGCTGTAGCCGGCTGCGGCCGCTTGCATCGCTTGCTGGGCAGCCCGACTGAGCGGGGCGCGGCCCAAGTTGGTNTGGATAACCACACCGGTGGCGTTGATGAGCGGGCGCGGGTAGTCGAGCATCTCACGAAGCCTGGCGCGGGATGCGTGAAGCAGGTCATCGGTCGTGGGCGGCTGTGCGCCGTTCAGAATGTCTGTTCGGGCCTGTGCCAGTGCCTCGCGCAGCGTCTGCGCGGCCAGATCGTGGCCGGCCAGGGTAACCAGTTCGCCAGCTTGATCGAGCAATTCCGACACGCTGGGCAGGCAGCGCAGGCGTTCAGTCGCCGACATCCGGCAAGGGATTATAGGATTTGGCCTCTGCGGGGCGTATACGGGGTGCGTTCACGGGCAGGGGCAACAATGATGCTGCTCCCCAAGAAGCGCCGCCGAGTGGCACAGGCGGCCGTGTCATTCTGAGAATCTAAATGCGTGCCCGATTAAAGCGCTGTGGGTTCACCAGACCGGCACGGCCTGGTCAACGCAGCCGCTTAGATGCTTTGCTCTGCCCAGCATAACAGACTGGTATGGCGAGCAGGGCGATACTGATAAACGCACCTGTGTAAAGATGCATTCAGACGGAAGATGCGCCGCCGATCGCGTCTAGACATGCCCGTGCAGCCGCCGGGGAGACCTCAATAAAGGAACATCGGCTTGTGCTCGATATTGCGGATGCGCGGGCGGTATTGCTCGGCATCATAGAGCTGGTCAACGTCTAGCGGTCGAGGCCCGCCGCCCACCTCGGTCAGGGGAACCGTAGTGTACCTGCCACCCTGTAGGGCGACCATGCGCCCAGAACGGCCTTGGATCACCAGGTCAGCAGCCAGCGCGCCGAAGTTGCTGGAGACCATCACGTCCAGCGCGTCGGGCGCGCCGCTGCGCATGAGATAAGCGACGTTCTGATACATGGTGTGCTCGCTGGTCAGCCGTTTAATCTGCTCGCTGATGTAGTCGCCGATGCCGCCCAGCTTGCGGTGGCCATACGCATCAGCCTCGCCGCGCTCGATCACGGAGCCATCCTTTGGCCGCGCGCCCTCGGAGACGACCAGGATGGCGTAGTTGCTGGGGTTATTGCGCTTGTCGCTTAACAAGAAATCGCACAACCGCTCGATGTCGAAGGGCACCTCGGCCACCAGACAGCGGTCTGCGTTGCCCAAGTAAGAAGAGACCAAGGAGGTTTCGCCGCTGTTGCGACCGAAGAGTTCGATCACAGCGATCCGCTCGTGGCTGCCGGCGCAGGTGCGCATGTTGTGGATGAAGTCCAGCGAGCGGGTGATGGCCGTGCTGAAGCCGATGCAGTAGTCGGTGCCGCGCACGTCGTTGTCCATCGTCTTTGGGATCGCCACGACCGGCACGCCTTCGTTGTGCAAGCGCAGCGCNTAGCTCAGCGTGTCGTCTCCCCCGATTGCGATCAGCGCGTCAATGCCCAGATACTTAAGCACGCTCAGCACGTGCGGCGTGAAGTCGTAGCGGTCGGCCAGGCTGCTGGCAAAGACCGTAGTGTGCTTCAGAAAATCAGGCACTTCCTTGGCCTTAACGTTGGCTGGGTTGGTGCGGCTGGTGTGGAGGAAGGTGCCGCCGGTGCGGTCAACCGTGCGGACCGCCTGGCGATCCAGCTTCATCGTCAGCCGCTGAATGCTGGCCGCGTCATCCATGTTTAGATGGAGCAGCCCGTACCAGCCGCGCCGGATGCCGATTANCTCGTGGCCGGCATCCAGCAGACGAAGCGTCGCGGCCTTAATGGCCGAGTTCAGCCCTGGCACGTCGCCGCCGCCGGTGAGAATGCCTACTCTCATTCGCTTTGCTCCGATTGGTTGGTTGAGTCTGAAACGGATGAACGGCGCATCAATGCCTCAAGATAGTCCTTGAGGTCTGGCCATTCATCGTCTATCACGCTATAGATAACTGACGAGCGCTGATGGCCGTCCGGCAAGATCATGTGCTTGCGCAGGATGCCTTCGCGCAGGATGCTCAAGCGCTCAATGGCCTGTTGGCTGCGTATGTTCCTCAGGTCGGTTTTTAGCTGGACGCGGATGCACCCCAAGACCTCGAAGGCGTGCTGCAGCATCAGATATTTACACTCTGTGTTGACGGCCGTGCGCCGGAAGGCCCGGCCATACCACGTGCCGCCGATCTCGAGGCTGCGGTTGGCGTGGTCAATCGCAAGGTAGCGCGTCATGCCNGCTGCCATACCTGTCGCCTGATCAAACACCGTAAAGGGGAGATCGGTTCCGCGCGCCTGGCGGCTCAGCAGGTCTTCTATCAGCGCGCGGAGGCGAGCGGGCGAGTCTATCGTCCCGTAGGGCAGGTAGCGCCAGATGTCTGGCTCATTGGCCTGTGGCCATAGCGCGTCGGCGTGTTCTAGACGCAACGGCTCCAGCCTTACCCGTTGCCCGCTCAGCGTCACCGGCTGGACTTCCATCGCATGCGCACAGCGATTATATTCAAATTGACACTAAGGGCGATACGTGAGGGTGCATTCACGGGCAGGGGCAACGGTGCTGCTCCTTAAGAAGCGCTGCGGAGTGGCACAGGCGACTGTGTCATTCTTAGCGCTGGCGAAGAATCTAGAACTCATCTGGGAAATAACATAACAGAAAGGTGAATCAGTTGAACCGTTCATTCCACCTCTGGGCTTTGCGCATCTCGCGCGCATGAGCTAATTAGCGCTGGCGTGTTTCATGAACATCGTTACGTAGTGATCGAGCAGCCTCACCGTCCCCCATGCGTGAATGCATCCTACTCAGGGCGACGAATAAAAAGCGAAGGCCGGCCCTCTCATAAAGTGAGGACGGCCCTCCCGACAACGGCGAAGCGAGCGACGGTCAGCGCCCCCGGCGAGACTCGAACTCACAACCAAGGCATTAGAAGTGCCCTGCTCTATCCTATTGAGCTACGGGGGCTAGTTCAAAATTGGACGGATGCCATTATAAATAGCGCGGCCACCCAGTTGGGCGAGAACCTCAGCCGGCTTGCGGCCAATGCGCGCAGCCAGCTCGTTTGCGGTCAGCGGTTGATTCCCATTCACCAGGAAGACGCGAAAGGCCAGCTCGGCCAACGGGAGGCGCGGGTTGATGAAGCTTGGGTCATTGGCATACATCGCGCGAATGAAGTANATCAGGCGCGTCATCTGATGCACCTCGCCGGTTTCTTCATCTACAAAGTCCAGGACTTCTTCGGCCTCGCTGTTGGTGAGCTGCGCCTGTTGCTCAGGCGTCANGTATTTCTGTATCAACACGTTGATGTCCTGGCCGTTCTTCTCGAACCAGGAGTAGTCAATGTGAAAGCGCGTGTCCTCTGTGGGTCTGAAGAGCTTCATCTCATCTTCGCTCAGGCCAGGTGCCAGTAGTCATCGCCGATGGAGACATACGCGCCGCTGGCCGCCAGCGCAGCGAATACGTCAGTCGGTGAACAGCGCGTGATCAGGTTCACCACAGCGTATAGCGTGCGCGCATGCACGTTGCCCTGTGGGCTGAGCTTAGCCACCTCTGGGAAGGCCTCGCGGACGGCTTGCCGCACGTCGCGCGGGCGCTCGCGCAGGGCATCAAACGCTTTTGGGTCGTCCACGAACACGGCCATCAGCTCGTCCACTTCGCAATACACAGGTCGCTGGGCACTCTCCAAGTGGAGCCGGCCATCGCGCACGCTGGCCACGCGCACCCACTCGCGCTTTGGGCGGCGGCGGCCGTAGTCTATCAATATCACGTCGCCCGCGTCGCTGCGGGTCAGCTCGACGTAAGCGCCGGCAGCCAGGCGGTTCGCCTTGAACCATTCTCCCAGCCCCCAGATGTATCGCCCTTCGCGCACTGCCCAGGCGGTGAACGTCTGACGCGCTATTGGGTCGCGCAAACGGAAGGCGATGCGCGGTTTGTGCGAGGGCGTCAGCACGCCGGCCACTCGGCGCGACCAGCCCAGCGTGCCGGCGCGCAAGTGTGGGAACGTCAAGATCACCCTGACGCTCTGCGCCGGCTCGACGGGCGCAGTCTCGTCAAAGTCTAGCTCATCATCCAGCTCGCGGGCCAGCGCGAGCATTTGATCGCTCAAAGCAGCCTGGCCAAAGAAGCGCACAGCGCGCAATGGCTCGGGAATGGTGAGAACCTCTGGCGGCTCAAGGCGGCGCAAAAACCAGGCCGGCTTGTTGTCTGGGCCAACCTCGTCGAAGCGCGGATCGGCAGCCAATGCTGCGTTGAGCGAGGCCTCTTGAACTTTTTGACCTATCTCCGGCGGCAAACTGAGGTCGCGCAAGATCACGTCGGTCGTCAGCGGCCCACCATTGGCCATGTCCAGCACCGCCTCCGCCAAGTTGAGATGGCCGATGTTGACCTCAGCCATCATCGCCTTTAGAAACCATTCGTTGCCGATGCGGATGAACTCCCCATTCTGCTCAAGCGCGGCACTGAGCACGGCGCACACCCGCTCGCCATGCGCGGCGTATAACGCTTCTGGGCTTTGCGCATGGCTGAAGAAGTCGGTAACGTCCATCTGGTTGAGGCGATGCGGGTGCGGAAAGCACGCGGCGAATTCTCGCTGCTGGCCATCGTCAAACGCGACGCGGATTACCTCGAACTCACCCAGCTCCGGATGGCGGCCCGGACGGACTGCGATCACGCGGCCGGTGGCGAATTGCAAGGCCGGAAACACCAGTTGAGCGCCCACCGTGTAGCGCTCCTTCGGTTGATAGACATTCCGGCCTTCCCAGCGCTGGCGCAGCTCGGCATTCTCTCGCTCAATGCGGTGCTGGATCAGCGCTAACGCAAGCGTGTCTATCGAAAGTGGACGACCTAGTTCTAGGATGTAGCCGTAGAGAAACTCAACATCGTCCGCAGTGATGGCAAAGGCAGACCAGTATCTCGGAGATTCGGTCGGACGATGTATCGCGTAAGCAGAGGCGTTGTCCACAATAACCGTGCATGGATTATACCTAGCGCCCGCGAGCCGTTCGGGCGGGGGAGTGCTCAACTTTGGGGTGACTTGGCTCACTGACATGAGAGGCGCAGAGAGCACAGAGGATATGTAAAAATCTCCGCGTCCTTCGCGTCTCTGCGATGCATGTTTCTTGTGTCACCTTCAAGTGGCATGCTCCCAGGCGGGTGCATTCGCGGTTAAACCTTGGGTGGGCGACGGCAGTGCTATCGCCCACCCTCATCTTTACCGGCAGCACAGCCTGGTTGAGGATTGCCCGTACGAGCAGTTCATGGAGAGTTGTCCTGGCGTGGACATACCCCAACGTTTCCCTCAGCATGGGATGGGATAATCTCACGCATGACAATGGATTCAGCACAGTTCGACGTTGCTGTATTGGGCGCGGGCCCTGGCGGATATGTGGCCGCTATCCGCGCCGCGCAGTTGGGACTAAAGGTTGCGCTGATCGAGCGCGAGCACCTCGGCGGGGTGTGTCTGAACTGGGGGTGCATCCCGACGAAGGCGCTCCTGCACAACGCAGAGGTGGTTGACCTGATCAAAGAGGGGGAGGAATACGGCATCAGCTACGACAACCTGCGGGTGGATTACGCCAAGGCCTACAAGCGCAGCCGCGAGGTGAGCAATCGCCTGGTGCGCGGCATCGAGTTCCTCATGAAGAAGAACGACGTGCGGGTGTTCATCGGCGAGGGCACGCTGACCGGCCCGCACAGCATTTTGGTCGAGCACCGCAGTGAGGAGCGGCAGATCAACGCTGAGTATTTGATCGTCGCCACCGGTGCGCAACCGTTGATATTGCCGTTCCTATCGCCCGATGGAACGCGCGTGTTCACCTACCGCCAACTGCTGGAGGTGCAGCGCGCGCCCAAGAGCATGGTCGTGATCGGCTCCGGCGCGATCGGCATGGAGTTCGCCTACATCTTTCACGCCTACGGCGCCGACGTGACGATCCTGGAGGCGCTGCCGCGCATTATGCCTCTGGAGGATGAGGAGGTCAGCGCCGAGATCACCCGCTCGTTCAATCGGCGCGGCATCAAGACCATCGTCGGCGCGAAGGTCGTGGACGCTAAGCTCAGCCCAGAGGGTGTGGAGGTGTTCTTTGAAGGCGAGAAGGGCCATCAATCGGTCAAGGCAGAGTGGGCGTTGGTGGCGGTGAGCGTGAAGCCGAACACAGCCGGCATCGGCCTGGACAAGCTGGGCGTGAAGCTGAACGCCGGCGGCTACATCGAAGTGGACGATCAGATGGCCACCAACGTGCCGAGTATCTATGCGATCGGCGACGTCACCGGCAAACTGCGCTTGGCTCACGTGGCCCAGGCCCAAGGTGTGGTGGCTGCCGAGGCCATCGCTGCCCGAATGGGCAAATACCACGGCCACATCCCGCGCCTGGACTACGACGCAATGCCCCGCTGCACCTACACCATCCCCCAAGTGGCCAGCATGGGGCTTTCGGAGGCCCAGGCCAAGGAGCGCGGCTACCAAATAAAGGTAAGCAAGTTCCCGCTGCGCGCCAACGGCAAGTCGCTGGCCTTGAACAACACCGAGGGCTTCATCAAGATCGTCGCCGATGCCAAGTATGGCGAGATCCTGGGCGTGCATTGCATTGGCCCGGATGTCACCGAGCTGCTGCCGGAGTTTGTGTTGGCCAAAAATGCCGAACTCACGCCCGAGGAGATCGCCCGCACCGTGCATGCCCATCCCACCCTTAGCGAATCGCTGATGGAGGCTGCCGAGGGCGTGGTTGGCCAGCCCATCCACATTTAACACGCGCCCGCCGGCTCGCTGGGCAGCGCGCCCTGAACGCATGCAAAAGGCCTGGACGCCGTTATTCCTGCTCGCGCTGTTTGCCATGCTCTCAGCCGCAGCCGGTGGCGTTATCGCTGCCGGCTGGCTATCGGGCTTAGAAGCGATCTGGTGGGCAGCTGGTGTAGGGTTGCTCGCCGGCGCTGCGCTGGCCAAGAGCAGCTTCCCCACCGGGATAGCTCACCTGACCGGTTTGATCTACGGTTTCTTCACCCTGGGAGTCATCGGCACGATCCACCCGGATATTGCCCAGCAAACAGCCGACTGGCACTTGCGCGCCCGCGCCTTATTCGAGAAGGTCTTGGCCTGGTCGCAGGCGGCGGCCAGCAACGGCAGCAGCCGAGAACCGGTGATTCTCATTTTGGTCCTGAGCGGGCTGTTCTGGATGCTGGGCTACACAGCAGGCTGGTACTTCCTCCGCTATCGCCGGGTTTGGCATGCCACGCTGCCCACCGGCGTCGCGCTGCTCTCAAACGCCTACTACTANACCGGTCCGAACAGCATGGCGCCATTCCTGCTGGCCTACTTGTTCTGCCTGGTNATGATGTTAGCGCTCTCGCACCTGGCCGACCGGTCGGTGAATTGGCCGCATGGGCGCGTCCGCCTGCCACGCTTGCTGGCACTGTGGTTCGTGGTGAGCAGCGTTGCAATTGCCGCATTTGCCGGCCTGTTCGGCTGGCAATTGAGCGAGTTTGCGTCCTCCTCTGCCGGGCGCCGCTTCCTCGATCAGCTTAATCAGGAGTTGCTCGCGCGCTGGAAACGCCTCTTTGCGGTAAACAACGGTGGCATCGCCCAGAATGTCAATCGCTATACGGAATCGTTCACCCTGAGCGGCCCGCGCAACCTGACGGGAGAGCCGGTGATGGATGTGTTTGCTACGCCAGCCCGCTATTACTGGCGGGCAGCCAGCTACGATTATTACGACGGCCTTACTTGGCGCAACACGATAGAAACGCTCACCAACCTTCAGCCGCTCGATAAAAACATCCCGCTGGCGAGCTATGCTGAGCGAGCGTTGGTGCAAGCTGACTTTGTGCTCTATCGCGGCAGCGACAGCGTGTTCACTCCCTCACAGCCCTGGGCAACGAACCTCGGCGCCCAGGCCATCTTCGAGACAACCAGCGCTAACGCAGTAGCGTTGGTGCAACTCAGGACGGCTGCTCCCCTATTGGCCGGCAACCGGTACACCGCTGTAGGCTCCCTCAGCCGAGCCAGCGCCGCCCAGTTGCGCGCTGCGCCGGAGGATTATCCGAATTGGGTGCGCGCACGGTATCTTCAGCTCCCGCCGCAGGTGCCTGACCGCGTGCGCAATCTGGCGCAGAACATCACCGCGCAGGCAGCGACTGCCTACGACAAAGCGGCAGCCATTGAGCGCTGGATGCGCCGAAACATCCGCTACGACGAGCAAATCCCTGCGCCGCCACCCGGGATGGAAGCCAGCGATTACGTGCTCTTCGAGCTGCGGCGCGCTTACTGCGATTACTACGCAACAGCAATGGTCGCCATGCTGCGATCGCTGGGCATTCCCTCGCGCGTCGCGGTGGGCTATGCCCAAGGCGACGTGATGCTCCGACCGGAGGGCGACGGCCGGGCGCAATATCAAGTTCAGGCCGACGACAGCCACACCTGGGTGGAGGTATTCTTCCCGGAGTTCGGCTGGATAGAGTTCGAGCCAACGGCAAACCAGCCGCCGATCGAGCGCACCGAGCCGCCGCAGATTCAGGCCACGCCGACTGCTCAGCCAAGCCTGCCGCCTACGCCCACGCCTGCCCCAGACGTTGCACCCACCCCCAGCCCCGCGCCGACGGATACGGCTGAGCCACTGCTGCCCGCCGATGCGAGCGAGCCGCCAGCCTCCTTGGATCAAGGGCTGGACCTCTCACGTTACAGTGGGCTGCTTTATCTGCTTCTGATACCGTTCCTTGTCCTGGCTATTTGGGGTGGGCTGCGCTACGCTGAAGAGCATGGCCTGAGCCGGCTGCCGGCCGTAGAGCGCGCCTATGCGTTGATCACGCGCTATGCTGGCTGGCTGCGAGTGCATCAGGGGCGTCAGCTCACGCCCTACGAACAGGCCGAAGCGCTGGCCAATCGCGCTCCACAAGCGCGCGCGCCGGTGGAACAGATCACCACACTCTACGTGCGCAGACGTTTCGCTCCTCCCGACGTGACTCCACCACAGACGAGCGACGTCGCGCAAGCGCTGGCGTCTGCCCGGCGTGTGCTGCGCCGTGCCCTCCTGCNTCGCTATTGGCCGCGCCCTAAGTGACGCGCCATGCAATACGGAATACGTAATACGNAATACGCAATACGTAATACGTATTCCGTATTACGTATTGCGTATTACGTATTGCGTGTTGCGTAGTCATCCCGCGCCGGCGTTTCGCAGCACCA
>JGI24185J35167_1000073_pt1 | contig 39957 bp, 31 predicted proteins | sample YNPBryunderm2012_FD_35167 | JGI IMG/M metagenome (IMG submission 35167) | reverse complement strand
CTTTTGCCAGTTATAAAATTTTCCGGAAAGAAGTGCCTGTCGGAGAATTTTTCCGCTGGTACTCGCGTGACCGCCTGATTGTCTCAGTGACCATGCCTCCCGGGACAAAAATAGAAGCCACTGATGAGCTGGTGAGAAAATTCGAAGAAAAAGCTCTCCTCTATCCCTGTGAAAAGCAAATAAATGCTCAGGTTCTCAGGGAACGAGGTAGCCTCCAAATTACCTTCCCCCCTGAAATTGAGCTTTCGCCTCATCCCTACATTCTGAAAGATGAACTGATTCGTCTGGCCACCAATTTTGCCGGAGTAAGCATCGGAGTTATGGGTTTTGACCCGCAGGGCTATTATTCTTCTATGAGTACCGGTCGATTTCTTGACTCTTATATAAAATTTTACGGCTACAACCTGAAAAAACTACAGGACATAGCAGCTGACCTGGAAATCAGGCTGCGAAGAAACCCCCGGGTGGGAGAAATTAAAAGCCTTACCAGCCAGTTCTACTGGGGCAGTGTTTCTTCCACCGAATATCTGCTTAAGATTCGACCGGAAAGTCTGGCCCGCTACAACCTGGACCCGAATTATCTTTTCTATCAACTGCAGAGTCTGGTGCGAGGAAGTTTTGGCCTCCCTCTGAGAACTGTTTTTGAAGGACGGGAAAGAGCCATTCAGATAAAATTCCCGGAAGCAGAGACAATGGACCTGGCCAGGCTTCAGGAAACTCTTTTGCTCACTCCAGCCGGTCAGCAACTCAGGGTTAAGGACCTGATTGAAGTTAATGAGATTGAAATCCCGGGCTCCATCTACCGGGAAAATCAGCAGTTTCAGATGGTGGTGATGTGGGAATTTAAGGGCCCTTACAAAGCGGCTGAAAATTTCCGCAAAGCCATATATGAAACCCTGAGCCTGCCTCCCGGCTTCTCAGCCACTCTTGACTATGGCTTCATGCTGACCCGGGCAGAAAAAACCCAGCTGAAATTCGGATTGCTGGCTGCTGTGGTTATTATTTTTATAATTCTGGCTGCTCTTTATGAATCTTTTATCCAGCCTTTTATCATCCTCCTGGCTGGACCTCTCGCTCTTAATGGAGTTTTTCTGGCCTTTGTCATAGCCGGCTATCCGTTTGATTCTTCAGCTTATATTGGTCTTATTCTGCTGGCTGGAATTGTGGTAAACAACGCCATCATCCTTGTTGACCATCTGAATTTCACCCGGAGAACTTCAGGGTTAAGCCTGACCGAATCCATCATAAAAGGGACCAGAGAAAGAATCCGTCCGGTCTTTATGACCACCTCCACCACCGTTTTTGGTTTGCTGCCACTTCTGCTAATTCAACTGGACAGCGGCCGGCGTCAGATCTGGTCCAGCCTGGCTCTGGCCACTCTGGGAGGCCTGACTGCCTCGGCCCTTTTTATTTTTCTGGTTATCCCGATTTTTTACTACCACTTCAGCCGCCGCCCGAGCTAGAAGAAAATTATCTTGATGAAAAGAAGGAACTGCCAGGAACGAAAATATAAAAACTCTACTCCCTGGGCTGGAAAAAATTTCTTTAAAATCCTCTAAAACCTCAGTGTAGTCGGCCTCTTTTGGCTCGGCCGCACTCTTGAACATCTGGCTCTGGTCTCATAATAATTTCCCTGGATAAGGAGCCCTTGTCTCCCTCAGATTGATGACCTGAATAAAAGGCCTGAGCCTTCTAACATACAAAAATCGGCCAAAAAGTTATATAATTAAGATTCATATCGGAAGGAAATAAGGAGAAAAATTATGTGGTGGGAAGACAAATTAGTCCGCACCCTGCGATGCCGGCTGCTACAGAAACCGGGAATTTTCGGCGGCCTGCTTACACTCATTGGAAAAGAGCAGGCTTATGTGGGAGAAATCAAGATAATCCACATGGGCCTTAACTACATGATAAGAGACATTACCATCTATGTTGATGATGAAGAGCATCTCCAGCGGGTAGTCAGAGCGGTCCAGTCTTACGAGCAGGCCGAGCTGCTGGAAATCAGAGATGAAGTGCTTGAAATGCATCAGGGCGGGAAAATCGCCGTTCGCTCCCGCTACGAAATCAACAACATCAGCGTTCTCCGAAAAGTCTATACCCCGGGTGTGGCTGAAGTCAGTTTGCTTATAAAAAAGAACCCACTTCTGGCCAGACGCTTCACCTCCATCAGACATCTGGTAGCCATCGTCACCGATGGCAGTGCGGTTCTGGGTCTGGGCGATATCGGACCACTGGCGGCTATGCCGGTAATGGAGGGCAAAGCCAGTTTGATGGAAACTCTAACCGGCCTTTCAGCTATTCCGATTCTCATCAATACTAAGGACCCAGACAAAATAGTGGAGACAGCGATAAATATTTCTCCAACTTTCAGCGCCATTCAGCTGGAAGATATCTCCGCTCCCCGTTGTTTTGAAATTGAAAAAAGAATTCAGGAGCAAGTTGACATACCGGTAATGCATGACGATCAGCACGGGACAGCCGTGGTGGTAACGGCTGCTCTGATGAACATTTCCCGGGAAGTTTCCTGCGACCTTAAAAAATGCCGTATCGGAGTCATCGGACTGGGAGCCGCCGGTCTGGCTCTTTCCAGAATGTTGATGTTCTTTCTGGAAAAACCAATATACGGAGCTGACATCAACCCCGAAGCCAGAGAAAGGCTGAAAAAAGAAAGTGGAATAGTCTCCGACCTCAAAGAAATCATGTCTACCTGTGAGGTGGTTATTGCCACCACTGGAGTTCCGGGTCTTATCAAGAAAGAAATGGTCAGGCCCGGCCAGATTATCCTGGCTCTGTCCAACCCCAACCCGGAAATAGAACCTGAGCTGGCAAGAGAGGCCGGNGCTGTCTTTGCCGCCGACGGCAAAGTCATAAACAACCTCCTTGGCTTCCCTGGAATTTTCCGCGGCGCAGTTGACGCCAATGTCCCCAGAATCACCAGGGAAATGCTACTGGCCGCAGCCAGAGCCATAGCTGATTACGCTCCAGCCGGAGATATCGTACCCAACCCCCTGGATAAAGGATTGCATCGTCAGGTGGCCAAGGCGGTAGCCCGAATAGCTATGGAGCAAAAGCTAAATCGGGATGATCTAACCGGCTATTTTGACTGACCCAACTACGCTTCAGTTATTGAAACAGGTCCAAGAGGAGAGAGACATCATCTCATTTGACATAGAGCGGGGTTTTTACTATATAAGATAAACGGAAGGGCCTTTAGCTCGGTTTAACAAGGCTTTCCCGTGAGGAGGGATAATGATAACGGTCAAGCAAATTCTTGAAGAAAAGGGCCATCAGGTCTGGACAGTTTCACCAGATAGCACTGTATATGATGCCCTTAAAATTATGGCCGAAAAAGGAGTGGGGGCCTTAATCGTGGTGGAAGATGACCAGGTAGTTGGGGTGATTTCAGAAAGAGATTACGCCCGAAAAGTAGTTCTCAAAGGCAAATCATCTCTTGAGACACCAGTCAGGGAGATAATGTCCACCCAGGTTTATTTCGTCAATCCGGAATGCACGGCTGAGGAATGTATGGCCTTGATGACTGAAAAAAGAATCCGGCATCTTCCGGTAATAGAAAACGACAAACTAACCGGAGTGATTTCCATCGGTGATGTAGTTAAATCCATAATCGTAAGTCAGAAAATAACCATAGAACATCTCCAAAACTACATTATGGGCAAGTACTGACAGGCTGCAACCAGAGAATTGAAATACTTTTTAACCTCTCCAGCCAGAAGACGGCACAGAATCTGTCCAGGAGTTAAAGACTCAGGCTTTAGCCTGAATTTCACCAGACTTTCCAGGTGGCCTTACCATCAAATTGCAGTTGAAAAAAGTTATTGATTTTTATTCTTCAGAAAGTCAGCTTAAAAAAGACCAGTTGAGCCAAATCCACCCTCACCCCGGCTGGTTTTATCCAGTTCCTCCACCTCAATTATTTCTGGTACGGCTACGGGCTGGATGAGCATCTGGGCAATTTTCATCCCGGGTGTGATTTCAAAGGGTTCTTGACCAAAGTTGGTTAAAACCACCTTAACTTCGCCCCGATAGCCGGCATCGACCACTCCAGCCAAGCGGTGAACCCCACGCAGGGCAATTCCACTTTTGTCCCAGATGAGACCGGCATAGCCGAAGGGAATAGCCACCCGAATTCCGGTGGGAACAGAAGCCGTCTGACCCGGTTTTATGGTCAGATGAACGCAGGAAAAAAGGTCCAGACCGGCATCGCCATGGTGGTTATAAACCGGAAGCCTGGCTTCCGGGACTATTTTTTTAACCATGACTTTCATAATTCTAAACTCCTTCCACCAGAACTTCCTCAAAATATGGCTTTAGCTTTTCAGCCCAATCCCAGAGAGTCTCGGGACTGTAAGGCTTAATTTTCAGAAAATCAGGGTCCACCGTATTCTGCGGAACAAATTGCTGGATCTGAAAGCAGCGCGACCCTTTGAGCCAGCGGGCAATGGCCAGAATTTCAGTTTCTCCTACCAGAGTGGGCACCACCGTCGTTCTGAAATAATAATTCAGGCCAGAACTTCTAATCAGCTCCACACTGCGCACTATTCTGCTCAGGTCCACCCGGGCCCTGACAATCTCCGGATATTTGTCCAGAGGACCCTTAATATCCATAGCCACCCAGTCAACCAGCTTTTCTTTAATTAAATACTCCAGTCTTTCAGGAAAGGACCCGTTGGTATCAATTTTAAGTAAAAATCCCCGGTCTTTAACCAACCTGGCCAGAGCATCCACCTCTTCATGCAGTAACGGCTCTCCCCCGCTAAGGCAAAGGCCATCCAACCAGCCCTTTCTGGAATCAAGGTAGCTCAGGAAAAAGTTAAGGTCTATCGTGGGAAAGGCTTCAGGCCTGAGAACCAGGTCGGCATTATGGCAGAAAGGACAGCGGAAATTGCATCCTCCCAGAAAAACAGTAGAGGAGATATACCCCGGAAAATCTCTTGAAGCAAACTTTTCTATACCCTTGATTTCAACCACAAATCCAGCTCCTCGGCCGAGTTCAAAACTGCCGTGGCCTGTCCGTTTTCTTCAATAATCAGGGTGGGTATGAGGATGCTTCCGGAGCTATCGCGTCTGAGCAGCTTGATGTAGTCCCGGATTTTGTTTTTGCCCTCTTTGGTACTGACATCAAACTCACTGGCCTTAATACCCCTGGTCTTAATCAATTCCTTCAGCCGGTCACATTTAGGACAGTTTGGCAGACTGAAAACCACAAATTCCATTCTTTCTTTCTCCTGATGGAGTTTATGAAAATGTCCGGTACTCAGCTAATTTTGGAAAAAGGAACACGGTTGCTAAATTCCTGCTGCTTCCCGTCGTTCCAGGTTCTTACCGGCCGCAAATAGCCGACTATTCGAGAATAGACCTCAGTTTCCGAGCCGCACTTCGGGCATTTTTCATACTTTCCTTTAAGATAACCATGGTTGTCACAGACACTGAAGGTCGGGGTAATACTGTAATATGGAATTTTGGTTTCGGCTATTTTCTGGACCAGCCGGCGACAGGTTTGCCAGTCGATAGCTTCTGGCAGAAAAGCATGGAAAATCGTTCCCCCGGTGTAAAGGCACTGAATGTCTTCCTGATGTTTGAGGGCTTCAAAAATATCCCTGGTGGCATCCACGTTAAGCTGGGTGGAGTTGGTCAGATAGGGGAACTTTTCCGTACCTGAAGTGTATATGTTTTTATATTTTTCCCGGTCGAGACGGGCCAGACGGTAAGAAGTAGACTCAGCTGGAGAAGCTTCCAGGTTGTAGAGATGACCGGTTTCTTCCTGAAAGTCCTTTAGGACCTCCCGCATAAAGTTGAGGGTCTCTATGGTAAACTCCTTACCTTCAGGAGTGCCGATGCCCTTGCCCAGGAAATTCATGCAGGCTTCATGCATCCCGCAGATACCTATGGTTGAGAAATGATTCTCAAAGTGGCCGAGATAAACCCTGGTGTAGGGCATTAAGCCCCGTTCCAGCATGTTGTTGACCACCTCACGCTTGGTTTCCAGAGCTTCTTTGGCTAGAATCATCATCTCTTTCAGCTTGTCGAAAAATTCTTGTTTGCTCTGGGCTTCGTAGCCGATGCGGTTCAGGTTAATGGTCACCACACCGATGGATCCGGTCTGCTCTCCGGCCCCCCACATATTCCCGGGTCGCCGCTTGAGCTCTCTCATATCCAGATTCAGGCGACAGCACATGGCCCGGATGTCGCCTGGGTTAAGGTTGGTACCGATGTAATTCTGGAAATAAGGTATTCCATATTTTGAGGTAGCTTCAAACAGCAATCTGGCGTTGGGATGGTCCCAATCAAAGTCCTTAGAAATGTTGTAGGTTGGTATGGGGAAGGTAAAAACCCGGCCCTTCTGGTCGCCTTCAATCATCAGCTCCAGAAAAGCCCGGTTAATCATATCCATTTCTCTCTGGTAGTCGCCGTAGCAGGAGTCGAGTTCCTGACCGCCGACTATGACTTTCTTATTCTTCAAATCATCCGGAACTGTCCAGTCAAAGGTCAGGTTGGAGAAGGGAGTTTGCCAGCCCCACCGGCAGGGAACATTAAGACCAAAGATAAGTTTCTGAATATCCTGCTTGACCTGCTCGTAGCTCAGGTTATCAGCCCGGATAAATGGAGCCAGGAAGGTATCCACGCTGGAAAAAGCCTGAGCTCCGGCAAATTCTGCCTGCATGGTTCCAATGTAATTGACCATATGCAAAGTGGCTGTTTCCAGATGCTTGGCCGGGTGAGAGTGGACCTGATTGGGCACGTGGCCAAAGCCTTTTCGCAATAAATTCTCCATAGACCAGCCGGCACAGTAGCCAACAATCGGGTAGGAAAGGTCGTGGATATGAAATTCCCCTTCCAGATGGGCCTTTTTTATTCTCTCCGAATAAAGGTTGTTCAGAGCAAAATTGGCCAGAACCTCACCGGAAATCCGGGCATTCAGCCCGGAAAAGCTGACCACTCCCTCGTTGCTATTTTCCCGGACTTTCCAGTCGTGGTCGTTGATATAGTCCTTAATCAGCCTTTCCAGGTTGATTCCAGTCAGTTTGGCTTCCCGGATAGCCTTGTGTTTTTCGCGATAGAGGATGTAGGCTTTAGCCACCTCGTGGTAGCCCTGTTTCATCAGGACCATTTCCACAATGTCCTGAATCTGTTCTACTGAAGGTATGGTATATCCGCCAAATTTCTCTTCCAGCACAAAGACCACTATGTCAGAGACATGCTGGGCAGCCATTTGGTCGTCAAGTCCCTGGGAGCGCATAGCCTTGTAGATGGCGTTGGTGATTTTATCCTGAGTAAAGTCCACAATACTTCCGTCTCGTTTTTTTATCCTGGTAATCTTGCTGGTCCTGACCATACCTTCCTCCTCAAAAAAAAATTTGAAGACCCAAGACTAATCTACCGGGCTTCTTTCTGTGCTATTATTATCTGAGCGAGAAAAATGCCTGAAAAAACAATATTTAGTGCCTTTCATAGCCCTTGGATACTAAATCTTGTGCCTTCGGCATTATATATATACCCAGGCTTGAGGATTTGTCAAGAAAAAAATTTAAATTTTCATATACAGGGAGAAATTTATGCATCAGATCACCATCAACACCCGGAAAACCGAACAATTTCTGGAAATTACCGACAAGATTCAGCAGCTGGTTCAGGAATCAGGTCTTAAAAACGGCCTGGCATTCATCTTCTGTCCCCACACCACCTGTGGCCTGACTATTAACGAACATGCCGATCCGGATGTCACAGCCGATATTCTAACAGGCCTTACCAGGATTGTCCCTGTCAATCAGACCTTTGCTCACAGAGAGGGAAATTCTCCGGCTCACATTAAAGCTTCTCTGATGGGAAGTTCTGTTGCGGTGATGGTGGAAAATGGCCAGCTGCTGCTCGGCACCTGGCAGGGAATCTTTCTGGGCGAGTTTGACGGACCGAGAACCCGCCGGCTCTGGGTGAAATTCATCGAGACTGATAAAGATTGAAAATCAGGCTGCCGATTTCTTGCGGGCACTCTCCAGAAGGCCTCCTGCTCGGGCATCGGCCCTCTTCAAAAGCAGGGCAAAGGTCAGGCCGACCAGACCGAGGGCAGCAAACATTATGGAGGAAGCAGTGTAGGAGTGAGTCTTATCTCTTAAAAAGCCGTTCAGCAAGGGAAACAACCCCAGACCGATATTCTGAATGGCCGTCATCAGGCCAAAGGCGGTTCCGGTCCGCTCTTCTCTGACCACCATCGGAACTGATGGCCATAAGGCAGCAGGCACCAGAACAAACGCTATACCCAGGAAAATCATAGGGTAAGCTGGGTAGATGTAGGTCAGTCCCATGAGCAGATGGCAGGGTATCAAGATCAGCGAACCGAAAATCATAAGGGTAGCTCTCCGGCCAATACGATCAATCAGGCTGCCGGCTAACGGGGCAAAAACCATCGAAGCAAAGATTATGATGGAGCTGATGCCGCCAGCTGTGCTAAACATATGAAGAAAATTGTTAAAGACCTGAGCCAGAAAACTGCCCGGGGATTCAGCCGCCCGGGCTATCCCCCACTTATCCACAAAAAAGTCAGTGGACAGAGCAGTAAAGGGGAAAATGGCTGAATAAAAAGTAAAACAAAGGCCCGTTATGTACCAGAACGTCGGCTTGAACTCTTTAATGTCCCTGAGGTTTATTTTCTCAGTCACCTCTTCTTTCTTCAAATCCAAAACCTTCTCGCCCCGGCTGTCCATAATGATATAAAAAATGTTGCTGATAAGAGAGATTCCGCAGGCCAGGACGGCAGCCAGCAGGGCATAACGGAAGCTACCAAAATACTGGGAAATCAGTTCACCGGTGTTAAAGGCAAAAAGAGAACCCAGCCGGCTGACGGTCAGGGTAGCTCCAAAAGAAAAGGCCAGCTCCTTACTTCGGAACCAGCGAGCCAGCATAGTGCTTTGAGCCACTATCAGCGGCTCAGAACCGGCCCCAAAAATGAAGCGGCCAAGAAAAAAAACGGGAATGCTTCGGGCTTTCCAGACCATGGCTGCTCCTATGAATACCAGGCAGGAAAAAAGAAAACTGGCTTTTCTGGTCCCCAGTTTATCAACCAGCATTCCCCCGACCAGAACCGCCAGAATGGCGGCCAGACTGTACATAGTAAAAAATGTTCCCACCGTCTGTCTGGCGGCTTTAAGTTCCTCAATCAGAGAAGGAGCGATGGCTGAAACTATGTCATAAGCAAAATAGCTGCCGAAAGAAAGAGAAGCAATAAAGGCCAGCATCAAAAACCGGTAAAAGCGACTGTCTGGATTAAGAAAAGAAATCTTAGGAGCTGCCTCGCTTGCCACCTCTAACCTCTTAAACAAAATTTACAATAAGCAGGAAAAATATAACAACGAAAAAAATAAGTCAAGAAACCGACCGGCTTTTTGATTACCTTGACCTTAAGGTCAGAAGTAGAGTTAAATAAAACAAACAAGCTTTATGAAGGAGGAAAAATAATGAGATTAAAACCCAGGTCTGGAGCTATCAGTTTAGCATTAATAGGAATGGCCTTATCAGTAATACTGATAATCGGTGGAGCTTTTATTCTCTATCAAACGAAAGGTAAAGAAATTACTATTCAGGATGTTGCTTCAGCCGAAAAAATCGCTGGACTTCAGTTCACCTTAAAAGAAAGAAAAATGATGCTGGAGGACCTTAAGAGCAACCTGGAAAGTTTCAACCAGATGAGAAAAATATCTCTGGAAAATGCTATNTCACCNGCTCTGATTTTTAACCCTCTTCCTGCCGGTTTTGACTTCCGGAAGCTTATGGAAGACAAGACTTTTATCTATGACGAACCTCAGGAAGTCAAATTGCCCGATAACCTGGAGGAGCTGGCTTTTTACCCCGTAACCGACCTGGCCTGGCTTATTAAGAACCGGAGAATAAGCTCAGAATTTCTCACCAGATTATACCTGGAGCGGCTGAAAAAATACGGGCCTGAGCTCCGCTGTCTGGTCACTCTGACTGAAGACCTGGCCCTGGAGCAGGCCAGCCAGGCTGACCGGGAAATAATGAGTGGAAAGTACCGCGGCCCTCTTCACGGCATCCCATACGGCTTAAAAGACCTGTTCGCTACCAGGGGTTATCCCACCACCTGGGGTTCTTCCATTTATAAAACCCAGATGTTTGATGAAAACGCCACCGTCTTTGAAAAACTGACTGAAGCCGGAGCAGTTCTGGTAGCCAAGCTTAGCCTGGGGGAGCTGGCCTGGGGAGACATCTGGTATGGCGGAATGACCAGAAATCCCTGGGACCCCGAGCAAGGTTCAAGCGGCTCTTCAGCCGGTTCGGCTTCGGCCACGGCGGCCGGACTGGTAGCTTTTGCCATCGGAACAGAGACCTGGGGTTCCATAGTTTCTCCCTCCACCCGCTGCGGCACCTCTGGTTTGCGGCCAACTTTCGGCCGGGTCAGCCGCTACGGGGCCATGGCTCTGAGCTGGAGCATGGATAAAATAGGACCGATTGCCAGAACGGTGGAAGACCTGGCTCTGATTTTCAGGGCCATAATTGGTCCGGATGGAAAGGACCGGACAGTTTACAACCTGCCGTTCTCTTATGACGGTCGGGAAGACCTTAAAAAGATAAAAGCTGGCTATCTTAAAAAAGCCTTTGACCAGGTCCGGAATAATAAGGAGAAATATCAGGCAGTACTGGAAACCCTAAAATCACTGGGAGTGGAACTCAAGGAAATTGACCTGCCAGAAATCAATCCCGGGATGATAAGCTTCATCCTCAACGTAGAAGCTGCGGCCGCTTTTGACCAGGTTACCAGAGATAATCTTGATGACCTGATGGTCAGACAGGGCAGAAACGCCTGGCCTAATGTCTTCCGGCAGGCTCGCTTAATCCCAGCTGTTGAATACCTTCAGGCCAACCGGATACGAACTCTGCTTATAGAAGAAATGGCTAGAATCTTCCGGGAAAAAGAAATAGATGTCTATCTGACAACTTCGGGCGGGACGAGTCTTCTTCTAACCAATCTGACTGGTCATCCTCAGGTGGTGGTGCCCTGCGGGTTTGACGATAAAGGCCGACCCCTGAGCGTTTCTTTTGTCGGCGACCTGTTTCAGGAAGGAAAGGCTCTGCGTTTGGCTAAAGCCTATCAATTAGCCACTGGCTTTCATCTCAAGCACCCGGACCTGGGCCGCCTGAAAACTTTAAAAGAAAACTGACCCCCTATTTTTCAGGGCTGGTCTAAAAGAAAAACAAAAATCGTCGGAGGTCAATTCGGCTCCGCAAATGCAGTGTTGCTAACTGGCTCTTTTGCCACGGACTGAAGCCGAAATGCCTATTTCACTGTTGTAAACAATTCCTTCAAGCTCATTGCCTGATACTTTAAGTTCCCATTTCCAGGTTCTGGTCAATCCATCAGGTGGCGAAGGAGCGCTTAAAATAAAGCTCAGGATATCTTCCTCAACTTTCAGCTCAGCCACTGGAAGGTCAGAAAAAGTTCCATAAGGCTCACTCATCTTTCCNGTAAGTACTCCATTTTCCATCACCAGGACCAGATTCAGATTGATGACCATACCCTCTGCTTCCACCACTAATTCCCAATTTCCAGCCAGGTCTTGAGGTTTGAAAGCTACTTTGTTCTGGGCCATAAGTAAACCATAAGAACAGAATCCGAGGACAAGGGCCAGAATCGCAACTTTTTTCATTCCTATATTTCCTCCCTTATTAATAAAACTTTAATGATTTTCTTACTTTATTCTAATTATTCTAATTATTCTAAATTCTAATTATCCAGCAGTATAAATCAAGTAATTTGCGATTCGGATAAGCCAGCTTTATGTAGTATAATCAAGCCTATGAGTTTTAAAATTATCACTTATAATCTTGACCCCTGGCAGGAAAATCTGAGCCGGGCAGGTTGCGAACTATCCGAAATAGATTTTGTAAACAGACTTTTAATAAGAGACCACACCCTGTGGAAAGAAACCGACCTGGAAATTTCCAACCGCCTCGGCTGGCTTGACTGTCCGACGAGAATGATTCCACTGGTTGAGTTCTATCGGGAACAGGCTGAAAAGCTCAAAAAAGAAGGGATAACCGGACTGGTGCTTCTCGGCATGGGAGGCTCCGCTCTTGCTCCTGAGGCCATAAGCCAGATAATAGGACCAGCCGCCGGCTTTCCCAGGCTTCTGATGCTGGATTCAACCTGCCCGTCCGCTGTCCGGAGCGTGGCTAAACTCACGGCTGAAAAACCGGGAAAGCAGCTTTTTTTGATTTCCTCAAAGAGCGGTACCACCGCTGAGACTCTAAGCTTTCTGAACTTTTTTTACCATCAACAGCAGGAAATTATCGGCCCTGAAGCCGGTCAATATTTTGCCGCCATAACCGACCCGGAAACCCCCCTGGAAAAAATTGCTGACCGGCTTGGCTTTCGATGGGTAATAAAAGGTTTCCCCGATGTAGGCGGCCGTTTTTCCGCTCTGTCACCTTTTGGCCTTTTCCCGGCAGCCCTGATGGGACTTAATCTGACTGATTTTCTGCAGTCTGCGGTTATGAGTTATGAATTACTCAAAAGAGCTCCAGAAAATCATCCTGGTTTAATCCTGGGGACTCTTCTTGGTCGACTGGCTACCAGCGGGCTTGATAAGCTCACCTTTATTATGCCATCTTCCTTGAAAAGTCTGGGACGCTGGCTGGAACAGCTCATCGCTGAAAGCACCGGTAAGGAAGGCCAGGGGATTTTGCCGGTGCTGGAAAGCCTGCCGGTTCCTGAAGAAACATACGGCCCGGACAGACTATTTGTTTTTTACGAGAGAGAGGACAGGCCGGATATTTTCTTCCGGCAAAAAATGGAAAAAATTAAGCAGCTCAAGTATCCCATTATCCATATGACCTTAAAGCCTGAAGAACTAGCCGGACATTTTTATCTTTGGGAAATTGCCACAGCCGTGGCCGGTTATTTTCTTCGAATCAATCCTTTTGACCAGCCCGATGTGGAACTTACCAAGAAAAAAACCAGAGAGCTACTTCAGACACCATCAGCTGATTTTACCGAAGAGAAGTTACTACTGGTTGACGGGGACCGGTTTTTACCAGAATTTAAATCTTTCCTGCAGGACAAAAACCACTCTGAATACCTGTCTCTGCTCTGTTTTTTACCACCTTCAGAAACTCTGGAAGTGGCTCTGGATAATCTGGCCCGCCAGCTGGCGGAAATGACCCGCCTGCCTGTCACCTGGAACTTCGGTCCGGCTTACCTGCACTCCACAGGCCAGCTCCACAAAGGAGATTCCGGCCGGGGAAAATTCATCGGGCTGGTTTATGATGAACCTGAGTCTGTTGATATTCCGGAGCTTGAAGCCTCTCCGGCTGTAGCTCCATCCTTTAACCTCCTGTTTAAGGCTCAGGCTCTGGCTGACCTTACAGCTTTAAGAGAAAGAGCAAGACAGGTTCTGGGGGTCCTGATTAAGGAAAATCCGGTTGGAGTAATTTTTGGGCTCTCAGAAATGGTCAGAAAAATTAAGACCGGTTGATAAAAGCAAATAAATAAAAAAAGAGGGAGCTCTCTTCGCTCCCTCTTTGATTCTTTTCTGTTATTTAAAGTTCTCAGAACAGACCGCAGAAAACAACATCAGCCTTAAAAAGCTCTCTGGTCCTGGCTCTGACCTTCCTATCAATCTGTTCTTTAACATTGAGATAAAACCAGAACTTATCAAACAATCTCAGCTTCTTCATGTAGAAGTGAGCGTAGTCAGTCAGGCTGTTGGCCACTATCTTGGCTACTTCCTTCCCTTTCTTATCGGTAATGATGATGTACATTACTTCCTTCTCTACCCCTCCTTCTTTCACTTTAGAGGTTTGAAGCTGACCATANACTTTGACTTTGGTCTTACCTTCCCACTGCTCTGGTTTATTCAGGTTGGTAATTTCCAGAGCTTCATACTCTTCTCTGAGCTGCGGCGATAGATAATCTGAGAATTCCGGCTGGGTCGAGCGGGTGTAGACTGTCCGGTAAACACTGCCCTCTTTAATTTCAATCGATTCAGCCAGAATCAGGTTAGCTTTATCAGGAATCAGACTGGCCTTAACTTTAACTTCTTTTCCTACCAGGTTTTCCAGACCGCCTTCTACCTGATCGGCCACGTAGATGTCCAGCCCCTGCGCCTGCGGGATGTAAATGTATTTACCAACAGCAACTTTGACGGTTCCTTCGTATTCTCTGATCTCGCTTTTTGCCTGCTGGCTGTAAGCAACCCCAGCTGCCAAAACCATAAGACAGGCAGTCAAAACTAATGACAGAATTCCTTTTTTCCGGGAAGCCATCTCATATACCTCCGTTTCTTTTTTTCCAGAAAATTTAAGTCTTTCTATATTCTTATGTTCACCTGCTAAGGACAGGTGAAGTAAGGAATCTTTATACCACTGATTTAGATAAAAGTAAAGAAAAAAATCAGGATTGAAGGTTAGCTGTCTTTTTTTCTGAGTTGACTACCAGAGGAAGCAGGGGAAGAACTTTGAGACTGGTCTTTTAAAGATTGGGGCCTGGAAACTGCCTGGTTAGCTGAAGAGGAGGACGAAACCGGCTTCACTCCTGAATCTCTGGCCGCAGGTGAATTGTAGGGACGGACCAGGGAAGGCAGGTTATAGGAGGATTTTCTCTCCTGGATTGAGGAAGACGAAAAAGAGCCCGAAGAGCCCGAAAAACCTGTCTGGTTCATTTTTCTTAAACTTTTAGTTTCTGAAACAGCAGACGGCGACCTGAGCTGAATCTTTGGCCTTTCGGCCGAATCAGAGCCCAATTCGAGTTTTCTTCTCAAAGAGACTGATGAATTTTCAGCCAGTTTTCTGGAGCCGCTTTCAGGATTTAGCCTTCGGGGACTGACCTGGCCCGTTCCAGCGGAATGATTATTTCTGTAGCTGAGGCTCGAGCGAGTAAGACTTACCGAACCTGGAGTCTTATTAATCTGAACTGGATTTGCACCTGAAATCCGGGGTTCAGAAGTCCGTAAGCTTTTTGTCCCTGGCCGGGAAATTTCAGTGGTGATTTTCTGACCGTGACGTAAAGTAGACGGTGATTTTAACTGAGAACTGGACAGAGGTCTTTCTGAGGCGGGATTGATTGATTTGAGACTGGATGAAACCGGTCGCAGTGCGGACGGGCTAACTGAAGTTTTTGGGGCCGGTTTAATCTGGGGTTGGCCGGCTTCCAGGCGAATTTTTTCCAGGTTTTTCAGACTTTCAGGCCCGACAAGGGTTCTAACCGAATGTGGAGCCTGGAGCTGATTTCTTCTTACCACCACCAGAGCTCTTGAATGAACTGGATAATATCGGTCGTCATATCTATCATAAAAATAGTTATTGATAATTACTACCGGACGATTCCAGTAGCTAAGAGGACACCAGGCGACTATTTGTGCATCCCAGTACCAGTGCACCCAGGCCGGACCCCAGTAGACGGTTGGAATCCAGTACCAGCCAAGGCCCAGGCGCCAGTGCCAGCGTCCGTAGTGGTAGACTGCCCAGCCCCAGGGCTCGGCTGAAACCCAGGTCCAGCCTATCCGGGGATACCAGACCCAGCGGCCATTTAAATACGGACGCCAGTCTACCTGAACCACCACCGGAACCCAGACATAGCCGTAGGGCCGCTCGTAAACCCATCGGCCATAAGTTGAAAGTTCGGGTTCATATTCTCTGATTTCCTCCGGCAGGTAAGATGAACTCTGATAACTGGCTCTGTAGAGCAAACGGTCGCGGTCCCGGTTCCAGAGACTGAAATCGTCGCCTCCAGTGTGGTAATAATTAGATTCATACAGATAGCCATCTTCGGCTTCCACCGAATCTCCAGCTTCAAGCAGAAGGGACTCATCCCGGGCTGCTACCTCCAGCGCTCCTTCTATCACTGAAACCCGAGTCCGACCCTGGTCTTCAATCTCAAAGCTAAAAAGACCTTCCTCCAGGGCATAGAAAGAAGCATCGGGGGTATGCAGACTGAAACTCCTTTCTTTTTGAAGATGACTGAGACGCAGGTAAAACCTGCCACTGTACAGATACAGTGATACTTCATCTCCCTGGTATTCAGGCAATTTCACTATTTCCAGCACTGAATAAGGACCAACTCTTAAAAAATTGTTCCGGCCAAAGCTTATTTCTAAAAGTCCGTCTTCAGTCTCAACCTTATCACCTGTCGTCAGGACCAGCTTGACTTCAGGCCTTTCCAAACCGAGGTCCTGAGTTCTATCTACAACCGCCTCTCCCCGCATATAGCTTATACGGGCAAAAGCACCTGAATAGTAGGCCTCCTGAGAACCGGCCAGTNTTGAGAAGAAGAAAACCCCGGCTGCCACCAGAGTCATTAAGCTTATTTTTCTCATCTTCTTCTCCTTTCAACCCCTTTAACAGCAATAAACATGCCAATTCCTTAAAGGAAACTTCAGGGAAACAGGCTGGATTATGGTTTGTTAAGTGTCCTCAACAAGAGACAACCGGCCTACGATTAACTAAACTTAAAATCTCAGGTTGATTTTTTTTAGCCGGCTGAATCAGGCCAGAATAAAAAAGGGCTGCTTTTTCAAGCAGCCCTGAAGTAAATTATCAAGCTGGTTAAATTAACGCCAGCACCACCCACCAAGACCCCAATAACGTCTCGGCATCAGGCGCATATCCATCCGTCCCCGAGGTCCACCCAGCAGCTCACGTCTCAGCCTGAAATCTTTGCGGTATTCTTCCAGTTTTTTTAGTTGCTCAGGGGTGAATATTTTCTCCCATTCTTTTCTGTTTTTGAACTGAGCCTTCATTCTTTCAGCTTTGAGTTTAGAAATTTCATCAATCAGGCTGTTAACCTTTTTCTCGTCAGCCTTGGGGTCCTGGCTCAGTTTTCTCAGGTCCTCATGAAGCTTACCCAATTTTTCCCTAAAGGCCTTAGCCTCATCCCACCGAGCCTTTCTGAACTCTTCCAGCTTCTTCTCCTGCTCTGGAGTCAGCTGAAGGGCATCTTTAAGGAGCTCAGCTCCCAGACCGGGACCCCGACCCATCATCTTCCGGCCAAAAAAAGGCTGGGCTTCAAGGCTGGCTGCCAGAAGGCCTCCGATGAAGGTGACTGTCAGAAGAACCATTAAAATTTTTCTTCTCATCTTGCTCCTCCAATCTTTTTTCAAAATCCACTAAATTAGACAGCCAAATACAACATTCCTTGGCCAGATCATTCCTGACGATGGCGCAGGCGGTCCAGAGTAACGGCCGCAATGATTATGGCTCCGATTATTATCTCCTGAAAATAATTAGGCCAACCCATCATGGTGCATCCATTGCGCAGGAAAGCCATGATAAATACCCCGACCAGGGTTCCCAGAATGCTTCCTTCTCCGCCGCTCAGACTACCGCCTCCTATGACTACAGCCGCAATTATATCCAGCTCCAGTCCCATAGCGACAGTTGGGTCACCCACGGTTAACCGGGAAAATTCCATCACTCCAGCCAGCCCGCAAAGCAGCCCGGAAATGGTATAGACCAGAACTTTAACCCTTTCAGTCCTGATTCCGCAAAGCCGGGCCGTCAGCTCGTTGGAACCGACGGCAAAGACATGCCGGCCAAAAACTGTCTTTCGCAGCACCACAGCCATCACCAGTGAGAAGAACACCATAACCCATATTCCCGGCGAGACGATGAGCCAGGAAGGCTCAGGTGTCCTGACCATCAGGTCATTCAGCCAGCTCAACGGAGCATCAATTTTCTGGTTTCTGGCCACCCACTTGGCCAGTCCCCTGGTAATCCCCATCATCCCCAAAGTAACGATGAAAGGCACCACCCGGAGTCTGGTTATCAGAAACCCGTTCAAAAAACCGACCAGCCCCCCTGTAGCCACCCCTACCAGAGCAGCCAGCAGTGGAGTGAGCCCAGCATTAATGGCAAAAGCCACCAGCACACAGCTCATAGCCAGGTTGGAAGCAGCCGACAGGTCAATTCCGCCACTTACGATTATCAGGGTCATACCAAGGGCACAGAGAGCCACGATAACCGACTGGGTAGCCACATTCTTGATGTTTCCCAGACGCAGGAACCGGTCCGAAATCTCAGGCATCAGAGAAAAAAGGGTGATGACCAGAACCAGACCGATGAAAGGCCCCAGAAGTCCTGTGATCTTCTTCAAACCATAGCCCCTATTACTCACCTTTACTCTCCCGAATTATTCTGGTTATCTACTTTTCCGGTAATGGCTGCCCTCATTAAACTGGCCTCAGTCCAGTCAGCAACCGGTCGGACTGAAACTAATTCTCCCCGATGAAAAACGGCTATCCGGTCAGCCACTCCCAGCAGTTCGGGCAGATAGGAGCTTACGAATATTACGGCTTTATCCTGGCTGGCCAGCTGACCGATTAGCTCATAGATTTGAGCCTTACTCAGAACATCAATGCCCCGCGTCGGTTCATCAAGTAGAAAAATTTCTGCTTCCTGATGAAGCAGGCGGGCCAGGGCTACTTTCTGCTGATTGCCACCAGAAAGGGTCCAGACCTTCTGCTCTGGCCAGCGGGCTTTAATGTTCAGAAGTTTTATCCACTCCGAAGCGGCAGCCTGCTGTCTCTTCTGGCTCAGAAAACCCCATCTGGCATAAGGAGCCAGTCGGCTCATGGTCAGATTGTCGCTCACATTCAACCTCAAGGCCAGTCCTTCAACCTGACGGTCCTCGCTTAAAAAGCCCAGCTTCCGGCTCAGGCTGGTTTCAGGATGGTCTGGTCGGAAATACTCTCCAGCCACTACCACAACTCCTTTTTCCAGTCGGTCAAGTCCAAACAGAGCTCTTAAGAATTCAGTCCGACCGGAACCGACAAGGCCAGCTACTCCCAGAATCTCCCCCCGCCTAAGCTCCAGTTCTACCGCCTGAGCCATTTTCTTGCTTTTCACTCCAGCACTTTTAAGCAAGACCTCACCCGGCTGATGGGCGATACGGGGAAAAATTTCAGAAATCCTTCGCCCTATCATCAACTTAATAAGCTCTTCCACTGAAGTATCAGCTATCCTGCCCGANCCCACTACCCGACCGTCCCTTAGCACTGTGTAACGGTCAGCCACTTCCAGAACCTCCTCCAAAAAATGGCTNACGTAGATTATTCCCACCCCTTCATCACGAAGCTTTCTGATAATCTCAAAGAGCCTCCGGGTATCTTCCTGAGAAAGGCTGCTTGTGGGTTCATCCATGACCAGAATTCGGGCCCGGTTGACCAGGGCCCGAGCGATTTCCACCACCTGGCGGGCCCCGACGGTTAATTTTCTGACCGTAATATCAGGAGAGATTTCAGGGTGATGGAGAAAGTTCAGAACCTCCCTTATTTTTTCTCGGTTTCTTTTTCTGTCCACCAGACCCCATCTGGAAGCCTCCTGACCAAGCATAATATTTTCTTCAACCGTCAGGTGAGGAGCGAGATTAAGCTCCTGGTAGATGACTGAAATTCCCTGCTTTCGCCCTTCCAGTGGCCCCGAAGGCCGGTATTCCTGACCGCCAAGATACATCCTTCCACAATCAGGTCTGTAGGCCCCGCTTAGAATTTTAATCAGGGTGCTTTTACCGGCTCCGTTCTCTCCCAGGAGGGCCTGGACTTCTCCACTCCGGAGTTCAAAATCAACTCTGTCCAGAACCAGGTTCTGGCCAAAACTCTTGCTGATTTCCTTTAAGACGAGTAACGGTTTCGCCCCAGTCTCTTTCATTTTTTCAGTGAACAAAATTTATTTGCCTTCAAAATTCAGAGCTATCTTATCGGACGTATGGAGAAATATTCGGTTCCAGCAGGGCTTTAATTNCTGGCTGGTTCATATTATCCGGAGTAGCCATGACCACTCCGGTATCTATTCTTTTTTCAACCGGCCTTCCTTCCAGAAAATCAACCACCATTTTAACTCCCAGATACCCCATTTTCATCGGGTCCTGCAGGACCAGACCGTGAATCTCATTTTTGGCCAGAGCCTGAATCAATTTAGCTGAGCTGTCAAAGCCCACCAGCTTCACCTTCCCGGCCAGTCCATGCTGCTGAAGAGCCCGCAGGGCTCCAAAGGTACTGGATTCATTCGGAGTGAAAATTCCTTCCACCTGAGGATAACGGCTGAGCAGGTTTTCGGTCAGCTGGTAGGCAGATTCGGTGGTGGTGCCAGCATACTGGTCTTTAACCAGAAGTTCAATTTCCGGATATTCCCGGGTAATGGTTTCCAGAAAACCCTGTTCCCTGAAAGTAGTGCTGGCTGAACCTTCAAGGTAGCGGATTAAAAATATCTTCCCCCGACCTCCCAGAATTTCAGCCAGACGGTGGGCAGCCATTACTCCCCCCTTATAATTGTCGGTAGCTACAAAACTGATGTAGTTATCTCCCTGCAGGTTAGAGTCGATGATGACCACCGGGATACCTTCTTTCATGGCTTCGGCCACTGGCCTGACCAGTGCCCGGTCATCAAGCGGTGCCAGAACAATTCCATCCACCCGGCGACTGATAAAATCCTCAACCACTGTAATCTGCTGGGCCCGGTCGTCCTCTTTTTGTGGACCCTTCCAGAAGACCTCCACCCCCAGCTCCCGGGAAGCTTTAATCGCTCCTGCCTGAATGGCTTTCCAGAACTCGTGGGTGGTTCCTTTGGGGATGACTGCTATCCGGTATTTTCTGGCTGAACTCGAAACCTCTTCGGACTTTTTCTCAGTCCGGCAACCGAGGAGCGAGAAAAACAATATTATTATTACTGGCAGACAGATAAAAGCTCTTCTGATTTTCATGGGTTCAGTATAGAACAGACTTTCTTTTCAAGTCAAAAGAAGGTAGCAATTGAATTTAAAAGATGAAAAAAGAAAAGGAGAACAGCTCGCCAAAACACTGCTCTCCTTTGTCTTGCAGGATAATCTTAATTAAATTTGTTTGAAAGAAACTAATCAAGCCTTCTTCAAAATAGGCATGCCGGTCTTGGCAGTTTCCACCACCTGGTAGCCGGCCGGAACTTCATCCAGAGCTCCGTCCCTGACGTCTCTGGAGAAGTAGTAAATGGTCTGCATCTTTCCGCCGCGCAGCTTAACCTCACGAGCATGCAGGTAATAAGTAATCCCCTTTTTGTTTGTGAATTGGTAAGGCATGAATTAAACCTCCAAAAAAAATTTTCTTACTTAAAACCAACGACCGTTCCCCAGCTTAAAAATCCGGAGCCGGCCAGGTTGCTTTCTTCAGATTGACCAAAGAGCAAAGCTAATAAACGGAACTCATTAAACAGGATTAGCATTTTCTCAAACCTTCAATCCTGTTTTAGTATAACTTAATCTAAAGTCAAATACCAACCAGAGACTTAAATTTTTTTCCCACCCGGATTTCCGAATCATCACAACCGATGATGAATGACACCCTGAAAGTAAAAACTTCAGACCGAATCCTATAGGTATTAGTCACCGAAAATTTCCCCTCCAGAAATCCATTCTCACCCGGTATCTTCTTCTGGCTAACTTTTATTAAATTAGGTTTTCTTTGTCAAGCAAATCGATTTTCTCAAATCCTACTGAATGAACCCCACATCTGGAGGGATATCAGCTGGAACTATCGGACCGAAGGTTTCTTCGTAACGCTTGAGATTGCTCTCCAGAGCTTCAGCAAACCTTTTAGCATGGGCCGGGCTGAGGATTATCCTGGCTACCAGCTTGCCCATGGGCCCGTCAGGAAAAATGAAAGCAAAATCAAAGATGAATTCTTCCCGGCTGTGTCTGATGGCCGCCAGGTTAGAGTACTGGCCAACGGCCACCTGCTCGTCGACCTTGATGTCAATCTTTTTTTCTTCAATTTGATCTTCCTTCATCATTCTCTCCTTTTCACCTTCTATTTCTATTTTATTCAGCCGTTATTTTCACTCAAGCCATATTTTCAGGACCTCAATCCATTTTAAATTCAACCCAATGGGAAATCTCCCGGATGGCTTCAAACTCCCGATGTCAGCTATCATTATTTTACAATCCGGAACGGCCATTCAGCAACCTTCAGAACTTCTCTTTCGCCGGCTTTTTCTCAGACTGGCTTTTCTTTACCTTTGGAGATAAAGGCTGTTCCTCCAACTTCCAGACCTGACCATATCAATTGAGGCAAATAAAAATCTCTAAAAAATAAAAAAACTTTAAAATAATTCATTGCCTTCTCAAACCTGTTATTTCCTGGAGTCAACCAATTACAATACTTCAAATTTTACCTTCCTGTCTTCTTAACTTAAACCCGAAGCCAGCGGATTGCAGTTAATTTTCTTTAACCCGCTTTTGAGAGCCAGCCAATTTTTTTTGCAGAATTAATAAACGTTAACACTTTTTTAAGTAAAAAATTATTTAAGTTGTTGAATAACAAGCAGATAAAAACTTAAAAAAAGCTTGATTTTTTATTTTAATAACTTATATAATTATATTGGCTTTCCTGGGCGGGCTGGGGAAAGCCCCCACCTTTTTGGTTCCCATCATCAACCCCCCTTTTGCTGACAACAGCCCGCATTTAGTATCGCTTCAATTAGTATTACTATTTATAAAATTTGTAACACCTCATCTAATCAAAGATGGCCTTTTAACTCTCAACAATTAAAAGCAGATTGAAAAAACGAATTATCAGCATTCTCTTTATCCATAAAGCAAAAAGAATCTGAAAGCCCAGACCAGAGTAAACTTATGACTTTCTTAGGCTCAAACCACTTCTAAAAAATTGTCTTAAACACTTCAATCGGTGGGTCTAATAAGAAAAAGTGATGCCCGAGCCGAGAAGAAAAAAAATTAATTGCCATCTTTGGAATTTATTGAGACTGACCCGTAGTCAGCACCTGAATTGAACTGGGGTGATAAACTTAAATATCAATATCCTGAGTCTGAAACTATAAGAATTTTCCGGCTCCTGGCCGTATCAGTTAGCTTTAATTTTATAATTTTATAAATCTACTGGCTCAGCGGCTGTAAAATTCTATCATCTGACGGACCGCCTCTTCACACACCCGGCAGAAAGGTTTTTTCCCTTTGGTGAACATCAGGCAGTCAACCGACGGCCGGTAGAGCCCGGTGGATGAATAACCAGCCCCCTCAAAAGCTCCAACTTTTCCAGCATACCGGCTTCTGGCCAGAAACTGGTCAACTTTTCTGGCCTGCTCCAGAGATAACTTTTCGCTCTCTTCCTCCAGCCGGGCAATTTCTTCCTTCGGAGCTCCTTCTCTTTTCAGCCTGGCTATTTTTTCATTTAGTTCCTGACGGGTTTTCTGATAGGCAATATCCATCCGGTCAAATTCTTCTTTTTCCCAGGGCGTGGGAATGTTCAGACCGGGAGATACCAGTTTTTTCCACTTCAGGTTTTTCGGGTCCAGAAGCGCTGTGATATTGGGCTCAACCGGTTCTATCCCCCGTGGATAGAATTCGTTGTAGGCCACCTGAGAAGTATAATACTCATCAGCCAGCCCGGTAAAAGAATGACCAAATTCATGCAACATCAGGTATTCAAACCACTGATTGTCGGTGGTAAAGGTACAGTAAAGATTGTAAATTCCACCTCCACCATAGCGGTGGTGATTGACCATGATTAAAAGAGTGTCATAAGGAATGGCCGAAGCTACCTCCCGGACTCTTCGGTTGTCCTCAGTCAGCAGATACCTTTCCGAACCGAAGGAATCAAAGGTAGTATTAAGAGCAGTATTTCTGAACTGACCGTGGGAAGGTTCATCACAACCGCTTTCAGCCGAGGGTTTGAAAACCCCGTAAACATTAAATCTGCTTTTTAAACTTTTATAGGGCTCAAAGCTGAACATAACCTCAACAAAACGGTCAAGGTCGGCTCGAAGTTTAGCTTCATCTTCGAGCCGGTAGCCTTCAGCCAGAAAGGCTACATCCACTTTCTCGTGAGGATGACCATTTTTTAGCAGCTCATAAACTTTTATCGTGGGGTCGAGGGCTTCTTTTATGATGTAAATTGAATTCGGGTCTATCTCTTCAGAAAATATCTGCTTGAAATTGTTTTCCCGGTCCCTGGCTTCCAGAGTTAAGATAATCTTTTTTTTCGGAAAAGGAATCAGGACCGATTCATGAAAGGTTCTCTTTATACCCTTAATTCCCTCATCGGTGGTTTTATATTCACCGAAAAGGCTGTCAAAGGCCCGGGAAAATATGAGCTCACCACCAGCCGCATCATATACTTTGACACAGTATCTTCCTCTCATAAAAGGGTCGATTAAACTTTTAACAGAGCCGGCCCATATTCCCTGCTGATAAACTCTGTCCAAACTCACCACTTCTTCCCGGCTGTCTCCGGTGTGGTAATAATCGACTCTCATAGTCCGGTCGAGAAAATAATCCTCAAAATTCACTCCTGGTCGAGCCTGAAGCGAATAAATTATGGCCACTGCCACCAGAACCAGGATTAAAAAAAACAGATACTTTTTCATCTTAAACCCTCCTTTTCGGTTGATCCGACTCATGGTCGGACTACCTTTCCGGCAATTTCCTTAAGCAGCTTGAAGGCCAGAGCCGCGGTCATTTCGGAGACGTCTCGCTGCGGGTTTAGTTCCACCAGGTCAAACCCGACAATGGTGGCTTTCAGGTTGTGGACGAGATCAATCACCTGTCTTGAGGTTAAGCCACCGGGTTCATGGTGAGAAACTCCGGGAGCATAGGCCGGGTCGAAAACATCCAGGTCCACCGAGATAAAGAGCGGGTTCTTAAATTCCAGACTGAGCTTTTCCGGAAAATTTCGGGCTTCAATGGTTTGTACTCCGTATTTTTCAGCCATGGCTCTCATTTCCGGGGTGGTGGCCCGGATGCCAACCTGAACCAGGTTCTGGACCAGCCCCTCTTCCAGAATTCTGGCCATCGGACAGGCATGTGACAGACGGTCGCCATAAAGCTCATCGTACATATCAGGATGGGCATCCAGATGGAGCAGGTCTAAGGGCCGGTATTTACGTGCCATAGCTTTCACCACGGGATAGGTAATAGAATGATCACCCCCGAGGATTATAGGAATCGCCCCAAAATTTATTATTTCCAGAACTTTTTCTTCCACCGCAGCAAAAGTCTTCAGAACATCGCCCGAGGTGTCCACATCGCCCAGATCAACCAGCACCGTCTCCTCGGCCAGGTCCACTCCAAGCTCGGTGTCCGGATTGTAGCATTTGCCGGTGGAAATCCGGCGAACAGCCTCTGGCCCAAAAGCCGCTCCCCGCCGGTAGCTGGACTTTTCGTCAAAGGGAACTCCGATTACAGCCAGTTTGAACTTGTTGTTTCCGGATAATTTCTTCAAGGCCCCACCAAAGTCAGTCATTTTTTCCTCCCTGGTGAAGTTCAAGCAGAATTATACAGGAGAGCCTGAAAAAACTGAACTCAGAAATAGACAACGGAAGCAAAGCTGACGGCTGACTGGCTGGCGGTCTCCTGGCTCAGGTCATAACCAAGGAGGTAGCCCCTCAGATTTTCTGGAATTATTTCCAGCAATACAGCCAGCACTGGAAAACCGCAGACGTTAAAGCGGTCCCCGGTTTCCCGGTGAAGCTTCCAGAAAGCCTCGACCTGTCGGTGAAGCAGAGCTTCTATGATATCGTGGTCAAAAGCCACAGCCGCTCCTTTTAGCTGTGAAGCCGTCTGCTGATGCCCGAACTTTGGTCCGATGTGACAGAAATCAACTCCAGCCACAACCAGGGTACTGGAGTCGGCTGCCATCTGTCTAAGTACTTCAATCACTGATTCCATTCCGGGAATTTCAGAGGCCCGGTTGACTTTCTTAAGCCAGGAATGGACTGAGCCGCAAAGAATGGGCACTATGGAGAACGGACGGGCCAGAACCTGCTGGAGAAAAATTAGCTGGAACTCGATAGAATGCTCCTTACGATGAGCCAGGTCATCAGGAGCCATCAGGTTGCCTCCGGCTTCTTTGATTTTTCTGACTTCTTTTTTATCAGTCGTAACTATCCCCAGTGGTGTCCGAAAATCCTTTTCGGTGAGGGATAAAAAGCCTTCCTCCAGAGCATGACCTGTGCCCAGGATAAGCACCCGCTCGTAAGTCATTCCTGCCAGACAGCTGTAGGCTAAGGAATAGAGCCGGGCCCCGGCTTTAAGGTCAATGTGAGGAGCCAGCAGAACGCGGGGAACAAAACCGGAGGCCATCTCCCGTTCCACCTCCGGTGGTCTCCTTTCCCGCTCCAGCAGCCGGCTTAAATAATCTTTCAAAGCTTCAGATTCGGCCGGATATGCTTCGCCAGCCAGACAAGCTTCCCGCACCGGAAGACCCAGGAACTCCTCAACCAGCCGTCTTTTGCTGGCCCTGTACTCCGGAGTGTCCAGAATCAGGAGTCGCTCAAAATCGGCCAGGATTCTGGAAACCAGCTCCGCCCCCGAGAGAGAATAACCCCTTCTGCGCAGGAATTCATACTGAATATCCTTTTCGTCTCTCGAGCCATCTATCAGCATCAAAATTTCTAGGGCTTCTCCCTGAAGAATCACCGGATTCTTAATCAGCCCCAGCCGGTCGCTGACCAGAAGGACGCGCTGTCCACGATAATGGACGGGTTGAATATCAAGGTCAGTTCTGAGCTTAAGACCCAAAATCCGCCTCCCTTTCTTCAGAAAATTACCGGCAGCCTATCAGTTTTTACATTTCCTGTCTCTCGGCATCGCTTAACCCATCTGTAACAAGAAAAATAGAAAAATCAATTTCATCCGAAAAGTTCCCTGTTCACAATTCTCGTCAGTCATTAATACCAGAATAAACCAAACTTTTCAAAGGAAGTCAGGATTTACTCAAGGAGTGCAGAACAAAAATATGGAAAAATTTGAATCACCGCCAGTCTGGGGGAAGTCAGGTGAAAAAGCTTAAGGTAAGCTGAGGGCGGATAAAAAAGAGGAAAGAGGAGAAGGATCTTCCTCCCCCTCCCTTTCCTCAGCAACCTTGGCCTCGCCTCAATCTGAGGCGAGCTCAATATCTCACGAGCCGGGCCGGCTGCCAATCACCCCTGAGGGGGTTTATGGGGGTGAAATTTCCGGCCACTTTCCCCACTTTTATCACCCCTCGTCTTAAGAAGCCGCAGGCGGTTAAGGTACTTCCTGCCCTTATGGCCCGCACTTCCCAGAAGATAGAACGAGTAAGGCTCAAATATCCGCCGGTCCGGAAAGCCCGGCTTTAACCGGCAGCAGATTGATTGTCCGAACCGAAAGAGCACCTGCAAGTTTAAGGAAAGCTCTGGCCCGGCTTACCAATCAACGCAGGTCTGGTAAATTTCCAGCTTCTTTTTGTGATTACTAAAAATTCTTTATTTATTATTGGGCTTTGATTTATATTAGTGATTTGATTGACCAATAAAAAAGAAAAAGGTGAACAATTAATAAAAAGTAAGATCTACAGAAAAAATAAAAAAAGAACAAAAAAAAGAAATAGGTTCAGAAATTAAGCTTATTCACAGGAGGATGAAAGATGAAAGGCTCAAGCTGCCGACTCCCTGTTTTTTATTGCTTCCAGGCTGTGGTTCTGACCACAGCTCTGATTTTCGGTGCTCTTCTGGTTCTTAGCCCGGCTGAGGGTGCAGTTCAGGAAGCCACTTCAGAACAATCCCGGCCCCGCCTGGTTCTGGAAAAAATCATGGCTGGACCTGAGTTTATAGGCACTTCACCCTCGAACCCGGTCTGGGCTGTCAGGGGAAATACACTCTACTTTCAATGGCGAAAACCGGGCGATAAGACGGCTGAAATCTATTCGGTCAGCCTGAACAATCCCTTACCGGTTAAAATCAGCCGGGAAAAGATTTTAGAAAATCCCCCTGCCGGCGGTCCGGGTCGACTCCGGGGTGGTTTTGGCTTCGGGCGCTTCGGTTCGCAGTGGCAATGGGATAAAAACCGGGAGCGCCTGCTCATCAGCCAGAATGGAGATATTTTTCTCTATCATCTGGCCACCAAAAAGACCGAGCAGCTAACCTCAACTGACCAGGCCGAAACCAACGCTGGTTTTACTCACGACCAGAAAAAAATCTATTTTCAGGCTGGAGACAACCTCTTTATTCTCTCTCTGGCCGATAGAAGTCTGCGTCAGCTGACTTCCTTTACCCGGGAGAAACAGCCCGAACCCCGAAAACCCGATGAAATCCAGAAATGGTACGAAGCCCAGCAGCGCGACCTTTTTAAAGAGATATTCAGGCTGGGTTTTGAAGGAATGGAAGGATTTCGGGGAACCCATAATTTACTTCCTTCCCTCGGTCAGACAACCAGAAGAAAGCCTTTTTATCTTCAGGAAAACCAGCGATTGATTTTAATGGAACCAAGCCCGGATGAAAAATACACCCTGTTCATCCTGATGGAAGAAGTTCCCGGGGCTAAAACTACAATCGTCCCTAATTACGTAACTCGCTCCGGTTATACCGAAACCATTTCTTCTCACACCAAAGCGGCCGAAAACCCTCAGATTTACAAACTGGGTCTTATGAACGCTGTAAATGGAGAAGTCCGCTGGGTAGATTACGGTCAGGGAGAAAGGTTAATTAATCCCCGCCAGGTCTGGTGGTCGCCGGACGGCACGAAATGCCTGCTGGCTGCTCAGGCTGAAGACCGCAAGGAGGCCTGGCTTTTCCTTTTGGACTGGACCACCGGTAAGACCACGGTTGTGGAAAACGTCAAAGACGAAGCCTGGGTCGGTCCACTGGGGTTGACCAGCGTTTTCTGGTGGCCAGACAGCCGTCACATTTCTTTTATCTCCGAGCAGAACGGCTACGCCCATCTTTACCGGCTGGCGGTTGAAACCAGAGAAAAAAAAGCCCTGACCGAAGGAAGATATGAAGTCACCTGGGCTTCGCTTTCGGCCGATGGGCAGAAAATTTACTACGTCTCCAGCGAAGTTCACCCCGGAGAAAGACACTTATACGTGCTTGACTGGAAAAGTGGAAAAAAGACCAGGCTGACCAGTCTTCAGGGAATGAACGAATTTTATCTCTCGCCTGACGAAAAGACGGTAGCCATTATCAATTCCTACTCCACCAGACCGCCGGAACTTTACCTCCAACCGCTCGCTCCAGCAGCTCAACCAAAGTTAATTACCAGTTCTACTACCGAAGAATTTCGGTCTTATCCCTGGTATGATCCGGAAATAGTCACTTTCAAAGCCCGAGATGGAGTGGATATTTACGCCCGGCTGTTCAAACCCGACCTCCCCCATCCGGGCCGGCCGGCAGTTATTTTCATCCACGGAGCAGGTTATTTACAGAATGCCCACCGCGGCTGGAGCACCTATGAGCGTGAGTACATGTTCCACAACCTGTTGCGGGATAATGGTTATTTTGTCCTGGATGTGGACTACCGGGGCAGCAGCGGATACGGCCGTGATTTCCGGACAGGGATTTACCGCCACATGGGCGGAAAAGACCTGGACGATGTGGTTGATGGAGCCAGGTTTCTGGTGGAAAAATATGGCGTCAATCCCCAGGCCATTGGTTGTTATGGCGGAAGCTACGGAGGCTTTCTGACGCTGATGGCCATGTTCAAGACTGAAGTGTTCAAAGCCGGAGCTGCTCTGCGGCCGGTCACTGACTGGGCCCATTATCATCCCAACTACACTGTGGATATCCTCAACCTGCCCCAGAAAGACCCAGAAGCCTACAAACAGAGCTCGCCCATCTACTTTGCTGAGGGCTTAAAAGGTCATTTGCTCATCTGCCATGGGATGGTCGACACTAACGTCCATTTTCAGGATACAGTCAGGCTGGTCCAGCGGCTGATTGAGCTGGGAAAAGAAAACTGGGAAGTGGCCATCTATCCGGTAGAAAATCACAGCTTCCGGACCACATCCTCCTGGGTTGATGAATACCGGCGGATTTTTAAACTGTTTGAAACACACTTGAAGAAATAAAATAAAGAATAGAAACAACTTAAAAAAGAGTAAGATAAAAATTCAGGCAGAAAGATTTTCATAAAAATTTAAAAAACCCGGAGACCAGAAATCCAGCTTTTATTTCCCGGTCTGCGGAATGTTTTCCTGAGGTAAGAAACAAGGTGCTGGCAGCCAAACGACAGCTGTCACTTACGCGGCTGACCTCTTTCCGGCAACCGAAGTAGAATTGAAAACTAGGACAGATTAGCCGGAGCTTCACGGGGTTGTTGACATATAGTTAGTATTTTTGTATAGGTTAATACAAGATGGGCAAAGTACTGGAACTCGAAAAAGTTTATAAATCTTACAAACTGGGTTTCATTCCGAAAAAAAAGCCGGTCTTAAAGGGTGTCTCTTTCCACGTTAACGAGGGAGAGATATTCGGCTATTTGGGACCGAATGGAGCCGGCAAAACCACCACCATCAAATGCATCCTGAATCTGATTTTCCCTGACTCAGGTCAGATTACCATTTTCGGGGAAGATTCACTCAAGCCAAAAGCCAGGCGGAGAGTCGGATTTCTGCCTGAAAATCCCTATTTCTACGATTACCTGACCGGCCGCGAATTTCTGACCTTCTATGCCGACCTTCTGGGTCTTCATGGTCGGGCTAAGCAAGAAAAAATCGGCTATTTGCTGAAGCTGGTCGGGATGGAGCGGGCAGCCGAGCTTCAGCTTCGCAAGTATTCACGTGGCATGCTGCAGAGAATCGGCCTGGCTCAGGCTCTGCTCAACGACCCGGCACTGGTCATCCTGGATGAACCGATGGGCGGACTGGACCCCATCGGCCGCAAGGAGTTTCGCGACATCATCGTCAACCTGAAGAAAGAAGGAAAGACGGTTTTTCTTAGTTCCCACATCCTGCAGGACATCGAGATGATCTGCGACCGGGTGGCCATCATCCTGGCTGGAGAAATCATCAACCAGGGTTACCTTGGTGACTTAATCTCAGAAAAAGTTCTTTACACCGAAATCACGGTAGCCGGAGTGCCGGAGGTTGACTTTCGCCATCTGGGCGAAAGCGTTTCCTCAAGCAGCGACCGGGTGCTGCTTAAAGTTTATGAGGAAGACAACATAGAGAAGGTGATTCAACTGGTCCAGCAGAAAAAAGGAAAGATTGTTTCGCTGGTACCCAGAACCGAAACTCTGGAAGACATCTTTGTTAATATGGTGAAGAACCAATGAAAATCACCACCATTGCCAGGAATACTTTCAAGGAAGCTAAAAGGGACCGGGTGCTTTATCTGCTGTTTTTCTTCGCCGCCGGTTGCCTGCTTTTCTCGCGGTTTCTGGCTTTACTGACCGTTGGTGACCGGATAAAAATCATCAAAGATGTAGGCCTGGCTTCCATCTCTCTTTTCGGGATGCTGATGGCCATCCTGATGGGCACCGGGCTGGTTTACAAAGAGATTGACAAAAAAACCATCTTCACCCTGCTGGCCAAGCCCATTCACCGGGTGGAGTTCCTGCTGGGAAAATTTTTAGGCCTGGTGCTGACTATATTTATCATGACCGGATTGATGGCGGCGGTCTTTCTGCTTATTCTTTTTCTACACACTTTCACCGTAGAGTGGAAAATCCTTCTGGCCATCCTTTACATATTTTTTGAGCTGTGCCTGATGACTGCCGTGGCTCTGCTGTTTTCCACCTTCACCACACCGATTCTGGCTTCTCTCTATTCCCTTGGTTTTTACTTGATCGGGCATCTGTCCTGGAGTATGGAAATGCTCATCAAAAAGGTCAAGAGTGGAGCAGGAAGAGCCGCTCTGCAGGTGCTGTACATTGTGCTTCCGGACCTGGAAAACTTTAATTTCAAGACTGAAGTGGTTCACAATCTGCCAATTCCTGCAAAATTACTCGGAATAAGCTTTCTTTACGGGGTAGTTTATACAGCCTTCATACTTCTTCTGGCCATGCTGGTTTTCAGGCGGCGGGATTTTATCTGATTTCAAACCTGAGCATATAGAACATTGCTGCCTGCGGGACTCCCGGAGGACAGACCGGTAACAATGGTAGAAAAAGAAAAGGCGGAAAAAATGAGCAGCGGAGAAAAGCTGCTGCGGCGGCAGCGCAACCTGATAATTTTTCTGCTCATCGGGTCATTGCTTCTTTTTTCCTGGCTAAAGCTTCAGAGCGACCGGGTGGCCCGAAAAAAAGTTCCGGGTTCTTCCATCATCTATCTGCCTTCAGGGAAATATCTCAAGCACTTAACTTTTGGCTATTCCTCCCTGGTAGCTGATATCATCTATCTCTGGGCTATTCAATATTACGGAAATTACGCAATTCCCGACCGTTTCAAGTACTTAGAGCACATCTTCTCCATCATTTCAGAGCTGGACCCGAAGTACGTCGACCCCTATGAAGTGGGGGCTCTGATTGCCGTCTATGAGGCCGGCGACCCGAATTTAGCTTACAAAATTCTGGATATGGGTCTTGAAAAAAACCCGGATATGTGGATTTTTCCTTTTCAGGCCGGCCACATCGCTCAGATGCAGAAGGATTTTGAAGTAGCCAGAGAATACTACCGGAAAGCCATGGAGATACCAGGAGCGCCACCGATTGTCAAAAGACTCTATGCCCACGCCGCCTACCGAACGATGGATTACCAGGAAGCCTGGGAGATGTGGAAAGAAGTCTACGAAACAGCACAAGAAGACTGGGTTAAAGAAATCGCCTACAACCACCTTTATCGGGTGAAAAGCACGGTAGACACCACAGCTCTGACCGCGCTGGTGAATAAATTCAGAGAAAAATACGGGCGGCTGCCCTCCGACCTGAAGGCCCTGGTCCGGGTTGGTCTGCTCAAAGAAGTGCCTAAGGACCTGGACGGAAAAGATTATGTCTACGACCCGAAAACGGGCGAGGTTAAACCGGCGAGGGTGTGGTGGAAGCGCTGAGAATTTTTCTGGTGGTGGTAGTGGGCCTGGTCTGGGGCAGCTTTCTGAACGTGGTGATTTACCGGCTGCCGAGGGATTTAAGCCTGATTAAGCCGCCCTCCAGCTGTCCGGAATGCCGGCGTCGAATAAAGTGGTACGACAACATTCCGGTTTTATCCTACATTTTCCTGGGCGGGAAATGCCGGTTCTGCGGGGCAAAAATTTCAGCAGTTTATCCGCTGGTAGAAGCTCTGACGGCCGGCAGCTTTCTCATAGTTTATTTCCACAACCTGAGATTTTTTGACCTGCAGTTTTTTGCTGACTGCCTTTTTGTCAGCAGCCTGATTGCCCTGGGCTTCATTGACTATTATCACCAGATAATTCCCGACCATATTACTCTTCCGATTCTGGTGCTGGCTCTGGTGTATGCTCCTTTTCGCTATGACTTAAGCCTGCGTCAGGCTTTAGTCGGCGGGGTGGCGGGCGGTGGCTTTCTGCTTCTCATTTATCTCCTCTATACTTTCATCCGCAAAAAAGAAGGGCTGGGTATGGGCGATGTAATGATGATGCTGATGGTTGGGGCTTACCTTGGTTTGGCCCGAACAGTATTCACCCTGCTCCTGGCTTCAGTGGCTGGGGCAGCAGTCGGGCTGTGGCTGCTTAAATTCAGGAAAAAAACCCTGCAGTATTCCCTGCCCTTCGGGAGCTTCATCGCCCCGGCAGCTTTCGTGGCGCTGGTCTGGGGTGAGCAAATCATTACCTGGTATCTAAGCCTCTTCCGCCGCTAATAACGGGGGACACAACACTCATTCCCTAATTTTTTGAGAGGCTTTCGCTGTTCAAGATAAATATTCCGATAACTACAGCCAAAAATTTCAACTCCCAAAAAAACTGAAGATTAACACGCATCCCCTCTTAATTTATTCTGTAAAAAAACAAAAATGGCGAATAAAAAGACACAAATTGATAAATTAAATAAAGCTGGTGGTTAAAACTAAGCTTATTAATACCCTGCCAATACGGATCACCTGGTCAGTGGTGATAATAAGGTAAATGGGTATTGTGTCCCCAGTTTTATGTATCACCCATTTCTCTTTCATTCTTTTCTCTTAACATTTCTATAACAAATATCTTTCTGGTTTCGGAAGTGACTTTGAAATTTTCAGCCACCGGAAGGCCTGGGACCCAGACAATCTGGCCGGCCGAAACGAAAATTGGTACCCAATCACGCTCTTCTCGGGATATTTTCCTCTCCCGAAAAAGTTCTTTAAGTTTTTTCTGGCCACGCATGCCTGCTGGCTGGTATCTATCTCCAGGACGCCGGTTACGGACTTCTAACGGAAATTCCACGCGTTCGGCATCCAGATAGCATCTTCTGGCATCATCATATTCCAGAGTTTTTATTTTCGCAGTCTGAATAAATTTTCCATGAAATTCCCAGCGCCCAAGAATCTGGAGGTTATGCTTCCCCTCCCAGGTGACAGAGAAATTCGGCTTTTGGCCTGAGCATTGCATCCTCCTCAGCCATCCTTGCTCGCGAATGAGAACTTTGTCTTTACCCCAGCTGAATTTCTGTCCTTCTTCAAGAGCCAGTACAGCCTCAGTTTGCTCAAAGCTCGGCGACTTCAGGCCCAGCACTAAATGCAGAAACTTCCTCACCAATCGCCGAGCTATAGCCAGCGGTATTTCTTTCAAAGCTACCAGGTTAAGTTCTATTTCTGGTGCCAGAGCCTCTACTTCATCTTTTCGTTCTGTTTTCTCCTCTTCTTCCCAAATCAGGAAATTATCTCCGCGCCGTTTCTTGCCTTCCTCTCGTCCGCTTTTTTCTTCCAGCCCCTTTTCCCCTCCGGCGAAAATTGGGGTTTGAGTATTGTGTCCCCCGTTTTTTACTAGGAGGGGCCAGAGGCCATCCGCCAGCTCAGACAGGGCCTCGTTCTCCGCCTGGGCGATAAGCGCCAGCTGAGCCAGATGGCTCACCACTTCCGGGTCAAACTCTTTTTCCAGGTGCGGAATAAGTTCCAGCCGGATTTTATTTCTGAGGATGGCCGTATCCAGGTTGGTTTCGTCCACCCGGAATTTAATTCCCCTGTCGCGAAGATATTGCTCAATTTCCTGACGGGAAAGACACACGAGCGGCCGGACCACCCGACCGGCCCGAAGCCTGATGGCCTGAAGCCCTTCCAGTCCCGTCCCCCGGAATATCCTCATCAGAACCGTTTCGGCCTGGTCGGTCATGGTGTGGGCAGTGAGCACCAGGTCCGCACCCCACCTGTCAGCAACTTTTTCCAGATACTCATACCGCTTGAGTCGCCCGGCTTCCTCCAGGTTCAATTTATTACGCCTGGCATATTCCCTGACATTTCCGCGGCCTACGAAGAGCTTTAGCTTCAGCTTCCTGGCAAGCTGCCGAACAAAGCGCTCGTCAGCCGCAGCAGTTGCTCTCAACTGATGATTGAAATGAGCCAGAGCCAGGTCCAGCTCCGGCCAGTCTTCCTTCAGCTCCAGCAAGAGGTGCACCAGAGCCACTGAGTCCTGGCCGCCTGAAACAGCCACCAGTAGACGGGCTTGAGGTCCGAAAAGCTGGTTGGCATCAACGAATCTTTTGAATTTCTGGTAAATCATAATGAAAATGGCGGCGGAGGGATTTGAACCCCCGACACTGCGGATATGAGCCGCATGCTCTGACCAACTGAGCTACGCCGCCGGGTATGTGAATTTTATACGAGCCTTCCCTCCTAGTCAATATGGCCGCTCTTGCCCATTCTCACCAGAACCAGATGATTAAATCTCCATTTTGCCCTCATCTCATCTCTTCTCTACTGAACTTTCCTTTTAGAGCTCCTTGCTTTCTCCTTTAGGGAACCAATCCGATACTAAGATTAAGACACTGAAATTTCTCCCCTCCACCTGATTTTCACCTGATTTTCCGCTGCTTCAGATAACGGTCGAAGAACTCGCTGGCTGCCGAAAAAGCCTTTACCCAATTTTTGTGCAGCAGGAAGCTGTGCACCTCATCAGGAAAAACCAGGGTCTCCACCTGAGCCTGGCCCAGCTCTTTTAACCTGGCCACCAGGTCGGTGGTCTGGATAAAATCAACATTCCGGTCATCATCCCCGTGAACAAAAAGAACCGGCGACCGCCACTTCTCCACATCGGCCACCGGAGATGATTTATAAGCCATTTCCTGCTGGGCTTCAAAAATTCCCCAGCCGCCTCCATTTCTCCTTCTTCCCCGAAGAGCCCAGTCATGAACGCCGTGAAAATCCACTCCGGCAGCAAAAACCTCAGAATTTCTCGCCAGCCCCAGAGCCGTCAGGTAACCGCCGTAAGAACCACCCCACAGCCCTATCCGCTCACCGTCAACCTGGGGAAGACTCTTCAGGTAATCTGCCGCCGCCAGGATATCCTGATATTCTGAAGCCCCTTCCGGTCCCTGATTCTCTGCCTCTCGGAAAGCCGCTCCGTAGCCTATGCCACACCTGAAGTTTACCGAAAGAACCACATAGCCGCTTCGGGCCAGATGCTGATTAAATGCATAGCAGTTGTGGTAGTAAGGGCTGTGGTGCCAGGCCGGATACATCTGCCGAATAGGTCCACCATGCATAAAAATTACCGCCGGCAACTTTTCCCCTTTCTTCAGGTTTTCAGGAAGGAAAAGCTGTCCGTGGACCACCACTCCGTCCCTGGCTTGAAAAGTCACCGTCCGGGGCTCAACCAGCCCGCTTTCCTTAAATTCGGGAGCTATCTGAGCCAGATTGACCAGATTTTTCTGGGCCTTTTTATCCATTTCCATCATCACCGGGATACCTGGGCTTTTTGGTGTTGACTGGATGAAAAATAACTTCCGGCCGTCAGCCGAAACCACCGGACCCCACTCCACACTGTTGCCGTCGGTCAAACGCTCGGGCTTTCCACCTTTAACCTGGACTTTCCAGAGGTGACGACGTTCAAGGTCGCCGTAATTGGAGTTAAAAACCACTGTTTTCCTGTCAGGAGAAAGAGTCATCTGCTCCACTTCATACTGTCCTTCAGTCAGAGCCACCATTTCTCCCGTTTCAACCGATACTGAATAAAGATGCATCCAGCCGGTGTGTTCGGAGTAGAAAACCAGCCGATCCCCAGCCGCCCAGACCAGCGGATTAGAAGGATAGGTCTGGGCAAATCCTCCGCCCCTCGGAAGCTCCACCACTTTCTTCCCGCGGCCACTTTCTACCTCCACCACCCAGATGGAAAAAGGAACATCCGACCTCCTGGACAGAGGCTTCTCCCGATCTTTACCAGGCGGCAGCCGCAGAAAAGCCACTCTCTTCCCGTCCGGCGACCAGACTGGCGAAAGGTCACGGTAGACATCCGGGAGCAACCATTTAATTTCGTCTTTCTTCAGGTCATAAACCCCGACAAAGCTGTGGACTTCACGCGAACTAACAAATAAAACCCTCTGGCCATCAGGAGACCAGCTCAGGCTCTGGCTTCGCCCTCTCGCCTGAAATAACCTTCTTGGTTCTGAGCCACCAGGTAGCGGTAGGAGGTAAGGTTCTCCAGCCCTCATAAACAGAAGATTTTTCCCGTCCGGGGAAATGAGCGGGCTGGAACCTTTGACCAGCAGGGTCTCCTTCCCGCTCTGAAGGTCAACCATCATTATCAACTGCTCAGGCAGTTTCGGCCGGCTAGTAGGATTAAAGGAGCTGCCGAAAACATAAACCAGAGCTGAACCATCAGGTGTAAACTGCAGGTCAGAAAAATCCAACCCGTCGTCTTCGGGATGACTGACCAGCCTCCGCCCTTCAAACTTTGGCCCCTCTGCCACCCAGAGACTTTTTTGTCCTTTGTAGTTTATAATCCAGGCCACCCTCTCTCCAGCCGGCGAAGCCAGCAGCCTGGANACATGGGGCGCTGCCATCACTTCTTCCAGAGACCTGAGCTGCTGAAACTCAGCCGNATTAGATAATGGACCTAAAGTTAGAGTTAGAACCAAAAACCAGATAAAAATTCTTAAGGCTCGGTACATACTTCCCTCCTTCTCTTTCTTTAATCTTATTGTTCTATTGCCAATTCTCTAAGAACTGATTTATTCATTTACTTCATAAAAATACCTGATGAGCCATTTTTCTGCTTAATCTTTTTTCTTTTACCCAAATCATCTGGCCCGGTCAAGCTCTTCTGTTACTCTGGGAAGAAAGCCCTGTAGGGCTTGGTCCAATATGGTATTTGTTAGAGCCCGATTTTTTAGGCCGGGGTTTTAATCTTTCCTCGCTCCGACCAGGATGATAACATTGAGCTCTAATTAAAACTTTTTTAAGAAATCAGCTGCGTTGCCCTTAAAACAACCTGCGGCATGGCTGTCCAGCTCCTCAAATCGGATAATTTCTTAAAACCACCAATAATTATGCCACCCCGACTTTCAGGGTTTCTGGATTTTTACTCGCCGAGGAAAAGCTTTATATCATTCTCCACGGTGCCGATGCCGCTTATTCCGAATTTTTCTACCAGCACCTTGGCCACGTTCGATGAAAGGAAGGCCGGAAGTGTTGGACCCAGGTGAATGTTCTTCACCCCGAGGTACAGCAGAGCCAGCAGCACAATCACTGCCTTCTGCTCATACCAGGCAATGTTGTAAGAAATCGGCAGCTTGTTGACATCATCCAGTCCGAACACTTCTTTGAGTTTCAGAGCAATCACGGCCAGCGAGTAAGAATCGTTGCACTGTCCGGCATCCAGCACGCGGGGAATTCCACCGATATCTCCGAGCCCCAGTTTGTTATAGCGGTACTTGGCGCAGCCGGCGGTCAGAATCACTGTATCTTTTGGTAAGGCTTTGGCAAACTCGGTGTAATACTCCCGGTTTCTCATGCGGCCGTCGCAGCCAGCCATGACAAAGAACCTTCTAATCGCTCCGCTTTTAACTGCTTCTACCACTTTGTCAGCCAGCTGAACCACCTGGTGATGGGCAAACCCACCGATGATTTCNCCCTTCTCAATCTCCACCGGCGGCTGGCATCGCTTAGCATGGGCAATAATTTCAGAAAAATNTTTGCGGCCGTCAGGCCCTTCCGGAATATGCTTCAACCCGGGATAACCCACCACCCCTGTGGTATAGACNCGGTCCCGGTAAGAATCGCGAGGTGGGATGAGGCAATTAGTAGTCATCAGAATCGGTCCGTTAAAGCTTTCAAACTCTTTGTACTGCAGCCACCAGGAGTTGCCGTAATTTCCGGCAAAATGAGGATATTTTTTAAAGGCCGGGTAATACTGAGCCGGCAGCATTTCACCGTGGGTATAAACATCAACTCCCGTGCCGGCCGTCTGTTCCAGCAGCTGCTCCAGGTCTTTGAGGTCATGACCGCTGATGAGAATTCCTGGATTGTTTCTCACTCCGATATCAACCTTGGTAATTTCTGGATGGCCGTAGGTTGAGGTGTTGGCCCGGTCCAGAAGGGCCATGGTTTCCACCCCGTATTTTCCTGTTTCCAGCACCAGGGCGGTAAGCTGGTCAACACTCAGCGAATCATCAAGAGTAGAAGCCAGCGCTTTTTCCATAAAATGATAGATGCCGTCATCCTTGAAACCCAACTGGTAGGCATGGTAGGCATAGGCAGCCATGCCTTTAACACCGTAGGTTACTAACTCTCTGAGAGAACGCACGTCTTCATCCTGGGTGGTTAACACGCCAACCGTGGCAGATAAATTTATCAGGTCTAAATCAGTTTGATAAGTCCAGGAAACGGCCGGATGATGGTTCAACTCTTCAGGACGGAAACCGGCCGATTGTAGACCCGATTTTAATTTCTCGCGTAAGGCCACAGCTTCCCTTATCCGCTCCAGGAAAAATTCCTGGTCAAAGTTAACGTTGGTTACCGTGGAAAAAAGTCCTTCAAGGAGAAAGCGGTCCGTAGTTTCCTCATTAATTCCTTTTTCTCTGGCTTTGAGGTTTAACCAGGAAATACCCTTCAGGGAATAAATCAGCAGGTCTTGCAGGTTGGCGACCAGCGGTGGTTTACCACAGACCCCAACTTTGGTGCAGCCTTTGTTTCCCAGAGTTTCCTGACACTGAAAACAAAACATGTTCATTATTTCCTCCCGGCTTCACATATCCTATAATTCCTATAGGATTATGTACATTTAGGCATCTATTATACACGATTCGTTATTTTTTGAAAGCAGGACATAAAATTTTTGAGAGATTTTCTGAAAGCAAAGAATAAATTTAGGTTGGGAACGCTTAAAACCGGGATGGGGCAGTCAGCTTCTTTT
>JGI24185J35167_1000072_pt1 | contig 40284 bp, 39 predicted proteins | sample YNPBryunderm2012_FD_35167 | JGI IMG/M metagenome (IMG submission 35167) | reverse complement strand
TTCTTCCTTAACAATAGCTCTGACTTCTTCCTTAACAATAGCTCTGACTTCTTCCTTAACAATAGCTCTTATTAATTCTGCTAATTTTTTTTCATCCATTTTAATACCTCCTCCAAATGCAAAATCTGCCACNTATAATAGCAAATTAAAATTGTTAACATCAAGTTTTAATTCTTGTATTTCCTCCCTTGAATATCCAGCGAAACTCTCTGAAAAAATTGAATTATTTGTAAGTATGGGATCTAAATCATCGGAAATAATTCCTGTTTTTACAAGAGNTTGCCAATAATAGGTTCCTTTAATTGGCGAAAACTCAGTTAAATGAATCCGAACTTTTAATTTCTTTAAAAATTCAACTCCTGCTTTTACTTCTTCAAGAGATTGCTCTNGAAGTCCATACATTATATAAACTCCTATTTCATTAGGTAAAAATCCAGCTTCTTTAAGATATTTTACTGATCTTTCAAGTTCTTCATTTGTAACCTTTCCTCCNGTTTCAATCTGTCTTTTTATATCAACAGTTTCAAGGCTTAATCTTATGGTTTTAAATCCANCCTGTTTCATTAAATATGCAAGTTCTCTATCAATAAAACGTGCATGAAGTCCATTAGGAGTATGAAATCTTGCTTTCATATTTTTCTCAATAATTTTTTTCAATAAGGGCTTTATGTGACTTTCAGCTTTATAAAGTAAAGCATCATCATAAAAGGCAAAATCTCTTATACCTAAATCATACAATCCTTCAATTTCATATATAATCTCATTGATATTCCTTTGTTCAAAGGATTTACATAATAAAAANGAGGCACAGTAGGGACATCTAAAAGGACATCCTTGGGAGGTTAAAAGAGGTGCGTATTTCATTTCACTATAAAAATTCATCTGCCACCAGTATTTTTGCCTCTTATGTATTTTTTGAGGCTTTAATCCAAGGGTTTCAATTACCTTAACTAANCTTTCATCTACCTGCCCTTGATAAATAAAATCAANATCTATATTTTTTTCTGCATGTTCCTTATACAGGGTTGCGTAAATTCCTCCAAGAATAATTGGGGTATCTTTAAATTTTTCTCTAAGAATATTTATAGTATCTTTTACACCATACCACCAGTAGCTCATTATTGATGTAACGAAAATTAAATCGACATTTTTTATGAATTTAATTTTTTCAATAAATTCAGAACTGCTTATTCCGTATTTTTTATATTTTCTGGGTATTTTTTTTAAAATTTCAGGTTTTTCCATAACTTCTGCTTTATATTTACCTGTTCCGTATTTCTTTATTTTGTATGAGTCACAACAGTCAATGAAAAAAAGTTTCATATTAAACTGGGTTAAAAATTCAGCTATTTTTAACAATCCCAGTGGTCTTGCCCAGAAATTATAGGCAGCAAAATCATAGATCCAAGGATTTACAAGAAGGCATTTAATTGTCATGCAAGCTTTCTAAAGACAACAATAAATCCTGTGTGAGCAACCATTCTTAAGGCTGGTCGTAAACTTAATCCATCCTTTTCCCATTTTCTCTCAAGAAGTTCGAATACGCCAATTTTGTAAAGTTTTGTAGAAAAANTTTTTTCAAACTCTTCCAATAAACTGTAAATTTGTAAAACAGTTGTAAGATAACATCCTAAGATTCCACCANGTTTTAGCGCTTCTACAACTTTATCAAGAAATAACCATGGTTCTGTAAGGTCAAGAATTGCTCTGTCAAAATCTGACTCTTCTATACCTTCAGCAATATCTTTATTTAAAAGAATTAGTTCTTCTGTTGTTTTTTCTCTAATGAATTTTTCAATATTTTTCTTTGCATTNTCATAAAAATCCTTTCTTTTTTCATAGGAAACAACTTTCCCTGATTTTCCCACAGCTCTTAAAAGAAAAAGAGTTAAAGCACCAGAGCCTGTTCCTGCCTCAAAAACTTTTGCTCCTGGAAATATATCCAAAAGAGTAATAATTCTTGAAATATCCTTGGGATAAATAATTTGTGCACCCCTTTTCATCTTTAAAATGTATTCTTCAAGAGTGGGCTTGAAAACAGTCAAAGTCTCTCCGTGGGAAGATTGAACTTTTATTCCCTCAGATTTTCCAATTATATCATTAAAGGGAACATTACCTTTATGAAAATAAAAGGAAGTATCTTTTTTTAAGGTAACAAGATATTTTCTTTCCTTTGAATCTATTATGAGAGCCAAATCATCTTCTTTAAATACTGACAACTTTGCCTCCAATTAAAAAAGCGGGCGACGGGATTCGAACCCGCGACCTTCAGCTTGGGAAGCTGACACTCTCCCGCTGAGTTACGCCCGCAAGGTAATATAGTTTTTTATATCATTGTAGATTAATCAATGTCAATACAACAATATTTACCAAAAGTAATCCCTTTTAAAAAGTATTGTTTCCTTAGAATTGACATAAAGAAAAGATATGGTTTCCCNTTAAAACCATTTATTAGGTATTNTCTGTTCCTTTGAAAGATACATCCATCCCTTTATTATTCTATAAATCCACCATACAAGTCCTAATATTAAAATTATATAAGGTAATATAATCGTAATAATTGAAATTATTGCTAATAGAAATATTACTATACTGCCCCAAAAAGTTTTAATCTGCCATGTAAAATGGGAAATGATATACTCTTCGACTTTATCTTTTACTGCACTTTTTCTAAACAAGTAAGCCATTACTATACCTACAATAACAGTTATTCCTATTATAAGACTTGTAGCATATAGAATGTAGACCAAATAAGCTTTGTTTTTATAGGACCTAAGTTTGTTCTTTAGTGCCTCTGCAGCATCATCCAGAAAAGCTTCTACCTTGTTTTCCTTCTGTTGATAAATTTTTTCTTCCATTATTTTTTCCTCCTTTTTATGTTGTTATTTTTTTATACTATATTATACTTCAATAAAAAAACTAAAAATCTTTTGTTACATGTAAAAATCTCATTTTTGTTAATTTTATCAACTTAATCTTTCAACCTAATTGAATATTGGCAAAACAAAAATTTAGAGATAAAATTATAAATAAGCAATCAATATTAGGAGGGCAAAAAATGAGAAAAAGTTTTACACGTTTTATGATTATCTGTCTAATATTTTTTTGTACAGATTTATATGGAGAAAGCATTATTGATCTTCCTAAACCCAGATACAAAGGCAGTGTTACCTTAGAAGAAACCTTAAAGGAAAGAAGATCTGTAAGAGAGTTTTCAGATCAGCCATTGACCTTAGAGGAGATTTCTCAACTTTTATGGGCTACTCAAGGAATAACAGAGGAATCAGGGAAAAGAACATCGCCATCAGCAGGAGCTTTGTATCCCCTTGATATATACTTATTGAATGGTAATGTTAAAAATCTTCCTGCTGGAATTTATAAGTACAATCCCTTTAAACACCATATAATAAAAATTAAAGAGGGTGATAAAAAAGAAGAGCTCTACTTTGCCTCATTAGGACAGCCCTGGGTTAAGAATGCAGCGGTAAATTTTATAATTGCTGCAGTCTATGAAAGAACAACAAAAAAGTATGGAGAAAGAGGTATCAAATATGTCCATATTGAGGTAGGACATGCTGCCCAAAATCTCTTACTTCAGGCAACTGCCCTTAGACTTGGAGCTGTTCCTGTCGGTGCTTTTAATGATGGTGGGGTAAGAAAGATAGTTGGTTTAAGGGACAATGAACAACCCCTTTATATTATTTCAGTTGGAAAGAAAAAATAGCATTAAGCCGGGAATGGGATTTGAACCCACGACCAGTCGATTACGAATCGACTGCTCTGCCGCTGAGCTATCCCGGCATTGATATTATATTTTATCAAACTCTTCTTTAAAGTATCGATAAGTATCTTCATCAAAGAGGCAGAATTCAATTTCCTGTAAATGAGTAGCTTGACTTTTTATATATTCTAATGCTGTGTTGAAGATCACCCTTGCAACCATATCCTTAGGGCATCCATAAATCCCTGAACTTATTGCAGGAAAAGAAACGTTTTTTAATTTATATTCATCTGCAAGTTTTAGACTACTAAACACAGCATTTTTTAATTTTCTCTCTTCTTCACCTTCGCCCCACCTTGGTCCAACAGCATGGATTACATATTTTGCTTTTAATTTACCAGCTGTTGTAATTGCCGCAGAACCTGTTTGAACAAATCCAATTTTATCACTTTCCTGCTGGATAATCTCACCACCTTTTTTTACTATCGCTCCAGCAACGCCTCCACCATGTTTTAAGTAATTATTTGCAGCATTTACAATTGCCTCTGTGTCTCTTTCAGTAATATCACCTCTCATTATTCTAATTGTTTTTCCATTAATTATTTTTTCCTCCATAATTAATCACCTCTTTAAAAGTCAATTTATCATCTTTAAAATGATATTTCGGGCTTCATTTACTTCACTAAGAGTTGTAAATTTCCCTGTACTTATTCTTATTGATGAGATAGCATCTTCTTCCTTTAAACCCATTGATAGCAACACATGACTTGGCTTTCTTACCCCAGAATGACAGGCAGAGCCGGCTGAAAGGGCAACTTTATCGCCAATTTTTTCTATAAATTCATCAGCTATCACACCTTTTATTGAAATGTTAAAGGTATTTGGAAGTCTTGGTAAGTAAGCTCCATTCAATTTGACGCGAGGATTATCAAGAAGCCCATTTAGTAAAGGTTCTGTTACGTTTTGAAGATGTTGTTGTATCAAAGGCAANTCTTCAGAGATTATTTCACAGGNTTTTCCAAGTCCAACAATGTAGGGAGTATTTTCTGTTCCTGGTCTTAATCCCTTTTCTTGGGATGCTCCAATTAGCAAGGGTTTTATAATAAAATCTTCTTTAATATAAAGAACTCCTATTCCTTTTGGTGTATAAAATTTATGACCAGCCATTGTTAACATTGTAACTTTGAGTTCTTTTACAGAAACAGGAACTTTACCAATGCTTTGAGCACAATCTGTATGAAAGGGTATTTCCTTTTCAAGTAAAATATCACTAATTTCTTTTATTGGTTGAAGCATACCTGTTTCATTGTTAGAGTGCATAATTGTAACAAGAATTGTATTTTTTTTGATTACCTTTTTTACATCATCGGGATCAANTATACCTGTTGAGCTTACAGGTAAAAAGGTTACCTCATAACCTATTCTTTGAAGTTGTTTACAGGGATTCAGTACAGATGGATGTTCTATTGATGACGTTATAATATGTCCTTTCTCAAAACAAAGCACTCTTCCAAATATGGCAAGATTATTAGATTCTGTTCCACCAGAAGTAAAAATTATCTCTTGTGGAGAGGCATCAATAAGTTTTGCAACTTTAATACGTGCATTTTCAATTAACTGTCTTGTTTTTTTACCAAAAAAATGATTACTTGAAGGATTTCCAAATTCTTCTAAGGTTTTTATAATCTCTTCCTTTACTCGTGGATCAACTGGAGTTGTTGCATTGTAGTCAAGATAAATCATTTTATAAAATTTTATAAATTGTAGAAGGAGATAGAGTTGTTTAAACTATTCCCATTCAAATTCGACTTCTATCTGTTTTTTCCCTTCTTTCTCTTTGTATTCAACTTCTAATTCAAAATCTTCTGGTATTTCAATATTTACATCAACAACTGTAAATGTGCCCTTTTCTATGGCATCGGCAAGTTTTCTTAAATAGTCTGCTGCTTCAGCTTTGTTTACTGTTTTCTTAAATTCTACTTTTTTTTCTTTTTCTTTCTCGCCCATATAATCCCTCCTTTTTTTTTATCTTATGTAGTATATCATAATTTGATTTTCCTTTTCTATAAAGTGAAGCAATAGCGATTAAAATTTCATTTTTGAAAGGTAAAAATGTTATCATTTCTATCATGAAAATTCAATTTCTCGGTGCAACTAAAACTGTTACAGGTTCTTGTTTTTTGCTTGAAGTAAGAGGAATAAATATTCTTATTGATTGTGGTTTTTTTCAGGAAGACACCTTAGAGTATTTAAATTATGAACCCTTTGCCTTTAATCCAAAGAAAATAGATTTTGTCATACTTACCCATGCTCATCTTGATCATTCAGCTTTAATACCCAAACTTTTTGGGGAAGGTTTTAAAGGAAAAGTAATTACAACTCCATCAACTAAGGACTTACTCGAAATAATGCTTTTAGATGCCTTTAAGGTTCAAAAAAATGAGCATTATAAAGAACCATTGTATGACGAGGAAAATATTTATAAAGCTTTAAAATCCACAGAAGTGCTAAAATATAATCAAGTTTTAAATCTTAAAGGAATAAATTTAACATTCTATGACGCAGGACACATTCTTGGTTCTGCCTCAGTTAAATTGGAAATTGATGGTAAAAGTATTGTTTTTTCTGGCGATATAGGAAGAAAAAATTATCCTATTTTAAGAGATCCTGAACCACCTTCACAGGCAGAATGGTTAGTTATGGAATCAACCTATGGTAATAGAATGCATAAAACCCTTAATCAAAGTATTGATGAACTACTACAGGCAATTAAAGAAACTTTTAAAAGGGGTGGAAATGTTATAATTCCTGCTTTTGCAGTAGGAAGAACTCAGGATTTATTATATATTCTAAATCGTTCTGTAAAACAGGGATTAATTGAACCTATAAATGTTTATCTTGATAGCCCACTTGCAGAAGAAGCAACAAAGGTATATCTTTCCCATCCTGAAGTTTTTGATGATGAAGCATTAAAAGAGATGAGAAATCCAAGGAGAACATCAATAAAACTTCATTTTGTAAAATCAGTAGATGAATCAAAGAGACTAAACAATATTAAATCCCATTCTGTTATTATAGCAAGTTCAGGAATGTGTCAAGGAGGAAGAATTATATATCATCTTTACCATAATATTCAAAGAGAAGAATGCGGAATTATATTTGTGGGATTTCAAGCAAAAGGAACAATTGGTAGAAAAATTATTGAAGGTGAAAAAGAAATCTCTCTTTTAGGTAAGATTATTCCAATAAGAGCAAAAATATACACAATTGGAGGATTTTCTGCCCATGCTGATCAATCTGAATTAATGGATTGGCTTTCTGCAATAAAGGGTAATCCAGAGGTTTTCTTGGTGCACGGTGAAGAAAGTGTTATAGAAAGTTTTAAAAATTTTATTGAAGAGCGATTTAAATTTAGTTGTTATATTCCAGATAGATTATCAATTTATGAACTTACGTAAGTTCTATTTAAATAAGGATTTCTATATAAAACTAATTGAATTTCCAGCTCTTTATAATATTAAAACTGATGAACTTTACTGTCTCGATAACATGGCATTAGAGATTCTGAAAAATATAGATAAAGATATAAATATTTTAGATAATGTAGATAAAGAGTTTATTGATTTTTGCCTTAAAGAAGGCATATTAGTTGAGAATCCTCAGGAAAGAATTAGAACTAAATTAAAGCAGTCTCCTATTCCATCCTTAAGATATCTTGAATTGCAGATAACTAAACGTTGCAATCTAAAATGTAAGCATTGTTTTTTAGGAGATACAGAACCTTTAGATTTACCTTTAGAAAAAATACGAAGAATTCTAAAAGATTTTGAAGAAATGCAAGGGCTTAGGGTTTTAATAACAGGTGGAGAGCCTCTTTTACATCGAAATTTTTCAGAGATTAACGAATTCTTAAAGGAACTTGCCATAAGAAAAATANTTTTTACCAATGGTAATTTATTAGATGATGATATACTGAAAAATCTTAATGTAGAAGAAATTCAAATAAGCATTGACGGAATGAAATCGGGGCATGAAAAATTAAGAGGTGTTGGCACTTTCGAAAAGGCCCTTTCTTCATTAAGAAAAGCCATTGATTACGGTTTTCAAGTCTCTGTAGCTACAGTTATTCATAGAGGCAATATTGAAGAATTTGATGAATTGGAAGCTCTTATTAAAAATTTAAAAGTAAGGGAATGGACAGTAGATGCTCTTACTATGGAGGGAAATCTTTTGCTGAATAGGGAATTCTGGGTTTCACCAGAAGAAGCATCAAAAATAATGGATAGATATGGTTTTTCATTAGAAGATCATCCAAGAATTGAAGGTTATGGTTGCGGAGCCCATCTTCTATTTATTAGTGCAAAAGGATTTGTTTCCTTCTGTTCCTTTTATGAAAGTTCTCCTATTGGTCATATTGATGAAGGATTGGAAAAACTATGGACAAAGAAAAAACATGTTCTTCTTAAAGAACTTAAATGTTCAGAACTCAATTGTCCATTTATAAATGAATGCAGGGGAGGATGTAGATACAGAGCAAAAACTCTTTCAGGCAATGATAAATCCCCTGATTTATTTAAATGTCACCAGATGGGATTTTATCCCTTAAAATCTTAGAATTAATATGACATATTGCTACTGCTAAAGCATCTGCACAATCATAGGAAAGTCTGCCATCAAGATTTAAAAAATTTTTTACCATGTTCTTAACCTGAATCTTATGAGCCCTCCCGTATCCTGTAAGTGCTTTTTTTATCTCTGTAGAACTGTATTCAAAAACTGAAATACCTTTCTGAGCAGCAACCAAAAAAGCAATTGCTCTTGCATAACTTAGCACAAAAGATGAAGGAATTTTTTTACCTACGAATGCTTTTTCAACTGCCATCTCCTGAGGATTGTAAACTTCTACTATTTCTATTAGTTTTTGATAAATTGATTTAAGTCTTTCTGGTAGATTAATGCTATAAGAAAGATTTAATGTTCCTGCGTGTATTAATTTCATAGAATTTTTATCAACTATTCCAAATCCAAAGTGTCTGCTACCAGGGTCAATGCCAATAACTGTCATTTTTGTTTTTTCTTATTGATTGCAGGAATCTCAAAAAGAATATCCTCTACAAGTTCGCACAAAATATGACCCAGTGTAATATGAGTTTCCTGAATTCGTGGTGTTTCCTCAGAGGAAACTGTAAAGGCATAATCAACTTTTGATATGAGTTTTTCACCTTTTTTGCTTGTGAAGGCAATAGTTTTAAGTCCTCTTTTTTTTGCAACTTCAATAGCCTTTATCACATTCCTTGATGACCCTGANGTGCTTATTCCTATTGCAACATCCCCCTTTTGCCCCAAAGCCTTNATCTGTTTTGCAAAAACCTCAGAGTAATCATAATCATTTGCAATTGCTGTAAGAACAGCCATATCTGTATTCAATGCAATTGCTGGAAGTCCGGGTCTTTCTCTTTTAAATCTATTGACAAACTCTGCAGCAATGTGGGATGCATCAGTAGCACTTCCACCATTTCCAAAGATTAAAATTTTTCCACCTTCATTAAGGGTTTTTGCAATAAGTTCAGCAACTTCTTGAATTAAACTGATGTTTTCTTTAAAAAACTGTTCTTTTACTCTAATTGATTCTTCATAGGCTATTTTAATTTTTTCTTCTATTTGCATNACCTTTCCTCCTTAAAACATGGATAAAGTTTGTCATAGGTTTCAAGAATATGTTCTGGAATAACTCGCACATCTTCAAGTATTGTCATAAAGCCAACATCTCCTGCCCANCTAGGTACAATATGCCAGTGAAGATGTTCATCGATACTTGCTGAGGCAACTACTCCTATATTAAGACCAACATTAAACCCATCAGGATGAATTACTTTTTTTAGACATTTTAGAGATTTAACTGTAAGAAGCATACACTCCGTAAGCTCATCAGTGTTAAGCTCTTCAAGGCTGTGGACATGCCTGTAAGGAACAACCATGAGATGACCTGAACTATAAGGATATTTATTCATTATGATGAAGGCAAGATTTCCTCTGTATAAAATTAAATTTTCTCTATCTTTGTCTTCCTTAGGCTTGTCGCAGAATATACAACCTTTTTCCTTTTCCCCTAAAATATACTCAATTCTCCAAGGTGCCCAGAGAACTTTCATTTTAGCCTCCTTAATGCTTCCTGCGCATCTTCCCATGTAAGCCATTTGTCCTTTCTGTTTCTTAATAAATAGGCAGGATGAAAGGTAGGAATAACAGGAATTTTNCTATAAAAGAAAACGTTACCCCTAATTTTTGAGATTTTTATTTCCTTAAGCTTACTTTTCATCTCCATTAATGCATAGGTAGCTACTTTACCAAGAGTCATTATTACCTTAGGAGAAACTATCTCTATTTCCCTTTTTAAATAGTCAAAACAGATTTCGATTTCACTTTCAAAGGGCTCTCTGTTACCTGGTGGATGGCATTTTACAGTGTTTGTTATGTAAACATCTTGTCTATTAAATCCCATTTTTTCAATAAGACTTGTCAAAAGCTTCCCTGCTTCACCAACAAAGGGAATACCCTGTAAATCTTCATCAATTCCTGGAGCTTCTCCAATAAANATGAGCTTTGCATTGATATTACCCTGTCCACATACTGGATTTTTTCTTGAATTGCTAAGTGGACATTTTTTACATTCCTTGATTTCTTGGTTTAGTTTTTCAATAGCTGAATTTTTTTCGTGTCCAAAAGATACAGAAAAATCATCATTATAAATTGAAATTTTTGATAAATTTTCATTATTTTTCTTGCTCTGAATATTTACTGTCGAATTTAATAGGGATTCAGTTTTAACTGATTTAGCATGAGAATTTTTTAGAAGAGATTTTAAAAAATCATTAGGTATCTCTTTAAATCCAAGAGCTTTATAAAAATTTAACAAATCAATTACGGTGTCTATCTTTATCCCCATCTTAACTTCTCTCTAAGAATTTTAAAATAATCTCTTCCTAAAGGTGCTATTATATATGTCTTTTCTTCTGCAATTTTACATCTTATCTGGTCATGTTTTTTAAGCGGAAAACCTATTTGTCCATCTATTGTTAAAAAAACATCCTTTGCCTGAGATGATATGACTATATCTATTATGAATTCATCAGGTAGAACAAGAGGTCTTACACTCAAAGTATGTGGGCAGATTGGAGTAAATACTAATCCCTTTAAAGTTGGGTAAAGTATAGGTCCACCTGCAGAAAGATTATATGCTGTTGAGCCTGTAGGAGTGGAAATAATTATTCCATCTGCCTTTATTGTAGAGACATAGGTTTCATTTATTATTAAGTCAAAATTTGTAACTTTTGCTAAAATCCCTTTGCCAATTACTAAATCATTAAGTCCAAGGTATTGAGATACGATCTGTTTATCTCGAAAAACTGTGGCATGAAGCATACTTCTTTCTTCTATTTCATAATTACCTGAAAAAATTTGTTCTAAGGTTGTGAATAAATTAGTTTTTGGGACCTCTGTTATGAAGCCTAAACTACCCATATTGATGCCTATTATTGGAATTTTTCTTCCTCCTATAAGTCTGGAAATAGAAAGAATAGTTCCATCACCACCTAAGGCTAATATAGCATCAGAATTACGGATTGTTTCAATTTCTGAATGGGTAAAGGTTGAAAATTCTCCAACAGAATGAAAGAGCATGCATTCGATTCCTTTTTCTTTTATCCAGTCTTGAAGTTCTAATGCTGTTTGAATAGCTAAATTATCGTTTTCTTTATATAAGATGGAAACATTTTTAAACATCTTTGACTTCCAAAGTAAAACCTCTTGTTTTTTCATTAACAATATCAATATTAATTTTTAGTGAGTTATCAGGTAATTCCGTTATTTTTTCTGCCCATTCTATTACACAGGTACCTGATTCAAAATACTCCCAAAAATCTATATCTTCTCTTTCAATGTTTTCCAATCTATAAAGATCAATGTGATAGAAATTTTTATCTTCATAATTGGACACTATAACAAAACTTGAACTCATAATGTCCTTCTCTTGAATTCCAAAAGAGGAGGCAATGCCTTTTGTAAAGGCAGTTTTACCTGCTCCCATTTCTCCGTATAGTGCTACCACCTTTATCCCTTGAGATTTTATAAAACTTCCAATTATTTTTCCAAGTAGTTTTGTTTCTTCTTCTGAATAAGTAAAAATCTTCATTTTTTAAAGCTTTTATACAAAAATAAAACAATTCCTATGCTTATAGCGCTATCGGCAATGTTAAAAGCAGGCCAGTGCAGATTACCCATATGAAAGTCAATAAAATCTATAACATAACCGTGTATTAATCGATCTATAGCATTACCAAGAGCTCCTGATATGATTAAAGAATAAACAAACCAGTTTTGATAGTCTTTAAAACACAGAAAGACAAGTACTGCTATGACAATTATTGATACGATTATGAAAAATTCGGAGCCTAAAAATTTGAACATCCCAAAGACACTTCCTTTGTTTTCAACATAAACAAAATTTAGAAAAGATAATATTTCAAGAGTTTTATCAGGATAAAGAAATTTTACAGCAAGAAACTTTGTTAGTTGGTCTACAAAAAAAACAATTATAACAAACAGAAAGGCTTTCTTTTTATTAAGCCTTGATGACATTATAGCATCTTGGGCAGACATCAAAAATTTCAAGTTTACCAACCATAGGAGAGTAATTCCAACAACGCTGGCATTTATATCCCTCTGCCTTTTCTACGGTAACAGTAAAATCTTTATATTCCGAATTTAATAAATCCCTCACCTCAACTTGAGATACAATAAAAAGGGTAGGCAAAAAATCAAAATAAGTTGATATAAAATCTTTAAGACTTTCTTTAACATTAAGAATTATTTTTGCTTCAAGAGAATTTCCGATGAATTTTTCCTGTCTTTTAATTTCAAGAGTTTTATTAACTTCATCTCTTATACTTATTAATTTCTCCCATTTTTCTTCTAATTCATCATCTATAAATTTGTCTTCAACCTCTGGCATAGGGGACAAGAATACACTTTCAGTTTCTCTGAAAGGAAGATGTTGCCATGCTTCTTCAGCAGTAAAAGAAAGAATAGGTGCGATAAGTCTAATCAATGATTTAGCTATATTGTAAAGCACCCACTGGCTAGCTCTTCTTTCAAGAGAGTCAGCCTTAAAGGTGTATAATCTATCTTTAAGTATATCAAGATAAAAAGAACTCATATCAGTTACGCAAAAATTATGCACTCCATGAAAAACTTGATGAAATTCAAAATTTTCATAGGCTCTTTTGATTTTTTTAATTAACTTTTGAAGCCTCATCATTGCCCATCGGTCTATTTCAAGGAGATAGTCTTCATAATTTTTACCGTCATAATCATATATATTGCCAAGTAAATACCTGAGTGTATTTCTTATTTTCCTGTAAGCCTCTGTAAGTTGTGAAAGAATTTCCTTTGAAAGTTTTATATCATCTCTGTAATCTTCTGCAGAGACCCATAGTCTTACGATATCAGCTCCGTGCTGTTTTATTATTTCTTGTGGAGCTATTACATTGCCAAGGGATTTAGACATTTTTCTTCCCTGACCATCTACTGTAAATCCGTGAGTAAGAACAATTTTATATGGAGCTTTACCTCTGCTGCCGACTGAGGCAATTAAAGAACTTTGAAACCATCCTCTATGCTGGTCACTTCCTTCAAGATAGATATCTGCAGGCCAGCTTAAATCTAAATTTCTCTCAAGAACAGCGGCGTGACTCACACCAGAGTCAAACCAAACATCAAGAATATCTTTTTCTTTTTGAAAATCAGAGGATCCACATTCAGGACATTTGAAATTTGGCAACAAATCCTCAAGATTTATCTTAAACCAAACATCAGAGCCNTCTAATTCAACAAGTTTATATATTTTATTAAATAAATTTTCATCTTTGACTACATAACCGCAATTTTTACAGATAAACAATGTTATAGGAACACCCCAACTTCGCTGTCTTGAAACACACCAGTCAGGTCTTCTTTCAACCATTGAATATATTCTTTCCCTTCCCCAAGAAGGAATCCATTTAACTTTATCAATTTCTTCTAATGCTTTCTCACGAAGATTATTATGAGTCAATGAAATAAACCACTGCGTTGTAGCTCTAAAGATTATAGGTTTTTTACATCTCCAGCAATGGGGATAAGAATGAGTTATTTTCCCTTCCCATAATAGAGATCCCAAGTTTTTTAGATATTCTATAATAGCCTTATTGGCGGTAAATACATTTTCTCCAGCAAAATAAGGAATTTCTTTTGTGAATCTACCTTTATCGTCAACTGGAGCATATATATCAAGTCCGTATTTTAAACCTATTTCATAATCTTCTTCTCCATGTCCAGGAGCAATATGAACAACACCAGTGCCTTCACCAGTTTCTACAAAATCTGCAATTACAATTTTTGAAATTCTATCAATAAATGGATGCTTAGCTTTTATTCCTTCAATTTCATTACCTTTAACTTCGAATAAAGGATTTTCTTCAAACTCAATTTTGTTTTTAAGATTTTTGATTGCTTCTTTTGCTACTAAAATTATTCCTTTTTGACTTTTAAGTCCAACATAATCAACTTTTGGATTAACTGCTAAGGCTAAATTTGCAGGCAAAGTCCATGGAGTAGTTGTCCATATTACCATATATATAGGTAAATCTCTTATAGGAAATCTATCTTTATCAATAATTTCAAAAGCTACAAAAATTGATGGAGATTCTTTTTCATAGTATTCAACCTCTGCATCAGCTAAGGCTGTTACACAGGAAGGGCACCAGTAAACGGGTTTTTTACCGCGATAGACATATCCATTTTTCACAAAGTTTAGAAATTCTCTAACTATTATGGCTTCATAATCATTGGACATTGTGATATAGGGATTATTCCAAAAACCAAAAACACCAAGACGAATAAATTCATCTCTTTGAATATTTATAAATTTTTCAGCGTATTGTCTGCATAGTTGTCGTTTTTTAAAAATATCTACAGAGTCCTTTTCTTTACCAAGTGATTTATCAACCTGAAGTTCAATTGGTAGTCCATGACAATCCCAACCAGGAACAAAGGGACAATATTGTCCTATCATGGAATGGTATTTAACAATAATATCCTTTAAAATTTTATTTAAGGCATGTCCAATGTGAATGTGTCCATTTGCATAGGGTGGACCGTCATGTAACTATAAATTTACCCGAGTTATTTTTTTTATTTATTTCCTGCAATTTTTCATAGATTCTGTTTTCCTGCCAAAATTTAAGAATTGAAGGCTCTTTGTCAACAAGATTAGCTTTCATTGGAAATGTGGTTTGAGGTAAATTTAAAGTTTCTTTGTAATCTGTTGACATAGTAAAAAGAATACCATATTAAAACTTTATTTTTCAAATTGATACAAACTCTCCTTTAAGTTTCAACAAGCTGCTATGTGGACACGCATGCCGTTTTCCTGAGTTCTCATACTGAGACAAAGCAGAAAGGGATCTGTGAAAACTTCGCTAAATCAAATAANGAAATAAACANAATGGAAACNGTATTTTTTGAAGAAAATAATATCTTTGAATTATAATAATTAGATGTTTGAGAATTTTAAATCTCTCATTTATAATTTTTTAGCTGTCTGGTATACTCAAAAAAAAATTTCGTCAAAGCAGAAAAGTACATTTTACAGTTGTTAGAGAAAGCAAAAAGGCAGAGAAGTCCAAGAGCACAGGCTATTTTAATAGGTAATTTAGCTTACATTTCCAAAGAAAAAAAAGATTATGAAAAAGCAATTAAATTGTGTGAAGAGTCCCTTCAGTTTTATATTACAGAGAACGAAAAGTTCTATCTTTTACATATTGCTGGTGAATCTGCCTATTTAAAGGGAGATTATATGAAGGCAATCAATTATTTAAACAAAGCAGAGGAATTTGCAATTGCCTTAGGAGAGATTAAAAGATTGATAGAAATAAAGAATTTAATCGGTCTTAGCTATGCCTTAATCGAAGACAAATACAGAGCAATCTCATATCTTGAAGATTCTTTAAAGCTCGCTAAATCTCAAAGAAATACTTATTATGAAGGCTATATAAATCTTTATCTTGCCAATGTTTATGAAAAATTTAATGATAAAGCAAAAGCAAAAGAGTATTATGAGGAATCTGCGAAAATTTTGAAAAAACTCGGATTAAAGAAAACTTTGAAAGAGTTAAAGGTTTCTAAAATATAATTTTGTTCTATATTTTTTTCTTTCCTTTTGATAAGATAACGATAATTTTACTCAAGGATTGTAGAAAAGAAGTAGTAAGTCTAAAAATCAGTGAAAATATCCCAAGAAAAAATAAAAATTTTCTAATTCTCATTAAAATATTTACACCCTAACTTTATAGGAATTCTTATGATAAAAGTGCTTCCTTTGCCTATTTCACTTTCAACAGAAATAAAGCCCCTGTAATACTGAACGATAGTTAAAGCAACTGTTAATCCTAACCCAGGTCCGTAAATTTTTGAAGTAAAAAATGGATCAAATATCTTTTTTATTAATTCCTTAGGAATTCCCTTCCCCGTATCAGAAATTGTTATTTCTATTTCATTTCCTACCTGTTGAAGGGAAATTCTTAATATTCTCTTTTCTGATTTTTCCATTGCATCTATGGCATTTTTAATAATATTATGGATAACTATTTTTAAATGCTCTTTATCTATATAAAGTGGAGAGACTTCTTTGAAATCTGTTTCAATTTCAATTGCTTTTTCTTCAATATCTCTTTCCAGCTCTTCTATAACTTCCTCAATANCCCTATTTGGCTCAACATTTTCTAAAAATCCAATAGCAATCATTTTAAGATTTAGTATTTCCTTTAANAGTCTCTCAAGTCTTTCTGCTTCCTGAAGAATAGTCATCAAATAGGGTTTATTTGGGTCTCCATAGGGGAGATTATCATATACTTTTCTTGCAAATCCTGCTATGCTTACAATTGGATTGCGTATCTCATGGGAAAGGCTATCAATTAGCTTCTTAATAGCCTCTGTTCTTTCTTCCTTTATTGCTCTTTCAGAAGTTTCTTTTTTCGTAAGAAGTGAACGAACCCGTGCTGAAAGTTCTCGATAATCAAAAGGCTTGGGAACATAATCATCAGCACCGATGTCAAGTCCTTTAACTTTACTTTCTACATCAGATTTTGCTGTAAGCATAATTATNGGAATAAATTTAGTTTTTTCATCAGTTTTAAGTCTTTGACAAACTTCATATCCATCCATCTTAGGCATCATTATATCAAGAAGAATAAGATCTGGCTTAAATTCATAAACTTTTTTTAAGGCTTCCTCTCCATCATAGGCTTCTTGAGTGTCATAACCTTCGGATTTTAATCTTTTTTTTAGAAGTTCAACAGTATCAATGTTATCATCTACAATTAAAATTTTTTGTTTATTTTCTATCATTTTTCTTTTAAGTAAACTTTTATTTGTTCTGGAAATTCTCTAACATTAATTGGTTTTGATATATAGCCATTGCATCCTGCTTCCAATGCCTTTTCTTGGTCTCCTTTCATAGCATGAGCTGTGAATGCTATAATTGGCGTATCTTTGAAGTCTGGTCTTTCTTTAAGTCTTCTTGTAGCTTCATATCCGTCTATTTTAGGAATAGAAATATCCATAAGGATAAGGGCAGGTCTGTATGCTATTGCCTTTGCTATCGCTTCTTCTCCATCAACTGCCTCTATTACTTGGTAGTTATNTTTCTTTAAAATTTTTTTTACAAGATCTCTTGAGTCTTCGTTGTCATCGACAACGAGGATTGTTTTCACTTAGTCCCTCCTAATTTATTCAAACTGTTTTTTAATTCTTTTACTAGTTCCTCCTCTGAAAAGAGAGCTTTGTTTATTATATCTTTTATTCTACCATTTAATGCTTCCTTTTCTTTATCACTTAATTCTTTATTTGTAAGGGCAATTATTGGTATATCCTTTAACTCTGACGATGTTTTGATAAAATCAATAAAATCAAAGGCTGTATTTTCAGGATCAGTTATGTTTACTATTAGAAGATCGGGTTTATGAATTTTAACTATTTGCTTAGCTTCTTTACTGTTTGGAGTAGCAAATATTTCATAACCACTTTCTTTAAATATTCTCAGAAGTTCATTAGATGTTTTTTCGTCTCTTTCAAGTATAAGTACATTCTTAATTGGCTTATATGCTTCAATATTTCTTATCTTTCTTAACAGCGTGTGTCCATCAAGGGGTTTTACAAAATAATCAGTAGCACCAAGGCTAAAAGCAAGGGTTTTATTATCTATAATTGAAACGATAATTACAGGTATATCCTTTGTTTCTTCATTCTCTTTAAGTTCTTTTAATACTTGCCAGCCGTCTTTCTTTGGCATCATTATATCAAGAGTTATTGCAACAGGTTTTATTTCTTTTGCTTTATTTACTGCTTCTTCACTATTAAATACTCCCATAACTTTGTAGTCCTTTTCCAGATATTTTCTAATTAAATCAATAGAATCTGGATTATCATCAATTGCAAGAACAACTTTTTGTTTTTCAGAAAGTTGGGATATTTCAGCTATAGTTGGTTCTCTATGTAACACGAGGTCTCTTACTACCTCACAAATTTTACATGCTTCAACTTTTTCTGGGTAAGAAGCCATTTTCATACCCTTACAATGAGTTCCTAAGACAAGCCAACATCTTTTTTCAGGTGCGCCATATTCTGGACAGTTTACATGTCCACATTGAGTATAATCCCAACACCTAATCATTTTACCTTCATATGAGGGTTCTTGCAAAAAAACTTCCTTAGGAACTTCAAAGTATTGTGCAAGGGCTTCAGCCATTTTTTCTTCAATTACAGGGTTGGGATTATCAAAAACTTCCTTTTTAAAAGGTAAAAGAACATAAAAGGTGCTTCCCTTTCCCACTTCGCTTTCTGCCCAAACCATACCTTTGTGCAAAGCTGTAAGCCTCTTACAATACTTAAACCAAGACCTGTTCCTTCATACTGCCTTGTTGTTGATACATCAGCCTGAGCAAACTTGTCAAAAATTTTATCAAGGTCTTCCTTTTTTATTCCTATCCCTGTATCAGTTACCGCTATTTCAATAAATTGAGGATTGCCATCTTTATCTTTGCCTCTCTCTGAAACCTTAGCTGTTATAGTTATACCGCCTTGATGGGTAAATTTTACTGCATTAGAGATTAAATTTATTAAAATCTGCTTTGTTTTATCTTCATCTACATAAAGCTTTTCTGCACCTGATTCAATACTTAATGAGAATNTCAAACCTTTTTTTATAATTAATGGTTCGAAGGTTACCATAATTCCTTCAATAATTTCCCTTAAATCNACTTCTTTAAGTCTAAGCTCAATTTTTCCGGATTCAATTTTTGAAATATCAAGAACATCATTTATTAATTGAAGAAGATGTCGTGCATTAGCTGCAACTTTTTTTAATGAAGCTTTTTGGTCTTCGTTAAGAGGACCATCAATTTCATCAAGTAATAAATCTGTATAACCGATTATGGCATTCATTGGAGTTCTTAGTTCATGGGACATATTCGCTATGAAGGCAGATTTAAGTGTATCAAGTTCCTTTAATTGTTTATTTGCTTTTTGAAGCAAGGCTACAAGTTCATCTCTTNNTTCAAGAAGTCTTGCTCTCCTTGTAAGCTCTTTTTCGAGTTCCATTTTTGATTTAGCAACTTCATTAACCATGCTATTAAAGGTTTGAATTAGTGTACCTATTTCATCGGAAGGATATTTTTCAATCTGAGGCATTTCACCTTTTGCAAATCTATGTGTTGCCTCTACGAGTGTATTAAGAGGTTTTCTTATAAATCTCCTTANAATAAAGTTTGTTATAAAAATAGCAAGTANAGTGGCACAGAAAGCTAATACTAATGACCTGTTTCTTTGAGCAATTACTGTTTTATAAACATCTTCGATATCTGTTTTCATAACCAAAGCTCCGAGAACCTTTCTTGAAGAACCATGACAGTGAAAACACTCTGGAGCATTTTTTATTGGAAGAATAGAAATTAGATTTCTTCTTTCTTCTAAGTTGAAGACTAAGGATTTATATTCGCTCTCTTCATTTTTAAAACTTTCATAAAGATTATTTATAAAATCTTTGTGGTTTATNAAGTTATCAATTTTTTTAAGTAAAGTTTCTTTGTTAGTAGAAAAAGAAATCACTCCGTAAAAATCTGTCAAATATACACTAATATTTTTATATTTTTGACCTATTTCTTCGAGATCTCTGTGAATTGTATCACTATCACCAACTGTTAGNGGATGTTTCATTGTCGCATATATGGTATCCATTACTTCTTTATTACCAGATTCCACGAGACGGAGTCTGTCTNCAACTCCAAAATAAATTCTAAATGTTATTTCAATTGCCATAGTTAATAGTATTACTCCTATAAAAGTAAGCATCAATTTATTACCAAGATTTTCTTTGATAAATTTAAACATTAATGGGCACCTCCATAGAGTAATGGCTTAAATCTAAAAGCCCTTACTCGTTCCTCTGTATGACAGGGTTCGCAGATTTGAAGAGTGAATTTTCTTCTGATAAATTGTGGATTTCTTGTCTCAGCATGTCTTTTCCCAGGACCATGGCATACTTCACAGCCTGTATTTTTCAAATGAGGTGTTTTTTCTAAAGAAACAAAACCTCCCCCTTTCCCATATCCTGTTGTATGACATTGATAACAGGTTTTTAGTTCTTCTGGTGTGATTTTATTTTTCATTTTTTCAATTGCTTCAAAAGAACGAGACATTCTTGAGTATTTCGTGAAATTTTCATACTGTTTAGCATGACAGACCTTGCAACCCTCTGAACCAATATATTGCGATGATACTGTGAGAGGATACAAAAGAGTTAGCAGAATTATAAAAAGAGTTTTCATAATTAAAGATTATCAGAAATAAATCATTTTGTAAACTTTTGACTGATAAAAAATTTTTAAATAAATATTAAACTTTATAAATTGAAATTTATAAACTAATTTTGCTTAAGCATGAATCTTTCTATTTTAAGGGATTTACCACTTTGAAGATCGATCTCCAAATACACGGCTGAAAGTATAGATGGTTTTGCTGAAACTTCAAACTTTTTTGGTAGATGATACAAAAATTTTTCAATTACTTCATCCTCTCTAAAACCAATCACTGAGTACTCAGGTCCTGTCATGCCAACATCAGTTATGTAGGCTGTTCCTTGAGGCAAAATCCTTTCATCAGCAGTTTGTACATGTGTGTGAGTGCCGATCACAGCACTAACCTTTCCATCCAGATACATAGCAAATGCTATCTTTTCAGATGTAGCTTCAGCATGAAAATCTATCAAAATTAACTTTGTTTGATTTTTTATTCTTTCAACTTCTTTCTTAGTAACTCTGAATGGACAATCAAGAGTATTCATGAAAATTCTTCCAGAAGCATTTATAATGCCGACTAATTTGTTTTTTTTTGTTTTAAAAACAACACTTCCTACCCCAGGAACTCCTTCTGGATAATTTATTGGTCTTAGTATTCTTGATTCCTTTGCAATATAAGGAATTACCTCTTTTTTATCCCATACATGATTTCCTGTGGTTATTATATCAATCCCATAAGAAAAAAGTTCTTCTGCAACCTTTTCAGTTAATCCAAATCCACCTGCTGCATTTTCTCCATTTGCTATAACTAATTCTACATTATATTTTTCAATCAATTTAGACAGTAATGTTTTAATAATCTGTCTTCCTGATTTACCAACGATATCGCCAATAAAAAGAACTTTTAAGATTTCATTATTTTGCATATTCGATGAATCTCGATTCTCTGATTACAGTTACTTTTATTTGTCCTGGATAGCTTAATTCTTTTTCGATTCTTCTGCTTAGTTCTCTTGCAATAAGTGCACATTCTTCATCTGTAACCATGTCTGGTCTAACAATGAGTCTGATTTCTCTTCCAGCCTGAATGGCATAACAGTTCTGCACACCCTGAAAAGACATGGCAAGTTCTTCAAGTTTGGTAAGTCTTTTTATGTAACTTTCAATTGTTTCCCTTCTTACACCTGGACGGGCTGCTGAAAGAGCATCTGAAGCTGCTACTAATGCAGATTCTATACAACTAAACTCTACATCTTCATGATGAGACAAAATAGCATTAATTACCTCTTCACCTTCTCCAAACTTTCTTGCAAGCATAGCGCCTATTTCCTGATGGGAGCCCTCCATTTCATGATCCACCGCTTTACCAATATCATGTAAAAGTCCTGCTCTTTTTGCTAATATAACATTTGCTCCTATTTCTCCTGCCATAATTCCACTTAACCATGCAACTTCCTTAGAATGTTGTAAAACATTCTGTCCATAGGATGTTCTATATTTAAGTCTTCCGACGAGTTTAATTATTTCTGGATGAATACCACTAAGTCCAAGTTCAAATACAGCTTTTTCTCCCTCTTCTTTTATTGCTATTTCAACATCTCTTCGAGCTTTTTCAACAACTTCTTCTATTCTGGCAGGATGGATTCGACCATCTGCAATAAGCCTTTCAAGAGCTATTCTTGCTACTTCTCTTCTGATTGGATCAAAAGAAGAAAGTATTACCAATTCAGGTGTATCATCAACCACGAGATCAACTCCAGTTAAAGATTCAAAAGCTCTTATATTTCTACCTTCTCTTCCTATGATTCTACCTTTCATTTCATCATTAGGAAGGCTTACTGCAGTAACTGTAGCATCAACAACGTAGTCACTAGCATATCTTTGCACAGCAAGACTTAAAATTTCTTTAGCCTTTTTATCTGCTTCTTGTCTTGCTTCATCTTCTATTTTCTTGATTAATTTAGCTGCTTCAAATTTAGCTTCCTGTTCAATTCGCCTAAAAAGTTCTTGTTTTGCTTCTTCTTCTTTCATTCCAGCTATTTTTTCTAATAGTTGCTGTTGTTCTTTAATTAATTGATGGTAATAGTTTTCTTTATCATAAATTTGTTTTTCCCTTGCTATTAAATCTTTTTCTAATTTGCTTAGCTCAGATTCTTTTCTTTCAACCTGTTCTAATTTACGATCAAGTAGCTCTTCCTTTTGTCTAAGTCTTTTTTCCTGATAGGCAATTTCTTTAGATTTTTCTTTTATTTCTCTTTCAGCTTCAGATTTCAACTGATAAACAATCTCTTTTGCAGAAAGATGAGCTTCTTTTTTGATTGTTTCAGCTTCTCGTTTTGCTTCATCTAGAATTTTTTGAACTTCATCTCTTATTTTTAATTTTTCTTCATTGAGTTTATTCTTTTTGTAGATATATACACCATAACCCGATGCAGTAACAAGAAGGATGGCTAAAAGAATGTATATTAATTCCATTCAAACACCTCCAAAAATATGATTTTTGAATGGCTTCCTTGAGGGCATATGATGATGTGGATAGATAAAAATCTATTATAATTACTAAAAAATTTTTTGGGCTAATTGCCTTTATTTTACATCTATTTAAAGTGGATTTCTCCACTATCATCATACCCCCGCCCTGCCGTGTGGTTGGAAAGTTAGATCCCACTCGGACAAGTGGGTGCCTTGTAGGTAGGTTAGGCTTCCTCCGAAGAGGCATGCACACCGCTACCTACGCTGGCTCCCTAACGGACCTAACTGCCGGATCCCCTTTTCCTCCATCACGCACAGGGCAGGAAGCCTTTATTATTTTATAACAAAAAAAACTCAATATATGCAATTTTTTTGTTATAATTTATTCAGTGAGACCAAAAGTTATTCTTTCAAATAAAAAAGGTGAAATTTTTGAATCCTATGATTATGATGCTCTTGGCATGGAAAGAAAATGTATTGTCTCTTTGACTGAAAAAGACCTTATTCCTATCCCTGAAGGCAGTAAACTTTTTTATATTCCCCAAGCAGTACCTCTTGGTCTTAATGACGAAGGATTAGTAGAAAAAATAAAAGGATATTTCCCTGTTGCTGCTTTCTTACCACCCGGATATACAAGAAGTCATCTACCTGCCTTTGAAAAAACAAATTTAACTCCTAATCTTCCCCTATGGTCTTACACTGCTGTTGCTTGGTATAAAGATAAAATACATGCTTCTGCAATCCAGGTGGCGTGGATGAGAAAAGCTGACCCTCACTGCCATGATGACAGGGAAGTGATAGAGCAAGTAAATAAAAAAAAGAAATTTTTCAATTATAATAGACTTTTTAAACAACTTGAAATATGCGCTTTAATATATAATTGCTTTGCTGCTAAAAACTTTTTTTTTGGCAGATGGGAAATGCCTCTTCCTACTTCTCCGGTATGCAATTCTGAATGTATTGGCTGCCTATCTAAACAATCTGGAGATTGTTGCCCCTCTCAAGAAAGAATAACCTTTGTTCCTACACCAGAAGAAATTACTGATATATCAATACCCCATCTTTGTGATGCGGAAGAACCAATTTTAAGTTTTGGACAGGGATGTGAAGGAGAACCATTACTACAATGGAAAGTTATTGAAAAAGCAATCGCCATGATTAGGGCTAAAACTAAGCGTGGTATCATAAATATAAATACAAATGGTTCACTTCCTCAGATAATACCTTTATTAAAAAAATCTGGTCTTGACAGCATAAGAGTCAGTATCAACTCCTTTGATGAGAATATATATAATGCCTATTACAGACCTAAAGGTTATAAATTTCAAGATGTATTAAAGACAATTAAAATATCAAAAGATATCGGGCTTTTTACAAGTATTAATTATCTTACTTTCCCTGGTTATAATGATTCAGAAGATGAAATGGAAAAACTTTTCAGTTTTCTAAAAGTTTGTCCCGTTGATTTAATTCAGATGAGAAATCTTTCTATTGATCCCTACATTTATATGAGTAAAGTGCCAGCACCAATGGGAAGAGTATTAGGGATTAAAAAACTTATAAAAATGATAAAAAAAGAGTTCCCAAATATTAAAATAGGATACTTTAATGTTCCTAAAGAAGCTTTGACAGGAAAGGGTAAAGAAAAATGTTATTTTATCTGATTGACATAGATTATCAATCTGATATTATTCTCTTTGGCATTACAGACAAAGGTGAAAGGATTAAACTTATTGACCCTTCTTATATACCTTCGTTTCTTATTTTACCTACAGATATGGATAGAGCATTAAAGGAAGTTAAAGAAATAATAAAAAAGAAAAATCTCAGTGTAAAAGAGATAAAAATTGACAGATGTATTTTTTATGGCGATGAAAAGGATTTTATAAGAATTTTTACAGAGAGGCATCAAGATTTGCAAAAATTAAGAGATGAAATAAAAATTCTTGAAGCAAAAAGAGGTGGCTCAGGTTCCGTTATTGATGAGTTTGAATATCAGATTTCTCCATACAGAATGTATCTTGCAGAGAAGGGAATATCATGTTTAAATTGGCTCGATGTTGAAGTAGAAGGAGATAAAATTAAAAAATTCAAAAAAGTTGATTTATCAAAGCCAGAATTAAAAATTCTTGCCTTTGATATGGAAGTACTCGAAGTTCAAAGAGGAACTCCTTGTATTGTTATGATTTCTCTTTTTAGCAAGGATATTTCAAAAGTAATTACCTATCAGAAAGCACAATACAGTATTGATACATTCATCGTAAATGATGAAAAAGAACTCATTAAAACCTTTATGGATATAGTTGAAAGTTATGATCCAGATATTATCGTAGGATACAATACAGACCTCTATGATTTGCCCATCTTAAGAGAAAGGGCAAAAAAACTTAAAGTAAATATCAGTGCTCTCTCAAGAGATAACTCTGGAATAACCCTTTCAAAAAGAGCAAGATTTACCACTGCAAGACTTATTGGTAGAGTTCATATTGACATATTTAATTTTGTTTTTAACATACTTTCCCCGATGCTTCAAAGTGAACAACTGACCCTTAAAAATGTAGCTACTGAACTATTGGGTGATACTAAACTTGATATGGAATATGAAGAAATGCTTGAAGCATGGGATATAGGGCATGAACTTGATAAATTTGCAAGATACTGTTTAAAAGACAGTGAACTTGTCTATGAACTTACAAAAATGTTACTACCAGATATAGAAGAGTTAACAAGAATAACAGGGCAATCCCTCTTTGATACTTCAAGAATGCCTTATAGCCACCTTGTTGAGTGGTATTACATAAAGAAAGCCAAAGAACAAAACAGAGTTATTCCAAATCAACCTAAGTTTGACGAAATAAAGGAACGCCAAAAGATTACCTATGAAGGAGGTTTTGTAAAGGAACCTGAAGCAGGACTTCACAAGGGAATTGCTGTTGTTGACTTTGCCTCTCTCTATCCATCAATAATTGCCACATACAATATATCCATAGATACTCTTAATTGCAAGTGTTGTAAAGATGAGGGACATAAAATTCCAGGACTTCCATATTGGTTCTGTAAAAATAAAACAGGTTTTGAGTCTCAGAATATAAAAGAATTATTATTTGAAAGACTCGAACTAAAAAAACAATTAAAAAAACTTGAACCAACTACCCATGAATATCTTTTACTTGATACAAAACAAAGGGCATTAAAGACAATTATAAATGCTTCNTATGGCTACTATGCCTATCCAGCAAGTAGATGGTATTCAAAGGAATGTGCTGAATCNATTACTTCTTTAGGAAGATTCTGGATAAAAGAAGTTCTCAATAGAGCTGAAAAGATGGGATTTCACGCCATCTATGGAGATACAGACTCAGCTTTTTTAAAAGTAAATGATAAAAGAGAGGATATTGAAAAATTTATAAAAGAAATAAATGATTACTTGCCTGGTATGATGAGGCTTGACCTTGAGGATTTTTATGTTAAAGGACTTTTTGTTCCAAGAGAATCTGGTGGAGTAGCTAAAAAAAGATATGCTCTATTAGATGAAAAAGGCAGGCTCAAAGTCAGAGGGCTTGAAGTAGTAAGAAGAGATCTGTCAAAGTATGCCAGACAAACTCAACAGGAAATATTGAAAATATGCCTTATTGATGAAGATATTGAAAGAGCCTTTAAATATCTCGACGAAAAAATAAAAGCATTAAAAGAAGGTAAATATGAACTAAAAGAGCTTGTTGTTTATGAACAGCTCTCAAAGCCTGTTTCCGAATATAAGCTTATATCACCCCATGTAGTGGCTGCGAAGAGGCTTCTGGAAAAAGGTATTCCTNTTGGAGAGGGAAGCGTAATAGGTTACATAATTCAAAAAGGTTTTGGATCAATAAGCGAAAGAGCCTATCCTTTGGAATTAGCAGACCCATCAAAAATTGATATAGATTATTATCTTGAAAATCAGGTAATTCCTGTTTCAATGAGAATTTTAAATGCCTTCAAAAAAAATTCCTCCCTATTTTAAATAGAATATTTACATAACTAAAATTCTACAATACAGGACTGACCTCATGAAAATTATTATATTGTGACCACAAANATACATATTGACANATGATTTTTTATATGATAGTCTATATTTTATGAAAAAGAATTTTTGGAGGTTAATATGTTTTATCAGGCAAAAGATTATTCAAAGTTAATTGGAATGCAGGGGTTTAGTGAAACACTTCTTAAAAATCATTTTACTTTGTATCAGGGTTATGTTACTAATACAAACAAAGTTCTTGAGACTCTTGTAGGAATGCTTAAAGAAGAAAAAACTGGGAATCCAGAGTATGCTGAGCTTAAAAGAAGGCTTGGATGGGAGTGGAATGGAGTGAGACTTCATGAGCTTTATTTTGAAAATCTCGGTGGAGATGGTGTTTTTCCAAAGGAAGGGCAACTTGCATCGGTAATTAATGAAAGTTTTGGAAGTTTTGAAAACTGGCAAAAAGATTTTAAAGCTACAGGAACAATGCGTGGAATTGGCTGGGTAATTCTTTATCAGGATACTTTAACTGGAAAATTGTTTAACTTCTGGATTAATGAACATGATGTTGGACATCCCTGTGGTTGTAATCCCCTTCTAATTATGGATGTATTTGAGCACGCCTTTATGATTGATTATGGATTAAAAAGAGTAGACTACATTGAAGCCTTTTTTAAGAATATTAATTGGCAAGAAGTAGAAAAAAGAGTAAAATAGGAGGAAATTATGGCTTACACAATTGAAGATTTAAAGAACAAAATTTTGGAAATGTATCCAGAAGTTAAGGCACAGGGATTCAATGTCAATATATACTACAATGAAGAAAAACAGTCTTACATAATCAGATTTCAAAGAGGCACATCAGAACTTATTACACATCTTGACAAAAATGATGCCGATGACTGCATGAACAATATAAAATGTGTCTATCTTGGAGTTCAGATAGGACAGTTTATCAAAAACTTCACAGAAAGGGAACGCTTTGAGCGAGAAAAACCAGAGGAAGTCTCCGAATATAAAGCAGTTGAAAAAACTGTACTTTTTGATGATGAAGGATATCTAAAAAATATAAATGATTGGAATGAAAAGGTTGCACAAGCCATTGCTCTCAGAGAAGGCTTAGGAATACTTACAAAGGATCAGCTTGAAATAGTAAAATTCATAAATGAATACTATAAAAAATATAATTACTTCCCTATACTTAATGCAGTATGTAAAAATGTTCATCAGCCAAAGGAATGCATTGCTGAAAAATTAATAGACCCTCTTGTTGCATGGAAAATTGCAGGACTTCCAAAACCAGATGATACATTAATAAACATTGTAAAATATGGCGTAACTCCAACATAATGGATTATACAATAAAAATTGGTGGTGAAGCAGGCCAGGGTATCCAGACTATAGGAGATACTCTGGCTCATATATTCACAAGAGCAGGATATCACGTATTTACCAATCAGGATTATGAGTCAAGAATTCGTGGTGGCCATAATTTTTATCAAATCAGAATCTCTCACAAACATGTTACTGCCTCAAGGAGTTCAGTTCACATTCTTGTTGCCTTAGACAGAGAAAGTATAACCCAACATCAAAAGGAACTTTCATTTAATGGTCAAGTTCTCTATGATTCTCAAATGATCAATGAAAAAATTGATAAACCAAATTTTCTTAATGTTCCACTTCTTGAACTTGCTCAAAAGCACGGAGGAAGTAAGATAATGGCAAATACTGTTGCAATTGGTGCAGTCCTTGGAATGCTTGGAATGAACCCAGATATTATGTATCAAACAATAGAAAAGAATTTTAAGAAAAAGGGCGAGGCAGTAATAAAAGCAAACATTGAATGTTCAAAGGCTGGCTATGAGTTTGCAAAGAATGAATGTTTAAGATGTTCTTTTGTATTATCCCAATTTGACAAACCAAAAATGCTTATTACTGGCAATGAAGCAATTGGTGCTGGTGCTATTGTTTCTGGATTAAAGTTTTATTCAGCCTATCCGATGACACCTTCAACAGGAATTTTCAATTTTGTTGCTGACCATGCAAAGGAATACGGAATAGTAGTTGAACAGGCTGAGGATGAAATATCAGCAATAAATATGGTTATTGGTGCCTCATTTGCAGGAGTAAGGGCAATGACAGGAACAAGTGGAGGAGGATTTGCTTTGATGGTTGAGGGAATATCCTTAGCTGCAATGACTGAAACTCCTGTGGTTATTGCCTTAGCTCAAAGACCAGGACCTGCAACAGGACTTCCTACTCGAACAGAACAGGCAGACCTTCTTTTTGCTTTGTATGCTGGACATGGAGAGTTTCCAAAGATAATCTTTGCACCAGGTTGTCCTGAACAGGCTTTTTACTTAACAAACAAAGCCTTTGATTTGGCTGAAAAATACCAGATTACAGTAATAATACTTACAGACCAATATCTGGCAGACTCTCAATGGAGTTATGAAGGTTTCGATTTAGAAAAGATAAAATATATAGATTATAGATTGAGAGAAGAAAATTTAAAGAAAATAGAAAATTACAAAAGACACGCCTTTACAGAAACAGGTGTTTCACCTTTGGCCGTCCCTGGGCAATCAAAGCATCTTGTTGTGACAGACAGTGATGAACACGATGAAGAAGGACACATAATTGAGGATTCTATAACAAGAATAAAAATGATTGAAAAAAGACTTTTTAAAAAAATGCCCCTTATCAAAAAAGAAATTTCACCTCCACTTATTTATGGAGAGAAAAATCCTGAAATTGTCATGATTTGTTGGGGTTCTATGTTTGGAATTGTCAAAGAACTCATAGATGAACTTATTGAAAAATATAAAATAGCAATGATTCATTTTAATGAAATCTATCCCTTTAGTGAGAACCAAAGTTGGATTGAACTACTGAGAAAGGCTAAAAAAGTAATAAATATTGAGCAGAATGCAACAAGTCAATTTGCAAAAATCATTAAAATGGAAACGGGAATCAATATTGAAAATCATATAAATCGTTTTGATGGAAGACCATTTACAGTTGATGAACTTTTGGAGAAAGTCTATGGCTACATTAAGTGATTATAAAGGTCAACAGCCTGCTTGGTGTCCGGGATGTGGTAATTTCTCAATTTTAAGGGCTTTTAATGAAGCAATGGTTGAGATGGGAATTGAACCAGAGCAGTTTGTAATTGTCTCAGGAATTGGACAGGCTGGGAAATTTCCTCATTATACAAAATGCAATACCTTTAACGGACTTCACGGAAGAACCCTTCCAGTTGCTACAGGAATAAAGCTTGCCAACCATGAATTAAAAGTCTTTGCAGTAGCAGGTGATGGTGATTGTTATGGAGAGGGTGGAAATCATCTTATTCATGCCATAAGGAGAAATATTGATGTAAAGCTCTTTGTACATGATAATCAGATTTATGGGCTAACAAAGGGACAGGCATCGCCAACTACAATGAAAGGAGTAGTAACAAAAACTCAGCCCTTTGGAGTATTTTCAGAACAGTTCAACCCAATTACACTTGCAATTGCTCTTAATTGTAGCTTTGTTGCACGAGGATTTGCTGGTGATATTGAGCATCTTAAAGGTCTTATAAAGGAAGCAGTAAATCACAAAGGATTCTCCCTTATTGATATTCTTCAACCTTGTGTGAGTTTCAATAAAATAAACACCTTTGAATGGTATCGTGAAAGAGTCTATAGACTTCCTGATGACTATGACCCGAAAGACAGACTCATTGCCTTTCAAAAATCTCTTGAATGGGGTGACCGAATTCCAATTGGAGTAATTTACAGAAATGTTAGACCAACTTTAGAAGAGCAAATTCCAGTTATCAAAGAAATACCTCTTGTTAAGCAAGATTTTCGGGTCAATAATATACAAGAGATATTAAAGAAATTTTATTGAGCTCATCTTACGTAAATTGTGTTGAATAAAAAAATTTTGGAGGTAAAAATTACACTTTTCAAGTATAAACTTTTCTTAGTATATCCCTTCCACCGATTAAGAGCAATTCTTCAGCAAGCTCTTTGCCAAGTTTTTGAGCATCTTCAATCCTGCCCTCTTTATTGCCCTTTATCATTGGCATCTCACAATATGGATCCCCTATCATTGCAATTATTTTCAACTGCTTGTTTTTAAGGAGCTTTGCATGACAAGCAAGAGGGACTTGACAACCCCCTCCAATTACAGATAAAAAAGCCCTTTCTGAAAGAACACAAATAGATGTTTCTTGATGATTCAATGGTTTGATTATTTCATTTATAAAATCATCATCAAGCCTTGTTTCAATTCCTATTGCACCCTGACCTATTGCAGGAATCATAATCTCTTCAGGGATAGTTTCTGTAACATTGGATTCTAATCCCATTCTTTTGATACCTGCCATGGCAAGAATAATCCCATAAAACTTACCTTCTTTAAGTTTTCTTAGTCTGGTGTCCACATTACCTCTTAATGGCTTAATCTCTAAATCCTTTCTTAATGCCTTAAGCTGAACGATCCTTCTTAAACTGCTTGTGCCAATTTGAGCACCCTTAGGAAGACCGCTCAATAAGGTTCCATCAATACTTATAAAAGCATCTCGTGGGTCTTCTCTTTCACAAATTGCTGAGATTTGAAGTCCCTCAGGAATTTCTGTAGGAACATCTTTCATACTATGCACTGCGATATCTATTTTTTTTGAAAGTAATGCTTCTTCTATCTCTTTGACAAAAAGTCCCTTTCCTCCTATTTTTGCTAAAGGAGTATCGAGAATTTTATCTCCCGTTGTTTTAATTTTCTCAATTTCTATTTTTAAATAAGGATAAAGTTTCTCAAGCCTTTCTTTAACCCAGTTTGCCTGCCACAATGCAAGCTTACTTCCTCTTGTGCCAATTATGAGCTTATTCCTCTTCAGTATCAATTCCAAATAACCTCCTTGCTGCAAAAATAAGAATTTCTTTGTTATCGCAATTATTTTTTAAAGCTACGGTTGGTGAATGCATTATTTTATTAATTATGCTTTGGGTAAGATAATCTACAGAATTTAAAACTTCAGGGGACAGCTCCTTAAAACGAGCTTTAAATTTTTCAAGTTCTTGTTGTCTTACCTCTTCTGCTTTATTTCTTATAGATATAATTAAAGGGACACTTTGAAGAGAGCTTAACCATTGCATGAACTTCTCTGTTTCCTCTTTGACAATTTTTAATGCTTTATCTGATTCTTTTTTTCTTTCAAGAAGATTACTGTCAACCACATCTTGAAGATCATCTATATTGTAAAGATAAACATTGTCAATTTCATTGATACTTGGGTCAATGTTTCTTGGAACAGATATATCAATAAAGAAAAGAGGTTTATATTTTCGCAATGGCATAATTTCCTTAATCATCTGAAAAGTAATTACATAATTTGGCGCTCCCGTTGAACATATTACTATATCAACTTTGGTAAGTAATTCCTTGAGGTTATCAAAAGGTAATGCCACACCATTAAAATCCTTTGCGAGTTCCTTTGCCCTCTCATATGTCCTATTTATAACATAAATATTATTTATTCCAATTCCTATTAAGTGTTTTAATGCAAGCTCTGCCATCTCTCCAGCACCAACAAGTAAGACTGTTTTTCTTGACAATTCATCAAAGACCTTTTTTATCAATCCTACTGCTGCATAGCTTACAGAAACTGGATTTTCTCCAATTCTTGTTTCATTACGAACTCTTTTTGCTGTAAAAAGTGCTCTATTCATAAGATGATTAAGAATTAAAGAAGTTGTTCTTTCAGAGAGAGCAATTTCGTATGAGTCTTTAACTTGACCTGTAATTTGGGGTTCACCAAGTATCATAGAGTCAAGGCNTGANGTCACTTTGAAAAGATGTTCAACAGTCTCTTTGTTTTTATAAATATATAGATAATTTTCAAAATCCCTTATTTCAATATGGTGAAAATCTGAAAGAAAATTTTTTACTCTGTTTACTATCGAATCTTTATCTGCATTGTCAGAGTAAATATAAATTTCGACCCTGTTACATGTGGAAAAAATCACCGTTTCATTAATTCCCTCTAACTGAATTAACTGTTTTAAAGCTTTTCTTATANTATCCTCAGATTGAAATGCGAGCTTTTCCCTTATCTGAACAGGTGCTGTTTTATGATTTAATCCAATTACTATAATATTCATGGTGGCTATGAAAACTTTCTGTTAAAAGATTTATACCAAAAAACCCAAAAATTAAAAGAAAAAAACCAAATATTGTAAGATAGGCTGCCCTTTTCTTTCTCCAGTCACCTTTGACTCTTAAATAAAAAATCAAAAGATAAACACACCATGTAAGAACACTCCATAATTGTTTTGGATCAATATCAAAACCTAACAGTATAAAATATTTTATAATTCCTACAACAAGGGCAAAGGTGTATATNGGAAATCCCCAGANAATTAGACGATAGTTAATTTTATCAAGAATTTCAAGACTTGGGAGTATTTTTTCTAAACCACCAAATTTTTTAGCTTTCACAGCCCTTTCTTGAATTAAATAGAGGAGACTAAAAACAAAGGCTATGCTAAATAAGGCTATACCAAAAACTGCCATAANTGCGTGAATATCAATCCATAGACTTTTTAGCTCAGGCTTTATATAGGGAATACCTCTTGGGAATAAAGCACTCACAAACATGAATGCAAAACTTAAAATTATACCAAAATTAAGAAACCTTGCTTTATAATAAAAATTTATACACAAAGATATCAGAAGAATACTCCATGCAAAAAAGGAATTTGCCTCATGCATTGAAAAAACAGGAGCCTGTCCAGATTTTAGATACCTAAATAAAAGATAGACANTATGAAGTCCAAACCCTGCCAAACTTAATAAAAAGATCGCTCTGTCTAAGTCATGCTTTTTTCTTATGATATCTGCAACACTTAGAAGAAATCCTGCAAAATAAAGTGTAAGAGAAAGTTCAAAAAAAATTGTTCCCATTAGAAACAACCAAGCTCACATTTTTTAATTTTAATCTTAAGATCATTAGCTGTCCTACCAACTTCAATATAAGGAATATTTAGCTCTTCAGCAATTTTTCTTGCTTCTGCACAACTAATTTTACCGCTATTACTTCTTTCTGTAAGAAGCTTTTCAATAAGTTTTTTCTGTTGAATTTTTAAAATTTCATCCATAGCTTCCTCCATACTGTATTGCCCTTCAATAACTATGTCTGCTATTTTTAAAAAAACCTCTCCTGAAGGTTTTATATAGTTTGTTTCTTTATCTTTAAGAAATATTATAACATCAGGATGCATGATTCTTACCAGAGAATTACCTTCAATTATAATGATTTTCCGGATATCATTTTTAGATAAAACAGATAGCGGTTCTTCAATCTCCTCTTTTAGTCTTTCTGCAACATCTGGTAGTTCAGCTTCTGCAGATTTTACCCAATAAACAAAATTAGCACCTGCTCTTTTCATTCTTGCAGTGTCTTTGCCAGATGCTTCAATAATTGAAGGCTCTGAAATTATAGAATACAAAGAAGAAGTTTTTGTATATTTTATGGCAATAATTTTTACCCTATTTCCAAAAATTTTTCTGAAATGTCTGATAATATTTTCTATAAAAGTAGTTTTTCCAGCACCACTTTTACTACTTCCAACTCCTATGCTAAAAATATAATTCATGTCTTTATAATAAAAAAATCAGATGATTTTTATCATCAAAAATTCTGAAGACTTTTTCTAATGGACACTTATTAAACGTAAGACAAATTCAGAGGTATAAAATCTCTTGACTTTTCAACGTAACATATGTTTTTAATATTTAATTTATGAAAGAGCTCCATATAATAAGCACAGGTATATCCCTTCTTACAAATGCACAAAAACAAGGTTTCTTTCCAGATAAAAAAATCTCTGATGAGGATTACTGGCAAAGTCTTCTTAGTTCATCCATTGAAATTCAAAAGCTTGCTGATTTTCTTAAATCTGCACCTATGAAAAACTCTGCTGAAATGAATACTTTTTTAAGAGTTGTTCAGGATAAACCAGCGTCCTCCATTAATGTTTATTTATTTGGAACTAAAACTGCCTCAAATGAGCTTTGCAGGCGAGCAATTGAACAATTCCTTAAAGATTGCGGATATTCAATTTACGCTCCCTATGAAGTAAGCGGATACTTTTGTGAAGCAAAATATTATGAACCATCTTATGCAATTGACAAATTTAAAATTGGAGTCTCAGAGCTTCTTGACAGATTGATTTATCTTGCTAAGAAAAAACAAAAAGAAGGTTACAAAGTATTTTTCAATCCCACAGGTGGACTCAAAGCCCATGTAATTGCCACTGCATTGGCAGGCATTATTACAGAATGTGAAATTTATTATATGAATGAAGAATTTCATGAAGTTGTTTTTCTCCCAAAGCTTTTTTACATTCCAAAAGGAAGAGAGCTTGAGCTTCTTAAAAAACTATCATACAGAAAAGTCGTTACTGGTGAGGAAGTTGATGAATTAGAAAAAAAATATATGGAAGAAATTGACAGACTTGAAATTTATGGACTTATAGCAAGAATGCCTGAGGAGTTACAAAAAGGATTATGGATAACAAGCAAAGGTCTTTTGTTTATTACTGAACAGAAATGATTTATCTGTATCAGATTGGCAGACTTGATAAAGATGTCATCAAAAGTCAAAAACTCAATTTTTTAATAGATAAAAACTTTTTTGAAAGCGAACTGTCGTCCTTTGCATTAAAAAACTATTTCAAAGACAATGTAAAATGTATTCTAATATATCCAGTTAGTTTACCCTTTAACAAAAGGCTTATATCAGATAGCAATGAGACTAATGAATTCAGGGAAATATTAAAAACTGCCATAGAAAATCCAGCTGATTATTTTAAAAATCCACGAGAATTTTTAAAGACCATCCTCACACAAAGTATGCTGATGATTTTATCGTGATTCACTCAATTGGAGAATTTGAAAAACAGATTTTTGAAGGTACTTTTGATGACATTGTTCTTGAGATTTTTATAGACCTTGTTGAGAGATTTTTTAAAGAGGGCATGAAGGAACTCTATATTGATATATCAAGTGGACTAAATATTTATGTATCTGCCTTAATTGAAGCAGTAAGGCATTTTTCAATATTTCAGAACATTGGTTCATGGAAAGAACCCCTTTCAGTTAAACTTGTTTTCAGTGAGCCAATTATTGGTTCCTCAAAGTCAAATTTCAAAATTTTTAAGGATTATGAACTTAAATTTAAAGTTTTCTTTTCCTCTCCAATAACACATGCTGATGTAAAAAATTTCGAACTTTCAAGAAAAATAGCAAAACAAGACAGAACACTTAAAAATAAAATCCAAGAAATGCTTGAAAAATTTGCCCTGTCTTACTCTGCCATTAAAAACAACACTACTTTGGTTGTCTATTCATTTAAATTTCATGAAGAACAGGAGATTAAAAATTTAATTTTGCAAGTTGTGGCAAATCTTAAAGATAAATTCTATTCAGATTGGCAAAAAAGCCCTAATTTTGAAAAGAATGATTATTTAAAACTTTTTCTTTCTCTTTCCTTTTACATTGGGATTATAAAAATTTTAAAAGAAAACTCAGTTAACTATAGTGATTGCGTATGCCTTGATGAAATTAAAGAAAAATTCAGCTCCATATACCAGCAATTTGAACTTAATCTGAATGAGCAAATTCTTAAACATGAAATTTCAAATTTAACTCGTCCTGATAAAAAAACAGGAGAAACAATAATTGATAAAGCAAAAGAAGAATGGCAAAGTCTCTCAGAATTTATACCAGGTGAAGGAGATTTTCAACCAAGAAATTTCATTGCCCATGCAGGATTTGAAAGAACAGTTACAGAAGTTAAAAAGATTAACAATAAGCTCTATTTAAGGTATAAAACTGATTCATTAGAAGAAATAAAAAAAGCCTTAAGGGAAGCTTTTTAGAGTATGAAACAATTTAAAGAAATTCTTGTTTGTGTTATAGGAGCAACGCCACAGATTATTACAGAGACAATTTATGCTCTTGCCCATAAAAATCCCTCAATTTATATAAATGAAGTATTCATAATAACAACCTCCACAGGTAAAAAACAGATAGAAGAAACACTGATTAAAAAGGGAATTTTAAAAAAACTAATTAAAGAATACAAACTTCCTTCATTGGAGATAAAGCCTTCCTCAATTATTGTAATAAAAGACAGAAATGGCAAAGAAATAGATGACATAAGGAATTCCTCTCAGAGCGAAGCTACAGCAGATACAATAATCAGTTTGATAAAAGGGCTTACAAAGGACTCATCAGTGAGGTTACACTGTTCACTGGCTGGTGGAAGAAAAACAATGGGTTTTTATCTTGGCTCTGCAATGGAGCTTTTTGCCCGTCCATGGGATAAACTATATCATGTTCTTGTTTCTTCTGAGTTTGAATCAAATCCAGATTTTTTCTATAAGCCAAAGAGGGAAAAATTAATCCAATGCAGACTTCCTAATGGTGATAAAGTTCGAATCAGCACAGAAAAGGCAAAAATTGAACTAATAGAACTTCCTTTTATCAAACTTGCAGGAAAAATCAAGCTTTATGGTAATAGCTTCACAGAATTAATTGAAGAGACTCAATCAGAGATTAACCTCGCTTTAATCCAGCCATTCATCAAAATTAAACTTAAAGAAAGAAAAATATCAATAGGTACAACATCCTTTTCCATGAATCCCATATTGATTGCCATTTATGCAACAATTCTAAAACAAAAAATTTTATGCACAAAAAACAAAAACTGTTCAGATTGTGATGAATGTTATATATCTCTAACAAAATTAACCGAAAAACCCCTAATTGATGAATTAGTAGAATTCTATGCAATGGCTTATAAACCCAGTATAGTTGATATAGAAGACAGAAAATATAAATTAGAAAAAGGAATAAGCCCATACACTTTGCGAAGTTACATAACTAAGATAAATACAATTATATCAAAAGCAATTTCAGAACAAACTCTGGCTTCTTTATACAAGATTAAATCCATCAGAAGATACGGAGCAACAACCTATGGAGTTTCCATTGATAGACGAAAAATCAAAATTGAATGAAATATTGCAGGAATATTGTTTTTGGGGTATAATTAGAAAAATTTTGATATTATAAAGGAGTAAAAATGCATAGAGCGGAATTTAAATTAAAAATAATCACTCCTATGTTTATGGCAGGGTCAGATGGAAAAACCCCTGAATTAAGACCCACTGAATTTAAAGGGATGATGCGTTTCTGGTGGAGGACAATAAGGGCTGATGATAATATTGAAGAACTCAGAAAAGATGAAGCAAAAATTTTTGGAGGTTCAGGAGAGGAGCAGGGAAAGAGTAAGGTAATAATAAAAGTTTATCCACAACCATCAAATCAATTTTTGGGGACGAATTTAAAAGAAGATTTCGGATTACAATGGAGATATAATAGAAATATCAACTCTTTGGAAGGAAGAGATGCTGGAATTGGATATCTGCTTTACTCTACTGTATTACCTCATCAGGAAAAGAAATACATAAAGGCAAATTTTCAATTTAACATAGAACTTTCTTCTTATTATGAAGAATCTTTTAAAAATGCCCTTGCATCTTTATGGGCGGCAATCTATCTTGGAGGATTTGGAACAAGAGCAAGGAGAGGAGGAGGAAATATAATAGTTGAAGCAATTAATGGGAGTGCTAACGAGTTAGATTTTGTTCCGAAGGGAAATACTACTAATGAAGTTTTTAAATGGCTCATATCAAATCTGAATAAATGTTTTTCAATCATAAATAATGGTAATCCGAAAAATTTTTGCACAAAATATAGCAATCTATCTTTTTCAAGAATCATCATAAGTAATCAATCATTTACCGATTGGAAAGAAGTATTAAATGATATTGGTAAAATCTACGCTGAATTTAGAACCAAGCATAAAAGCGAGATTTTTGATACCGCTGTTTTTGGCTTACCTGTGATGCATAGAAATAGAGGTGTTACAGTTAAAGGGATTAAAGGAAGGGAAGAATTTTCTCGAAGAAGTTCTCCGATTATTTTTAAAATCATCAAATCAGGAGAGTATTATTTCTGGTATGTAATTAGATTGTCGGGTGAATTTTTAGAAGAGGGTGCAGTGATAAAAGCACATGGTACTCAAAAACCTAATTATAAACTAATTGATGAATTCTGGAATGCTTTGAAAAACAGGGGTAAAGAATTTGTCCTTTCTCAACCAGAAATTTTAAATAACATTGTTGAGAAAATTAAAACCGAATGTAATCCAGATAAAATAATACTTTTTGGTTCACGTGCGAGAGGGGAGGCTCACAAAAATGCCGATATTGATATTGCTGTTGAAGGTTCTAAGAAACCAATTAGCAGTATAGATATTACTGCCCATCTGGACATTGTTGACTTTACCAGAGCAGACCCGAGCCTTAAGGATAAGATAAAACGTGAGGGGGTGACAATTTATGAGAGAAAGGGTTAAAAAGGCTTTTTTAGATTTTGAAAAGTCATTTAATAATCTTAAATCAGCAGTAAAAAAAGCAGTTGATGATTTAGATATTGATGGAACGATAAAAAGGTTTGAACTGTGCTATGAGTTATCCTGGAAAATAATAAAATTATATCTTGAAGATTTAGGAATAATTTGTAAAAATCCGAGAGATTGTTTTAAACAGGCAAAGATAAATAATTTAATTAAAGATGAAGTTATATGGATGGAAATGATTGATACAAGGAATCAACTTGTACATGAGTATTCTTCCGATTTTTCAAGAGAAATTTTTGAGAAAATTAAAAATGATTATGTAAGGATTTTAGAGGAATTATACAAAAATATAAAGGAGAGATCGGAAGATGACCTGGCATGAGCATTTTCTCAAAAAGTTTTTCCATGATCCTATAGATAAACCTTTTAATATTCAAGAGCATGAAAAAAGAGCGAAAAATTATGCAGAATTTTTCGGTGTTTCTGGAATTGAAGAAGGACAATATTCTGACCAAATTGCATCCTGTATGGAAAGAAATTTATTACCAAAAGGGATTGTTCAGGAATTTACTGAAATAAGGCATCCGCTGAGTGAAGAAAAAATAGATATTACCTTAGATAGTCAAAACTCTATAGATGAAATTTCCCTTGCATTAAAAGAAATTTCCAATTCCTACATAAATCTATCTTATGAAGACAAAGCACTTTTAATCTG